>Ga0310123_10000718_pt1 | contig 29195 bp, 19 predicted proteins | sample CB6_AW_1057_MG_FD_203505 | JGI IMG/M metagenome (GOLD analysis project Ga0310123, IMG submission 203505) | Marine microbial communities from Western Arctic Ocean, Canada - CB6_AW_1057 | ecosystem: Environmental > Aquatic > Marine > Oceanic | place: Canada: Western Arctic Ocean | collected... | reverse complement strand
ACCGGGTGCCAACGTGAACTTCTCCGGCATTTCCACAACCAAGTCCGGCTCGCCAAGCTGCCACCCATCGCTAAAGCTCGGCAATTCCTTCAGGGCAGCTGGATCACCTTCGATGGCGCCCTCGCTAACCCACCGGAGGATCATTTCCAACTTCTTGTCTGACAACCTCCGATCCCCAAGAAACGACCCGTAACCTGGCTCCGGCAGCCAGGGCGGCATGTGTCGATCCTCGACGGCTATAGCGATTTCCTCTGCATGCGTACTGACCTCCTCGTAGGTCAGCAAGCTAAACGGTGCAAAACCAGCGGGTCGATGGCAAATAGCGCAGTTGTCCCAGATAATCGGCGCTACGTCCCGGGAAAACGTTACTGGGCCCGACAGATCAATCTCGACTATCGCTGCACTCTGTCCCGGCAGGTCATCCCCATTGGTGCAACTATTGATTAGCATGACGCAAACAATAGCGATAGCACACGGAAGAGAGATTGAATCTCGGTTCGGGATTTTTCTAATCATCAGGCTATTATTCTAGATGCGTTCCGATGAGGTAATACACCATCTAAAGTAACTTTGATTTCTCGGTCGGAATTGGGGAACACAATTATGCTTTCATTGTTGAAGTCGCTTTGCATCCAGTTGTTGGCAAATAAGGAGTCACCTATGCATCGCTCACGGCAGATTGGTTTTTTGTTTTTGCTGGTTGTGACTGTTACGTCATCCAATTTTCTTTGGGCTCAGTCGTCTTCGGTACCGCCTAGGGTGCGATTGGTGGCAACTGGTGGAACTATCTCCAGCGCCTCCGGCGGCCGTCTGACCGCCGAAGATCTAATTGCCAGGATCCCCAACCTTACCGACTACGTGCAGCCAGAGTTCGAGCAGTTCGCCAACACCTCTAGTAGTTCAATCACGCTGGACCAATGGATGCAGCTATCGCGACGCATAAACCAGCTCTACCGTGACGACGCTAACCTCGCAGGGGTAGTCGTAACTAGTGGGACCGACACCCTCGAGGAAACCGCTTACTTTCTTCACCTCACGGTCCGCGACCCCCGCCCCGTCGTTGTCGTTGGTGCCATGAGGAATCCAAGCACGCTGGGTTATGAAGGGGCTGCGAATCTTCTCCAAGCGTTCCGTGTTGCCGCCAATCCCGAATCACGTGGCAAGGGCGCTCTCGTGGCCATGAACGACGAGATCAACTCGGCGCGTGAGGTAACCAAAACCAACACCGTGAGACTCCAAACATTTGAGACTCGCGGTTACGGAATCATGGGAGTCGTCGATCAAGATCGCGTCGTCTACTACCGCGATACATTAAAACGCCACAGCACTGACAGTGAATTTGATGTCTTTGCCTTTGAAGAACTGCCGCGCGTCGACATTTTGATGGTCTACCAGGGCGCCACAGCTGACCTCATTCAGGCAACGGGGAACGCTGGCGCACGCGGCATAGTGATGGCAACGGCTGGAGCGGGAGCACTGAGCGGCAATCAACGAGAAGGAATTTCGGCCGTTCTTGATCAAGGCGTATTTGTCGTTACAAGCAGCCGGACGGGGGGTGGCCGGATTCGGTCAGGCGCTAGACGGGCTTACGGCGAAGCCAGCACGAATGCCTCGCTGCGAATTGCGGCGGAAGATCTTGCACCCCTAAAAGCGCGAATTCTACTAATGCTCGCGCTTTCAACCACAGAAGATCCCGTAGAGATCCAGAGGATGTTTCAGGAGTATTAGCCAACAACCGAAGCTAGCCCTTCGCGAATCCCCTCACCCGGTGGTGAGAGTACCTGCGGCGACGACCACCATTCAGTTTTTGGCAATCGCGAAGAAACCTGTCGCATCGTCTATCTCCGGGGCCGCGCGGTGCCGGAATACTGCCACTCACCGCTCGCCAGCATCCGTAGCGCCTCGTCGACCGCTTCCTTCAACTCGCGGTCGAACCCTATGAGTTCATCCTGTGGCGAATTCTCCACCTGAACATCGGGCGCCACACCGTAGTTCTCGAGGTTGATACCGCGGTTGCCCGGCCGCTTCGGATCGTACGTAACGACCAACGATCCCGGCGTACGGATGCGCCCCCCGTTGATCAGTGTGTAGGAGCCTGTAGCGATCACCGCGCCGCTTGTCGGGGTGCCGACGATGCGGCCGAGGCCGAGGTCCCGGAAGCCCATCGGGGTGACCTCGGAGTCGGAGCCCGAGCGTCGGTTGATGAGCATCACCTTGGGGCCGGCGATGGCCTGGCGCGGCCGCCGCCCGGACTGCTCCCCAGCGTAACGATTGTTCCAAAACTCGTACGGGCGCCGCTCGAGGATGTCGAGAAGTTGCTGGTCGATGTTGCCGCCGCCGTTGTAGCGAATGTCGACGACGATCCCCTTGGTATTCCAGAAGTGATTGATTTCATTCTGAAAGCGCACCAGCGACGGTTGGTTCATGGAGCGGATGTGCACGTAGGCAATCTGCCCGGCGGAGACTTCTTCGACGTACTTCCGATTGCTTTCGACCCACTCTTCGTACTTGATGTCGCGCAGCGAGCCCACCGTACGGATGCGGATGTCGTGTGGCTCGCCGGGAGTGACGTTGGCTGCACCGGTGCGCGTCGAAGGATCGATGGTCACCGTGACGTAGTCGTTAAGCGTATGGTTGAGGACCTGCCAGTAGTTCTGTGGCGGTCGGACACGCTGTTGATCGATTCCGAGCACCATGTCACCAACCTGCAAATCGATCCACTCTTTGTCGGCCGGCCCGTTTCTATAAATATGGCCAACGACATAGTTATTTCCATCGATCACGATCTCGAAGCCGAGTTCGGAGGTGCCGTAGGTCTCCGGCTGATCGATGCCGCTGGGGCCGCTTACGCCGGTATGGGACGCGTTAAGCTCACCGATCATCTCGTTGGTCAGGTCGTACAGGTCCTGGTTCTGACCGACGTACTGCAAGAGGCTTTCGTAACGTTCGCGCACCGACGACCAATTGACTCCGTGCATGTCGGCGTCGTAGAACCGGTATTTCATGACGCGCCAGGCCTCGTCGAAGATCTGGCGCCACTCGACCTGCTTGTCGACGGTCACTGTGAACTCGAACTCGACGCGCTCCTGGCGGTTCTCCAGGTTGCCGCCGCGCAGCGGCATGCTCATGACGGAACCGGAACCACCACCTCCCTGGCGGAAGAAAACCATCGAGCCGTCGGCCGTCGGCGTGATGCCGCCAAAGCCACCACCGGCCATGCGGTTGGCGTCGCCGCCCGCGAGCGGGATCGAGAACAGCGCCCGGCCACCCTGGTCGGCGCCAATATAGTAGATCGTCTCGCCGTTGTTGGAGAAGAAGAAGGCGTTGCCGACGCCGGTGTTGTCGTTCGTGAGCCGGACGGCTCGACGCCGGATGCCGTCGGTATCAACAGAGATCAGGGATGGCGCTTCATCCTGGTCGGCGCCTCCGGTGTCACCACCGGTTTTGTCGCCGCCTTGCCCGCCTCGACCCGACCGCTCCGCCTCGAGCAGGTTCCGCTCCTTCACCACAGGGTCATCCGGATCCTCGGTCAGCCGCTCCAGCGACACTTTGAAGAGTTGGTTCGTTCCGTCGGCGCGATTCGAACGGAACACTACGTGCGCACCATCCGGCGTAATCAACCCGGCGCTGTCGGTAAACGGGTCCTGCGTCAGATTGTGCTCGGTACGCGTTTCGATCTCGAATAGGTAGACCTCTTGATCGAGATCCTCGTTGCGGCGAGAGTACACTAGCCAGTTGCCGTCGGCCGAAAAGTTGCCGATCTGAAAGCCGCGTTCCACGTTGGTGCCTACCTCGGTCACCACGCCACTCTCGATGTCAGCAACCATCAGCGAGTTGAATGCCGAGAACGCCAGTTTCGAGCTATCTGGCGACCAGATCGGACGGCCCTTCTCGGATTCGTGGTCTGACAGGCGCGTCGACGAGCCGCTGTCAACGTCGTAGGTCCACACTTCCTGATCGCCGCTCTCGTCCGAGATGTACGCAAGCCTCTCACCATCCGGCGACCACACCGCCGTCCGCTGTCGCCAGCCGCTCGCTGTCACCTGCGTCTTCTCCCCCACGTCGGAGTTGGTCGGCACGATGAAGATCTCACCGTGGTAGTCGACAGCCAGATAGCGACCCTCGGGCGACGGGTAGAAGCCGTCGGCCTGGCTCTCCGACGTGAGATACTCGACCATGTTGCTCTTGGGATCAAAGTCGAGGTCGATGCTAATCTTTTCGGGTGCCCCGCCGGGCACTGCCAACGTCCACACCTCGAACTCGTTCTCGTAGTTAATCGTCGACCCATCGGGGCTGATCGACGGGTACTGCACGCCGTCGGAACCGTGGTCCGTCACCTGCGCGAGGCCGCTACCGTCGGGCGCGATCTTCCAGATATTGAAAGTCCCGTCACGCTCCGACATGAAGTACACCATCCCGTCGGCACCCCACATCGGGTAGGCGTCCTGTGTGTGCTCGCGGAACTGCCCGGTGTCGGTATCGGTGAGCTGACTGATCTCTCCGCTCGCCAGGTCCTGCAACCAGATGTCGGTCTGGCTATTGCCCCGGTACCCCTTGCGCCAGTAGCGCATCCCGTACCGGTTGAAGGCAACCGTCCTCCCATCCTGCGAAATCATCCCCGCTGCACCCTGGTCCATACCCATCTGCACCGGCAGGTCCCCCATCCGTGACACCGAGTAAAGGGGTGTATAAAACGCGTGCGCCCCGCGCGAGGTCGAAAAAATGATCCGCTCCCCGTCGGGCGTCCAGTACTGCACGGTGTCGCTGGTCGTATGGAACGTCAGCTGTTGCGGCACCCCCCCGTTCACCGAAACCACGAACACGTCGTTGTTTCCCATCCGATTCGACGTGAACGCGATCCATTGGCCGTCGGGCGAGAAGCGCGGAAACGTGTCGTTGGCAACATGAGCTGTCAACCGGCGTGCGTTGACGCCATCGTTGTCGGCAACCCAGATGTCGCCGTGGTAGCTGAAGGCGATCTGGCCGTGGCTACTGTGGGGGTAGCGGGCGAATTTGATCGGATCGGCGTTGACCGGGAGTGTGAAAGCAAAAGTTGCGATCAAAACTGCCGGAAAGATTCGAATTCTCATGAGGTCCTCGTTTCTGCTTCTTCCGCCTGAAGGTCAGGTACAACAGTCTACGTCAGGCACATCCTTCATCAGGTTCAGATCATGAGTCAAGGATTGGTGGGGGCCGCCACCGAACAACGAACATGCCCCCCAGGGAAAATCTGGCCTTCCCGTCCTTTGCTAGCGGATTCCGGGAACCGTCCAAGGATGCGCCTGCCGAGTGTAAAACCGAAGCAGAGATTTGCGCTAAACCAGGTGCGATCGCAGGCTAGTGGAACAACAGCCGCTTGCCGAGCACCTTGCTCGGGCCAGCATCCGGTTTCGGAATGAACTTGTTCACCCATCCACCGTGGATCTTCCTAGCGCCGATTCCTGTAGCTACTCACCGGCGGCAGATACGAACCGGCAAGGCCGTCGGGCAGAGGAGGGCCGGCCACTACGGGCATTCGAAGCGTACCGATGCCTTCAATGCTAGCCTCGATCGTCTCCCCCGGCTGGAGATATCCGCTCTGGCCTCGCTGAGCCGTAGCACCTGCGGTCGTACCACCCGACGTGCCGCTGTTGAGGACGTCACCGGGATACAGTGTAATGATCGAGGACCCGTACTCGATGAGTTCCCAGAGCGAATGAATCATATCGCCTGCATTGGCCTCCTGTACCGTCACGCCGTCAATAGTGAGCTGCTGGTGCAACTTCTCCATGGGGTCCCCATAGAATTCTTTGGGCACGATCCACGGCCCCTCGGGCGCGAAGGTGTCGTGGCCCTTGCCGACAAACCAGTCGCTGCCGCTGCCGTAGCCTCCCGGTGGCCGTCCACCCCGGTCCGAGACGTCGATTGAAACCATGTAGCCAAACACGTAGTTTTCGGCTTCCCCAGCCGACACGTACTTGGCCCGTCGGCCGATAACAGTTCCCAGTTCGACCTCCCAGTCGATCCGGTCGCGCCCGGCGGGGATCACGATGTTATCCCCGTTGCCGACGACGGCGCCCCGTGCTGGCTTGATGAACAGATAGGGAACACCTCGGTTTTCCTGCCGTTGTCGGATCGCTTCCTGTCTTGCCTCGGGCGTGGCGCCCTCGCTGATATGACTGTAGAAGTTCACGGCGGCGTTCAAGATCTTTCCGGGATACTGGATCGGCGCTAACGTCCGAACATCGTCCACGGGGTGGATGTAGGCGGGCCTCATGCCGGCGGCAAGCCGGTCGTTCTCAACAAGATGGTTCACGATCTCGTAGAGACGGTATTTGAGGCCGTACTCGTAGCGCTCGATAAGACCGAGCATATCGTTGGGCATCGGCATCGTCGCGTAGTCTCGTTGCCCCTCTAGATCCGTGTTCGCCGGGCCGAGTTCGATAATGAGCTGGTCGCGAAGAACGATGCCTACGAAAATACGGCCCTCATTCTCAAAGGTGCCAAGGTTGAACGGCGCGGAGCTCTCGATGGTCGGCTCCATCTGGGTCACGGCCGTGGTTGGGCCAACCAGAGTCAGGATCACGGCAAGAATGATGATGGTGTGTCGCATGGGCTTTCCTATGTTCGGGTGAAATGAGATGCACCGGAATGCTTCGCGGCGGAGTCGCCGGAGTGTGTAGCAAATCGTTTTCCAATGCTTTCCGCAAGTGCCGTGCGGAAAAGAGCGGTGCGCGCACCAGAAAGGGGAGTCACTGGCCTCTGCTAAGGAAAAACTTGCTCTGTGTTTACCCACCAGGCCGATAACAAAGCCTATAAACGCGTCAAAGTCGAAAGTTTACGCTGAACCAGCGCACGCTTCCGGCGTATTAGCAGGAAACGCAGTTATGGCTGTTCTTGGACCCGAGGCGTTCCAGAAGCGCAACAGTGGCGGGGAATGGAGAGACCCGCGACACTGGCCCATTGGCCATGTCAGCTGTGGTCTGACCACGTCGGCTTACTACGGTGATATCGGCCCCCATCTCTACAAGATAGAGGATCATCTCGTTGTCCCCTCGCGAGGCAGCATGATGTAACGCCGTGTAACCGTTGTAGTCCCGCGCGTCCAAGTCAGCATCGAGTTCCTCTACCAAATAGCGAACGACCTGCAACCAAGCATCTGGAGCGTGTCTGTGCGCATTACCAGCAAACCCGGTGCCATAACCCACCCCGGACGCAGCATGGATCGGGAATACACCCGGCTCACCCTCCTTGGAAGGAGGCAAACCCGATGGGTCTGGGAGTTCCGGTTCCTCTGGAGTTTCTGAATCTGAGCCCCCGCCAACCCGAAAGAAGTTACCAACGCTGCTTGGTCGACCCCGCGGTGGTCCCGCATAACCTCTCGGCCGCCGCGGAGCCGGTGTTGGGGTTGCCAGATCCGGGTCCGCGCCGTGCGCAACCAGTAGCCTCATCGCTTCCATATCGGTTGCGTACGCCGCACGCCAAAAAGCAGTCGATCCCTTCGTGTCCATCAGACCGCAGTTCCCGTTTCCGCAGCCCGTGTAAACCATGTACCACGGGTGCCTGTCGATACGAGCGTCGGGAGCGGCTCCAGCCTGAAGTAACGCCTCCATCAATTCGATGTAAGTCGTCTGTTGAAGACCCATTTCCTGCGGCTGTGGGAATCGCGTGCGTGGTTGCCAACGTGTATTAACCGTCGCCCACAGGGGAGAAACGCCGTTCGTGCCGGCCTTTAAGTTCGGGTCCGCACCCCGCTCAAGCAAGAGCATCGCCATATCAAACTGCCCGTTGATAGTCGCCATCAGCAATGGCGCGGTTCCGTCGCCTGCGCTTGTCTGATTGATGTCCGCGCCACCATCCAGCAGTGCCGTGGTGGCTTCCATATGGCCTTGCCGTGCAGCGTGCAACAACGCTGTCAATCCACCTTTGAACTCAACGGGAGATCGCCGGGCCTGAGCCTGTTGATACTCACCCATTTCGTCGTCTTCTTCCGTTGACATCTTCTCGAAAAGAAAAGCGTCGCGCGCCGCCAGCACAGCAATTTGCATCTGCGCCGACGTGACCCTCGCCCCACAGCGAGTCTCAACCTCTATCCCACCCTTGTCGCGCTCTAAGCAAGTCCGCCCGCCAACCGAGAAAGCATTCACTAACTCACGCTGGCGTGTATCTGCAGCACGGTCACGCCTCGAGAATTGCTGCATGTCGAGCACTTCGCTAGTAATCGACGGGTCGGCGCCACCCTCAAGCAAGACAGCGATCGCCTCGACTCGGTTCTGCGCCGAAGCGAAAATCAACGGTGTTTGACCCCACTCAGTGTCTCGTGCATTGGGGTCAGCGCCTGCCGACAACAGCAACTTCACAACATCTGGGTTGCCAGCCGTGGCTGCCAGATGAAGCGACGATGATCCCGTGGTGACCGTCGTAATGTCCGGATTGCTACCGTAAGTAAGTAATAGTTGGACGACCTCAGCACTACCCGCTTTACTCGCCACGTGGAGCGGAGTGTAGGCACCAATACGTGTAGTGGCCTCGAGGTTCGCACCGGCGTAAACGAGCATCCCAGCGATGCCATTGTCTCCACGCTGCGCAGCCCAATGTAGAGCCGTCATGCCGTCGCCTTGCGCAGCATTAACATCTGCGCCTTCCATTAATAAGGCACGGACCGCATCTTCGTCACCTCGCATCGCCGCTTGGGCAACAGGCGCATTCAGAGGGGCCGCGGCCAAAAGAACGAGCGCGGACAGCACAATCACAGCGGCCCAGCGTCGAGAGTGGTTCATGGTGCCGTCAGCGAGAGTTCGCCATTACTGTCACCAAAATTCTTGAGATCCTCCATGCCGAGATTACGCATCAGGGCCAACATAGCATTCGCCATCGGTGCCCCATCTTCCGCCTTAACATGCAGGTTACCTTCGAGTTGACCGTTGGCATGGCCAAGAAAAATCAACGGGCAACGACGATGATTATGAATATTCGCGTCTGCCATCGGTGACCCCCAAATGATTGCCGTCTTGTCCAGAAGGCTCTGGTCACCCTCCATTGTGTTCTTCATCTTCTCAAGAAAATATGGCAGCACACCCATGCGATACTGGCAGATCTTATTGAAGTCCATGATCCGCTCTTCACGGTTGCCGTGGTGAGAAGCTGGGTGAAACCCACGGTCCGAACCGCTCTCAGGAAAGGTGCGACCTTGCGCATCACGCCCAAGCTTGAACGACATTACCCTCGTCATATCAGTTTGTAGTGCCAGTACTTGGAGGTCGTAAAGCATCTCCATATGTTCCTTGAAGGAGTCGGGCACTCCTGCCGGCGCGGCCGGTAAATCACGCTCTTCCCCACTTGAATTCTGCATCTCAACCATTTCGATACGGCGCTCAATTTCCCGGACATCCTCCAGGTATTTCTCCATCCGCATCCTGTCAACTGCGCCGAGTTGTTTATGCGCGTCAGCAACGTCACGTGCAATCCAATCGAGGATGCTACGGCGCGTCGCCCGACGCTCAGCACGATCTTCCGGCGACGAACCAGCGCCGAAAAGCATATCGAAAGCCACCCGAGGATCACGGATCATTGGCAGCGGTTTAGTTGGCGACGCCCAACTAATCGAGTCCGTATAGACGCAGGAGTAGTTGTACGTGCACCCGCCAGCCTGATCGAGGTTCTCTATGCAGAACTGCATCGACGGAAGTGGCGTCCCTTGCCCGAAACGCTGTGCGTACAATTGGTCCATCGAGGTACCAGCAAAGATGTCTGAACCTTGAGTCTGCTTCGGGTGAGACTGGGTCAAGAACACTGCGCTGGAGCGAAAATGGTCGCCTCCAATTTCCGGAGCAGAGAAAGCCTCCGCCATACGGCAATCAGTGTTGCTGATGATCGTCAAATATTCCTGATAGTCGCGAAGCGGGGCGAGTGAGTTCTCTTCACTCAGGACAAAGTCTCGCCCAGTTGTCTCTGGTCCAAATAGGTGCTGGGAAGCCCCCCACTCATTACAACCTGGTAAGCCATGAACTTCCTCAATACACACCAGCCGCGTCGGCTGACTGAGCGGGGAGAGAGACCCTGACGCCCTTCTCCCAGCCGGTACCATTGCGTCAAGGAACGGCAGCGCCACCGTCGCACCCATACCTCGAAGGAACGTCCGGCGGGGAATGTGCTTTCCAGTGATGTAATCCATCCGTCTGGGTCTCCTTGCGGGAACCGCTACTGTGAACCGATCCCCGTCACCTCATCTGTGGGTAAAGCCTGTACGCTTTTTCTTTGAAATGCGTCACTGCTTACAACACCTAGTATAAACGATGACATGCGATAGCCATCTTTTTCGGCCGATCCTGCAATCGCTCTCACCATTGGCTGGTCAATGTACTCGACACGCCTGCCCAAAGCGTAAGCTAGCACATTCTCAGTAAACGTTCGGACAAGAGGTGTCGGCCGCTTAAGTAGCACGTCGACGAGCTCGCCTGGAGTTGAAACCGGAGTGCCGTCGTAAAAATCACCTCGCGTATCGAGCAACCTGCCATACTCACGCACACGCCACTTTGCGGTGACATCGAAGTTGTCCAGAGCTAAGCCAATCGGGTCCATAAAGAGATGGCACGAATGACACATCGGATTCTCGCGGTGAATCTCCATGCGTTCTCGGGTGGTTAGTATCCGCCCCCCAACATTGTCCGGACTCTCCTCGAGTATTGGAACGTCAGGTGGTGGTGGTGGCGGCGGCGTCCCCATCAGGACTTCCATTACCCACTTGCCACGCAAAACTGGAGAAGTGCGGTTCGCAAACGAGGTAAGCACCAGGACGCTACCGTGTCCCAACACCCCTTGCCGATTTTCATCGGGGTATTCGACACGCCGAAACTGAGTGCCAGCGACGCCAGGAATTCCATAATGGAGTGCTAGGCGTTCATTTAAGAACGTGTAGTCCGCGTTGTATAACTCCAAAAGGCTCCTGTCCTCAGCGACCAAGTGGTTGAAGAACAGTTCAGTCTCACGCCGCATAGCATCGGCGAGGTTTTCGTCAAAGTTAGGATAAAAGTTTGGGTCCGGACGAACCTTGTACAAATCCTGGAGCCGAAACCATTGGGCCGCAAACCTGACGCCAAGAGCTTCGGCGCGCGGGTCTTTCAACATTCGTTGAGCCTGGCGCTCAAGCTCACCAGGGGCTGAAAGCCTGCCCTCGGCAGCGACGCTCTGAAGTTCATCATCCGGAGGGGTGCCCCACAGGAAAAAAGACAGCCGGCTGGCAAGATCAGTATCGCCAAGACGATACGTCTCCCCAGGAATTACGTTGTCTGGTTGCCGCTCAAACCTGAAAACGAAGTTCGGGCTTGCAAGGATAGCCTCCACAGCCGTACGAATGCCGGTCTCGAACCCGCCTTTCTCCATCCCGTCTTCATAAAACGGCATTAAGGCGTCAATCTCATCCTTGCTCAAATCCCGCCGGTAAGCCTCATTCCCGACCCGAGCAATAATTTCACGGGCGCAGACGCCTTCTTCCGTTGAGCCAGTCGGACGACAGGTAAAAATACGCTTCCGGCTCGACGTATCCGAAAGTCCAGTAACGTTAACCGGGCCCCGGATTATGAGATCCCTCAGGTGAGGCAACGTTGTGATCCCAGTGCCTCCTGAACCGCCACCAGCAAACGACCAGTCATGTGGGCGAATCAAATCCTCATACGGACCATCAGTACGGCGAATGAACGCCGCCGAAACGCTATGTTGCCCAGCGCTAAGAAAAACCGGTTCTGTCAACATTGGCGTGCCCCCGCGACCATCGGCATCACCGTTGCGTACAGTGTTATAAGCCAACAGCGAAACCTGCTCCCCATTGACTGAAATGTCTATATCTTCCAACCGAGTGTTGGCACCAGAATTGAACCTTAGCTCAAACATATACTGGCCATCAGCCGGAAATACGTGGTCGACAACCATGCCACCCCGTGTGCCGTACGGAGCTCCTTCAACGTAGTCCCAAGGGTGCTGGGAGACGTAGTGGGGACTACTGTAAGTAACATCAATCAAAGGCGCGTTCCGGTCGCCAACCGCCATTCGGCTTATATCGCTGGCAGCGTTAAGAAAAGCCTCTAAAAGCATCGGTGACATCGTCTGCGCGTCGGCAATGTTGTCGAAGTTGGAGCTCATGGTGTCGAGCGGAAGCCAATCTCCAGCGTCGACCTTAAGTTCGAATAAATCGAAAATAGCTCGCTCATACTCGGGACGATTGAGTCGCTGAAAAGATCGGCTGCCAGGATTGGGATTGGCTTCCGCAGCATTATCGATGGTGGTCTCAAGTGCCGTGATCAACGCTCGATAGGTGGCGGCATCGGGCCGCTGGGCGACAGGCGGCGGCATCATGCCTGCCTGTAACTTGCGGATCATTTTCTCAGCGATTTCCGCGTGATCACTCGCCCTGGATGCATCAAAGGACTCCAGAGAAAGGCCTCCGGTCATCAACGCATCATTGTGACAACGGAAACAGTACCTGCCGATGAGCATGTTCTGCTCTTGATACGACAGACTCTCTGTCGTGCGCCTGCCAGCCTCGTTGCCTATCGGTGCAACACTGCTGCGCCCAATCGATGATTCTTGAAGCTGGGCGACCCCGCTACCGGCGGCGATTCCTAGGCATATGAATGCGCCAAGCAAAAAAGTCAGAATAAATCGCTTCATCTCGATCTCTTCCGCCATAAACTACTAATTCGTTTACTTCTGCACTCCAAATATATACCGAATTTCTCCTGTTCGCCCTTCTAAGCAACTCAAGAGCTGCCTTTTCCCAGAGGTCCCGTCTTTGCGTTAGCGACTATCAAGAGCAAATCCGAACCGAGTCCCCACTATCTATGACAACCGCTCGAGATATAACCAGAAGACCTGAAGCCCTAGTTCTCGTGTGTCCATGGACCCTTCCGTAACCTTCGCTGGTACGAAAAACTTGTCCGCCTCGATCGTGAATTCGACCCAGTCACCATCCCCTAACCCCTCACTGGGCACGTCAAAGTTCACCAGATAAGACGACGAGTCTGCGCGCTCGAAACTGCCAATTTCCTTGTCGCCTATCTTGATGGTGACGGTTTGAGTCCCCCCAGTGAAATCGACTGGGCTCAAAGCACGCAGATATAGAGTTGAAGGTCCACGTGGGTTACGGAACTCGACCACGCCACGGCGGCTCATCCAACGCCATTCCCGCTGGTAAATATCTTCATTGGCAAAAGATGTTTCTGGTCCCGCAAACCCGTCGATGTAAACAGCAGAGTCTGATACACGAAGGCCGGTGCCCGCTTGCTCCTCCGACGTCTCAAGTTCCAACGTCTCAAGTACGTCACGCCACTCGAACTTGTCACCAATTCCACGAACGTAGTGGTCCATCCACGCCATCTCACTAACACACTTAAGCAAACGGTTTCGCGTTTGAATAATGCCGTGGCTACGCCCTGGGTACATGAATAACTCCGTCGGCACTCCAAGCTTCTTGAGTCCCATGTACAACTCTACTGACTGCGGCATTGGCACCCTTGGATCGCCCTCAACCACATGGATCATCGTGGGAGTCGAAGCGTTGGCCATGTACTTGAGTGGGGATTGGTTCCAGTAGGGCTCAAAGTTTTCGTACATAAAGTCGTCGCCGACGTAAAACTTCCGATTGCGCTGCACGTCGCTTTGCGCGTACATCGAGACCCAGTTCATGGTGCCAGCCCCGGAACTGATCGCCTTGAAGCGGTCAGTGTGGGTGGTGATCCAGTTAGACCAGTGCCCGCCGGCACTCCAACCCAAGGCGCCCATACGGTCCGCATCCGCGATGCCCTCGGCAATCAGGTAGTCAACGCCGGTCATGATGTCGTCGAAGCCGAGTGTGAAGTAATCGCCGACGATATCGGTGCGATGGGCGTTACCGTAGTTGCGGGAGCCACGGTAGTTGGGCTTCAGCACAGCATAGCCAGCGCCAGCGTAGACTTGCGCACTTGTAGATCCGCCGGTGCGGTTGAAGGTTAGCTGGTCGGCCGAGGCCGGGCCCCCGTGGATGATAACAACCAACGGGTAGCGTTCGCCCTCGACGTAGCCGACCGGCTTGATCAGGATCCCACCGACCGGCTTGCCGTCAGTCGAGGTCCAATTGATTTCGGTCTCCTCGCCGAGTGCCATGTTGCGCACCTGAGGGTTGGCATCGACGAGTTGGATCCACAGCGATCGATCGGCCACTTGGTCGATGCTCGGCACCGTAAAGACCGTCGCCGGCGTCGTCGGATCAGAGTAGTCAATAAGAATGGCGCCCGAGTCGTCGTCGCGGCTGACGCTCAGCACAGCTCGCTCGTCAGTGACCCGGCGCACCTCGCCGGTACCAATGTCAAGGGCGTGAAGATTAGTCGTCACACCAACACCGGCACCAAAATAAACGGTGTTGCCATCTTCCGACCATAAAAGGGAGCCCCCCCGGCCGGCACCGACGTCGCCGTCGAAGCCACTGCCGAGCTTCTCGAAGGAGCCACCGTTGTCGGCCGTTTCGCGCACGTAAACGCGATTGTCCGTCATCGAGTAGCCGGTCATGTCATCCGGCGCGGTGAAGACAACTTGGCGACCATCGGGCGACACCTCGAGGCCGCTTTCGGGAACCTCGTAGTTGTCGGTCAGACGCTCGATGTTGCCCGTCGCCACTTCCAAAAGGTATTGGTCCCCGTACAGATTCCCGTTGGTGATGTTGCGCTCGTAACGATTTGCTGAGCCGCCGGCGAATGTCACCCAGCGACCATCATGCGAGACGTTGAATCCAGTGACGCTGACGTTCGGATCACCGGTCAGCTGGAGTGGCTCCATCAGGTTCAGGTCAAGCTTCCACAGATTGGATAGCGGCGTCTCCATCTCCTTGATGTCAACCGTGAAACCCGCCTCAATACGAAGATCGTTGTCGACCTCACGGTGGTCAGGATGTGAGAAGTAAATCGCCTCACTGCCTGGAGCCCACTCCCAGTTCTCGATCCCAGCCGGGGTGTCGGTGATCTGTTCCACGACTGAAGATAAGGAATCGATGAAAACCCGCAGCCGATAAAGCTGCTCCTGCCCAGACACTTTAGGAGGACAAATCGGCATTCCGTTGCACCCCGGTTCTGAGCCAGACTTCCCGCTCCGATAGGCGAGCCACGCACCGTCATCACTGAAGGCGAAATCGCTTACACCCTCTGACGCGTCCGTGATACGACGTGCCTCTCCGCCATCAAGGCGCATGTAATAGATCTGGTTGGCATCGCCCTCACGGTCTGACAGGAACACGAAGAAACTGCCATCGCGTCCCCACTGCGGCGATGTCTCGTTGCTATCTCCAGTGAAAGTGAGTTGGCGGTGCGACGATAGCCCTTCAGTCATTGACACCAGGTGGATATCGGACTGCGAATCGGCTTGCTGCCAGTTCGGCGTACTAACCGTGTACAGCATCCACTCACCGTCTGGACTCGGTGTCCAGGAGCCCGGGGTGGCGAACTCCTGATGGTCTACGAAGGTCATCGGACGCTGGCCGGTGTCCTGCGGTACCGGTGATGAAACGGCTGGGGCAGCAATCACGGTCAGCGCGACGACTGCCGCGCCGAGGACGAAGTGTTGGTACCAGAAAAGCCTCTGTGTAGTCATATGCTCACTCGCATGTTCTGTGACGGACACCGTCATCGCCGTGTCCGTCAATTTGTCTGTGGTGGATCCTCTAGGCGAGGTCCGGGTGTCGAAGATGCCATTCGGTGGCGGCCTGATACGCGTGCGCCACACTAAGGATCTTGTCGTCGGCGAACAACGCCCCTACGATCGTTGTGCATACAGGTTGTTTCGGGCTGTCCTCATCTTCGCTGATCCCGTACGGCACAACAACCGCCGGGTGCCCAGTCTGGTTAGTCAAACGAACCTGGCCCGAGCCAGTGACAAACATATCAAAGTCTCCCATACTCTGAGCCATCTCCTTCATCAGCAAGTGACGACGGCGCTGCGACTGCACATAATCTAGCGCCAGTACCTCACGACCGCCTGTGAAGCGTGGGCGACGACGGCGCCCTCCCCTCCCCCCAGAGGACTCTGGGTCCGGTTCTGGTTGCGGTTCGGGTTCAGGTCGCGTCGACACCCAGAAATCAAACGCTGCCGCCGACTCAACACCTAGTGAATTTGAGTTTCCATCAGGCAATTCGACCATCGGGATCGGATCTGCCCCCAGTTCACGAAGTTTGTCGACAAAAGCTTCCGGCGCATCCTCGGTGAAACCGATGCGCAGTGCCGATAAATCTGGGGCCCGCTCAAAGTCAAACGGCGCGGTCAGCGTCGCTGGGTCCTTTTCATCGGCACCATGGATTGTGTTGAATACCAAGGCGCAATCCTCGATCGTTCGGCACATCGGTCCTATCTTGTCCATGCTCCAAGAGAGCACCATTCCACCGTAGCGGCTGATACGGCCGAACGTGGGACGCAGCGCGCTGAGCCCACAGCGACGCGCTGGAGAGACGATTGAGCCCTGCGTTTCAGTACCGATGCCAAAAGCGACACAACCAGCCGCTGTCGCCGATGCTGGGCCGGCCGACGAGCCACTTGAACCTTGCTCAGGGTTCCAAGGGTTCTTCGTCTGGCCACGGTACCAGTTGTCACCAGAAGCGAAACGACCCGTGGCAAGTTTAGCGATCAACACTGCACCAGCCTCCCGCAGGCGGATGACAACCTCGGCATCCTCATCGATGATCTGATCTTGAAAGTCTTCCGAGCCCCATGTCGTGGGTGCCCCTGTAACACTGAATAAATCCTTTACTCCGTACGGGATTCCGTGAAGTGGACCGTGCCAATTACCTGCTTGAAGGTCTATCTCGGCCTGTTGCGCTTCCTCACGAGCACGTCCCTCCAAGATTGTTACGGCGCACAGCAAAACCGGGTCGAAGCGTTTGATTCGCTCGAGATAAATTTCGGTCAGATCTACGGGCGAGATGTGCCGATCACGAATCAGTGCGGAGAGTCGATGCACTGGTAGAAACGCGATTTCCTCTGGCCTGCTGGGCACCTCGCCTTCCCAGGTGGGGATAGCTATCGGATAGCTTTCGAATGGGTTGCCATCAGCCCCGACCCACAATTTTTCTATGAGCGCACCGGTGCCACCCGGATAGGCCTGGAACTGAAAGGCTGGCGGCTCGCCATTGCCAAGCGGTCTAAGCGGAGCGTCTTCCGAAGATGTCTGGCTATTCGGTTCATCACGCTCCTGGGACCCCCTTGGGCTGCAACCAACGGCGCTAGATGCTGCCGCTACCGCCGCTAACTTGAAGAAATCTCGCCGCCGGATTCCATTAGCTTCCTCGCACCGTCTCATCATAGCGCTGCGCTCCTCCATTAAGCTCCCAAGTATCTAGTTCTCCGTAACACAACCAAAAAAATAAGTCGTCACGGATGAATCGAATCTATAGCTTCAATGCGCAACTCGACAACAGGATGTATTCAGCAAGGTGTTGAAAAACCACCTCGCGTACCAATCTACCCCTCGTGATAGCCTGCGACCATTGACCTCCATTGCCATGAGGAGAAACTTGATGAGTCAAATACGCTTGTATCGCCTCGGTCTGGTTTTTGCTGTCTGCGGCGTCGTCACTATGTTGTTCAACCACACGATTTCCGCCCAGGAGCCCAAAGACTGGGGTGGCGATCTTGTTTTTCACACCTTTTCAATCGCCGCAGTCGACCCTTCAACGGGTGAGTCTGGAGTGGCGGTAACCACCCGGGTCCCCTGCGTCGGTAACGGTGTGCCGTGGGTCCGAGCCGGTGTCGGGGCAGTAGCGACGCAAGCATCAACTCGGACAGCATATGGTGCAGAACTACTCGACATGCTTGAGCAAGGCATGTCACCTGCCGAAGCGCTTGCGACTGCGGTCGCAAGCGATCCAGTAGCTAACCGGCGTCAGGTTGGGGTGGTAGCACTCGACGGCCGTGCTGCCCAGCACACGGGCGATGGAACTTCCTCGTGGGCTGGACACCGCTCTGGTGCTAACTACGCTGTGCAAGGCAATACTCTAGTGGGGCCAGAAGTTGTGGAGGCCGTCGCCGACAATTTTGAAAGCACTGAGGATTCTGTTCGGCACCTCGCCGACCGACTCATCGAAGCCCTGACCGCGGGCCAAGGAATGGGGGGCGATTCACGAGTTGGGCGGCTTCAGTCAGCAGCAGTGCTCGTTGCTGACCCTCGTGAGGGCCACTCACGTCGAGCAGACGGAATGACGGTACAAATCAACGTTTGCGAGCACCCAACGCCGGTCGCCGAACTGCGGCGCGTCTACAACACCATTTCCCGCACTCTTGGCTACCGGTCTCTGCAACAGTATTCCGGTCCTGATGTGTGGCAACTCAAGGTAATCCTTCACGCACTCGGTTATTACAGGGCTGGAGAGTCTCCGCTTGAAAGTGGTGACGAGGCCCAGCTATACACAGACGAAGCGATGGAGGCCGTGGATGCCTTCCGCACAGACCAGGGGCTAGCTACGGCGCTGCGCGGCTACGTTGGCCCCCAAACCGTTGCGTTGCTCTGGCAACAACTAGAAACTCTTGGTATTGCCGACGAAATCCGGATGGATTTGCTCGAAACGGTTTCGGTCCGGCGTTAATAACACCTGAGGAGTTCCACCACACCGGCATAGCCCCCAACAGGATGACCAGGTGATCCCACACGCCCTGCAACGTAAACGTATAGGAGATAGGAATGCTCAGGAAATTGCTGGGTTGTGCAGCCGCACTTATTGTCTTTTTGAACTTCGGGCATGCCACTACCCTGTCCGGGGCCATTCAAGCTACCGGAGCAACGCAGGTCAACAAAGCTGATATCGACGCAACCGTGGACGCAGCTCCGGAGGGCCGCGTGAGTGATCAGCAAATCCGCATGGTCGATGCGGGAGGCCACAACGTCGGAATCGGCGTCGTGCATAGGCCTGCAACCAACAGCAGCAGTGGCATTGTTCACGACAAACAAACCGAGGTGTATCAAATCCTTTCCGGTGTCGGCGAAATGATTACCGGAGGCACACTGACCAACCCACGACCGATGAACCCAATGGGGGCCACCGTGCGTCAACTTACCGGACCGAGCTCATTTGGGACCGGGATCGAGGGCGGAGAAAGCCGCCGGGTCGTTGCAGGGGACATGGTTATCGTTCCAGCAGGGGTGCCACATGGGTTCGGCCGAATAGAGGAAGCCATTACCTACCTGGTGATTCGCGTGGATCCCGAACAAGTTGTCGAACTCAAATAAAGCCACTCTTGTTGATCCGATGGAAGAATAGGTACAGAATCTGGCACAGTACGTACCCTGATTCTCAGCGAGGAGGAATAAATGTCACTCTCTCGTAGGGCCGTGTTTGCCGGTGGAGGCAGCTCAAGCGCAAACTTCGCGCAGCTGGTGACCGCCCGCGGACGCGAAGCACTTGTCGCGGAGCTAGGACCACTCGGCGGTGAGTCCGGGCTGATTCCGCGGCCACAAAAAGGTGAAATCCGCCTGACAAGTAACGAAAACCCGTTCGGCCCGCCGCCTCAGGCAATGACAGCGATCCGTGAAGGCTTTGCAGGCGCGAGCCGCTATCCCTCGAACACACAACCGAACATGAGCGACCTGACTACCGCGCTCGCCGACCGGTTAGGGTGTGAGACCTCTAACATCGTTCTTGGAGCTGGCTCTGGTGAACTGCTCAAGCGAGTGGCACAGGCCTACGTGAGTCCGGAGCGCCACCTCGTGACAGCGAGCCCAACTTACTTGCAAACCTCGGGGGTGGCCCGCTACCTGCGTGCCGAGGTTAAGGCAATCTCCTTAACCAATGACGGAAAGCTGGACCTTGACGCGATGGCTGACGCTTCACGTGGCGCCGGTTTGGTCTTTTTCTGCAACCCGAATAATCCAACGGGTACAGTGCACTCCGCCTCTGACGTGTACGAGTTCATGCGCACCGTCCAACGTACTTCTCCCGAGACGGTGATCCATTTCGACGAGGCCTACCACGAATACGTCACTGACCCGAATTATGAATCGGTGGCCTGGATGGCTTGTGAAGTACCAAACGTGTTCGTCAGCCGAACCTTTTCGAAGATATTCGGCATGGCTGGCATGCGAGTTGGCTACGGCGTCGCCAGTGGGCCAACGATAGAGAAATTGCAGAGCTTAGCCTTGGGGATGAACATCTCAGTGCCGTCAGTGAGTGGCGCCCACACAGCTTTGCAGGATCCTTCTTACGAACCGAAAGAAAAGCGCCGCAATACAGAGGCGCGCCAGTACACAGTCGATTTTTTAAACGGACTTGGCTACAAAGTCTTCGACTCGAACACCAATTTCATTTTCGCGAACATCGGCCGGCCTGCAGCAGATTTCCGCAGCGCCTGCAGGGAGCACGGAGTGGGTGTTGGCCGTGACTTCCCGCCGATGGAGAAAACGCACGCCCGCATCAGTATTGGCACAATGGACGAAATGCAACGTGCTTGTGAAGTCTTTAAGGAGGTGCTGGCATGACCGTCTCCCGTAGAAACATCGTAAAGGGCATAGGCATCGGCACGACCGCTGCCGCCATCATGTCGTTCGACGGGCCTCGCTCAATCGCGCGTGCCATGTCGATGGCACTGCCACCGCAGGAACGTCCACTGCTACTGCATAACAACGAGAACCCGCTCGGTCCTGGCTCATTCGTAACCCAGCACATGAACGAGGCCATGGACATGGGACTTGGCAGCTTATATGGCCTGCCCAGTCGCCAGACAATCCAGGCGATCGCCGATGCTTACGGGATTCCAACGGAGTCTCTGATGCTTGGCAACGGCTCTACCCAGCTGTTGCAGTCGATCACACACATCTATACGTCTCCGAAGCGAGGTTTGGTGACCGCAGCGCCGTCGTTTGAAACCTGTCCGGATTACGCCAATCTCATGGGCCATCCCGTGAACGCCTTGCCTCTTGATCCCAACCTAATGGTCGACCTTGACGCAACGGCTGAGGCGGCCCGAGGCGCCGGCTTGGTCTTTTTCTGTAACCCCAACAACCCAACCGCGACACTGCATGATGGCACCGCCGTCGATGCCTTTCTCGATCGTGTCCTGAGCGAGTCTGACGCGATGATCATCGTCGATGAGGCGTATTTCGAGTACGTAACTAACCCGAACCACAAGACGCAGATCCCGCGGGCACTTGAAAACGAGCGCGTTATCGTGTCTCGCACGTTCTCAAAGGCGCACGGCATGGCGGGCATGCGCATAGGCTGGCTGGTCGGCCATCCCGACACCGTCTCCAAGTTGCGTGAATGGCAATATGGCGGCACGCTCAACGCCCCCGCCCTGTTGGGTGCCAAGGCCTCAATTGAGGATCCGGCGCGTATTCAGAACGAAGTCGAGCGCAACAAGGCAGTCCGTGCTTTCACCATGAACTGGGCGATATCTAAAGGCATGGAAGCCACCGACTCGCAGACCAATTTCGTCTTCATCAAAACGGGTCTTCCAGCGAGTGCTTTCCGTGAAGCCTGTGAGCAGCGCAACATTCTAGTCGGGCGTGATTTTCCGCCGTACGAAAACCAGTGGATGCGAATCTCACTCGGTACGATGGGTGAGATGGAACGCGCCATAGACGTTTTCGACCAGGTTATGACGGATCTCGACGGGTTGAGTTCTCGGCGGGGAGAGGTCGCCGCATAAATCCGCCCGGACCAGCTAAATCCCTTCCTCGGGTGTGCATTGGCATTGGCGACACCCGAGTTGAACGAGTGCACGCAGGGAATTATTTAGCCCCCTTGGATAAGTGCGGCCAACTCGTTCATTTGATCAACGAGCCTCGCGATTGCCTCAACATAGCGCGTCTCCCATTCCGGAACCTCAGTGGGATCGTCAGTCTCGATCTCGTAGCGGACACCCGGCAACATCCAGGACGCGTAGCCACTAAAGGGGTCGGGCGAAACGTAAAGAGATCGGCTCCACGGACGATCCTGTAAACCTCGATCATCGAGCCATGCCTTCTCTAGCCCAATAAAGGCGGAGTTAATGCGTTTTGCTTCTCCAGCGGATAAAGAGCCTGCTGCAAGGCGCTGTGCGCGGGCGTCATTCAAAGCAGCTGCAGCCACGTCAAGATCACTGGTGGCGTCAAGCAGCCGACTCAAATTCACATCAACCCCGCGCTGCGTAGCAACGTCCATGAGTGTCTGGACATGGGTTCGCGTATCAACAGCGTAACGTGTCACGTCATAGGGCAGCAGGTCAGCGTTGGCAAAGCGCAGCGCTAACAACCCGTCAGCTCGGGCAATCATCGGACCGAACACCCACTCAGCATCGCCGAAGCGCTCATACCATGCAAAATTGTCATAGTTGGAGTGGTAAATACCACTGCGGCCACCGGATCCCAAGCTCGCCGAGGGAATGCCAGCATGAGTGTAGAAGGCTACGTGGTCGGAGCCGCCACCCAAGTTACCCATGATAGGCAAGCCGTCGTCTGTGCGATCTGCCCACCACTCATAGATGCTTTGATCCTCTCCCGCGTAGGAAACGTCTTGTATTGCGTCAAGTATTGGTTGTTTCAGTGATGGCGATGACGATGTATTGAAGTTTGGGCCGGACACGGCGCTGTCCGCATTAATGTAGGCAATCGCGCCCGAGGTCAGCTCCGGCAAGAATTCCTCCACCCACTCGGTCGAGCCAATAATTCCGTACTCCTCCGCGTCCCAGTGGGCGATCATAATCGAACGGCGCGGTCCACAGCCTTGTTCGGCCAGCTCTCCCAAGGCCTCAGCCAGAACCAGCAACATCGATGTGCCGCCATTGGGGTCGACCGCCCCAAAGCCCCACGGATCATAGTGGGAGCCCAGAATGAACCACTCGTCTGGGAACTCAGTTCCTTCAAGCGTCCCCACGACGTTAACCGCGCGAGTAAGCGCCTTGGGCTGATTGACCCGAACGCGGACGGTCATGTCCGAACCACCGGTGATTCGGTAGGTCAGGTCCAAGCCCCCCTGCCAATCCTCTGGCGCCGCATCGCCGGTCATGCGCGACAAGATCTCAGAAGCAGCGTTGTAGCCAACGGGAAGAACCGGAATCGTGTGCAGGGGGACATCTTCGGGATCAAGCCGGTCCACCTGCCGGTCACCGTCTACAGGAAGAGCGGGTACGAACGGAGTGAGCGGATCACCCGTCCACGGTAACGTCAACACGGAGCCCCGCTGTATGATTTCTCCATTGAGCATTGGGCCGTCTGGATAGGGATCAATGGGGTCCGCTGGAGCATCAGTGAACATGATCACACCTGCGGCGCCACGTTCTTCAGCAAACTTCACCTTGTAGCCACGGAAGTTGCCTCCGTACCGAGCGATCACGACCTTACCTTCGAGCAAAATACCCATCTCGTCGAGAGCCTCATAGTCCTCGCGGCGCCCAAAGTTCGCATACACGACTTCGCCGGTAACGTCGCCGCTACCCGAGTACGCATTCCAGCCGTTTAGTAAATCGGGGTGCCCCGAGAACCGATCCTCGGAGAGCACCGGTTCCCTGTTCGACAGCGACATGGCCACCGGGCTAACGATGTGCACCTCAACATCGTCAGTCAGCTGCGGCAGGTAAACATCATAAGCATGCTCACGCACAGTGAATCCGGCCGCCTTCATTACACGGCCCAAGTAGTGGCCAACTTCAATCTGGGCTGCCGATCCAGCTGGGTGCGGGCGCGCTGTAATAATGCGCAGATGTTCTCGAAACGAGTCCGAAGAGGGAAGGTCCAAAAAGAGAGCCTCGCAATACGCCTGCCTAGTGGCGGTGGTGGAGGCGAATCCCACAGGGGCCTTCAACTCAACTGACTGCTGTCCAAGGATCTCCTGGCCAGACAACAAAAAAAGCGTGGCGCAGAAAACCAAAAATCGGGAAAAGTTACGCATGTCGTCGTTACTCGATTTTCACGGCCATAAAATTAATGGCCATTGGCCCGTCAGGCAAAACAATCTCCATTTCGCCACTCATTGTCGGTCTGTCAGTCTCCTCCATAAGCGTTGCGAAGAAGTTAATGTCGATAAACGTGCCAGCACCATCCGCATCGAACGACCCCCAGAAAACGATCTCTTCGTTCTCCTCGACAACACCTATGATCTCTAAGTCGCCTGCTTGACTGCTCAGCATTCCTTTGAGGTCAGCGCCTTCCTGTTCGAGCGTGAGAGTTGCATCACCAGCTTCGGGCATCTCCATAGTAATAACCCACCGCCCGGCAACGTTGACCAGTGCTTCCTGTGCAAAAGCTGGCGTGCTGAAACCGCCGATGCGGCACTCGACTTGTGCGGCAAAAAGCGTAACGGGTATCAAAAACATAAGAACTTTAAAGCGCAGCATTAATAACTCTCCGGTCATCTAGTAGTGCGGCTCTCGATCTTCACGGCCCGGAAATTAACACCAGGAAACTCTGGAAAGTCCAGGATTTCTAATGAGCCGGCCATTGTTAATGTGTCGTTCTCCTCCACAACTGTTGCAGCGAAGTAGATCGTAATCGGGAAACCCTGTGCATCAAAAGAACTCGAAAATGAGATTCATTGCCCTCAACTACACCTGTAACCTCCAGGTCTCCTTGGTCTCCGCTCAGGATCCCCGTAAGGTCAGCGCCCTCTCGCTCAAGCGTGAGCACCGCCGCCGGTTGTGCCTCCACGGTAATCTCCCACCGGCCGGCAACATTTGCGGTTGGCTCCTGTGCAAACACTGGAGTGCTGAAGCCTATGAAAAGCCAGATAACGCTTGCTGCAGAAATAATCCTCGGGCGCATCATCGGAAACTCTCCAGCTATTAGGTCGGAGTGCATGTCCTGTACTACATCCGTTGCTCCAGTTTTACAAGGCAATGGATAGCTAACACTAACTCGGTCAGTCTAAACGCCTGAACCGTTATCTCAATACTAGGTCCGAGGTCCTGAATACCAAGAAGTATCGAAGTATGGATGGTTTCCGAAGATTCACTGCGCCAGCAGCCGCACGAGGCGAGACATTCGATAGGCTGAAACGAAATCGGTCGCCACGTATTCGACAATCCGCGCGCCAACCCGCTCCATTCCGGGCACAAACATCACCTGGTCTGCCTGCCCCGCGTCAGCAACCTCGATTCTCAGTGTCACTGGCCATTCAAAGGTCAGCGGTTGCGTCTCTGCGCGTCGAACCAGACCCGCCTTCACACCTGCAGCGATTCTCTCGAGGGACTCTTTTGGGTGAAGGAGATGAGCCGCCGTCTGTCCAATGGCTTCCTTTACAGCAACCCCTTCGACAGCGGGGATCAACGCCTCGACCTCTTCGGTAACCGCCAGGTCTCCAGAAACGAACACGACGGGAACTCCGAACTGTCCCGCCACCCCAGCATTAAGCCCTGCCTCGCCAAGTTCGTGATTGTTTATCCACACATGTTTCAGCTGTCCCGTGTACGTATGATCTAGTGTGGCATCCATCGTCGAGGCACGCGCGTGGTAACCGATAAAAATTGCCGCGTCGAAGCTTTCATCGATCCCTCCCATCATTCCAAGTGGGCGCGGACCTCCGGAAATCAACGTCGCTCGACGGTCAAGTTTCTCAGGTTGCAGGTTTGTCTTGTCCCCGTGAGAGTCAATTACCACAACCTCACTGGCACCGACCTCAAAGGCAGCAGCAATCGCCGCGTTAGCTTCCGCGATCATCTGATCCCGCGCAGCAGCATAGTTGCGTCCCGTCGACGACGTGTGGCTCGAGTCCACTACTCCCGCAAGACCTTCCATATCAACCGAAATGTGGACCTTGAAACCCTGCTGAGGGCTCGAAGCGGCGTTGTCTATAACGTTCCGCATCTCGTCAGCATTGGGATTTCCAACTACAGCGAACAGAACCGCTAGCATCAAAGTTTTTAACATGGTGGAACTTCCTAGGGCTCTAAACTGGCCGCTAATGTGCGGAAGATTTAATAGTCGTGTAGATGGCAGAATGCCACTACGCCGCCGGCCGGTAGTAGTCCTTATACATCTTGAGACGGAAAAGCCAACCAGCAAAGGCTCCTAGCCATTTCAAAGGGAGGTACCTTCCTTTCAAGTCCATCAGTTCGATCAGATTCCCGTCACAATCCTTTGCGAAAAAGAAGGTGTGGCCAAAACGAGACTGCTCAGGCTCACTGACAATATCCACCCCTTTCTTCACCAGGTAGTCGTGCCATTTCTGCGTGTTCCTCACATCGATGCTGATGTGGGTAATGCCCACGCGATTCCAAACAACCGGCTCTGGGAGCTCATGCGGGGTGAAATGAAAGATCTCGAGGATGCCTCCCCCTGGCATTCGCAGCCAACCGATCTTGCACTTCGGTAGTTCAGCATCGACCCCAAAGAACGCACGCACACGTTCAGAGGGGGTGTCGGCTACACCAACGAGCCTGCAGCCAAAAATGTCAGCGTAAAACGAGACGAACTTGTTGAAGTCGGACACCGTGACGCCGGTGTGACTAAAAGAACGTGCTCTCATGCGTACCTGCCTATGTCAGATGAGTATCTTTTATGTGGTCCGCGGCTCGCAGCGCTTGCGCGGCGATTGTGAGCGCTGGATTTACCGCAGCTGATGATGGGAAAAATGATGCGTCGATTACGAACAAGTTCTCGACATCATGCGACCGGCACCAAGTATCGAGCACCGATGTCGTCGGATCGGTGCCAAACACCGCCGTGCCACACTGGTGGGTAGTATTGACGACACCCAGAGAAATCGGTACAACGTACCAAAATCCCACCTTGCGGAATAACCGTCTAGTCACGGCGATAAGTTCGCGGTGTGCTTCCGCGTTTAGTGGCTCCCACCGAAGCTGAATCCGCCCACCGCTAGTAATGGTCACCCGGTTACTGGGGCTCGGCAAATCCTCTGTCATTACGAGCCACTCGACTCCCCGCGAAAACCAGAAATTGTATGCTGCATCTGGCACCCAGCGAGCCAATCGAGGGCCATACCGTGACTTGGCCATATCCGCGTGCGCCCGTCCCTGCGATTGAATCTGTCCGAGGGGATAGTCAGAGTCGGGCCCACACAAATAGTAATCATTGATCGCGACGGTCTTTTGGAATCCGGTGTCGTGCCGCGGCGGGAAAAATCCGCCCAGCAGTGTAGAAAGGTGCCCCATATAGCGACGTCCCACGAGCCCTGATGAGTTAGCAAGTCCATCGGGATGCGCGCTGTTCGCTGACCGCAGCAGAAGCGCGGCGGAATTCACCGCACCGCATGAAACAACAAACAATGGCGCTTCTACACGGACAGGTTGCCCGTCACGAAGAACGTCGGCCGCAACAACCTTGTCGCCACGCCCGTTGGTGATGAGGCGCTCCGCGTAGGCATTGGTCCACAAAGTGACCGCATCCCGCTCGATCGCAGGCGACACCGCGCATACGTCAGCATCACTCTTGGCGCGCAGCTTGCACGGAAACGAGTTACAGGTATTGCATAAGATGCACCCATCAGGTTCTCCTGGCCGGAGCAGCCCCAGCGGAAGGGAAGATGGATTCAACCCCAGTTCCCGCAGGCGTTCCACGATGATGGCAATGCGGCCCTGGTGTGCAATGGGCGGATGTGGAAACGGTTCCCGAGGCGGCTCAGTCGGGTCGGGCCCATCCTCCCCGTGCACGCTGTAGAGTCTCTCGGCACGATCATAGTAGGGCGCAAGCGTCTCGTACTTGATAGGCCATGCTGGGGAGACCCCTCCTAAATGCTGCAACTCGCCAAAGTCTTCCCGCCGCAGTCGGTACAGGACGCTCCCCCAGAACTTAGAGTTGCCTCCCACGCAATAGTGCGTGTATGGGTGAAACTCCTTACCTTGCGCGTTGAGCCAACGCTCGGAAGCACGGTAGCGTTGTTCGCCCCACACCGCTTGCGGACTCCAATTCTCTTCCTCCTGGGGAATGAAGTCGCCTCTCTCTATGATGAGAATGCGCGCCGCTGTTTCCGAAAGTGTGTGCGCTACCGTACCGCCGCCCGCACCACTACCAATGATGACTAAATCAAAGCGTTCGGTCACGAGTCTACGGGCTCCACACTTTTATACACCGCGTCCATCAGCCGATGGTCATCCTGCGCACGCTCGAGGCTCATCTCGGGCGTCCGCCCTTTTCTGGTCGCCCTGAAAAAGTCCTGATACATCGCGCGATATCCGCGAATATCACGAAAGCCCGGCAGAATCAGTCGTGGGAATCCAGCACCGCGCACAACAATGAAAGCGCCATTTGATTCAAACGTGACAACTCCCTTCCGCCCGAAAAGCTTCGACAAGCTAAGTCCCCGAAACAGTACTGGAATCTCCCGCGAATAATACAGGGAACCTGCAGCACCATTGTCATACTGAAATGCAACGAGCATACTCTTGCGCCTTTGGTCACCCTCGAGTGGCTCGTCAGACGGTGGCGGCTGATAGCCTTGGATAGAACGAATTTTGGGGCCGATACTCCCGGCCAGATGTAGCCAGTGAATCCCTTCTTCGAAGAACGCATCACCTCCAGCAATGGCTTCATCGTTACGCCAATCTGAGGCCGACTTAGGCTTACGCATCACTGACACGAATTGCCCGAACACCAATTCGCCAATCACGCCACCCGTATTTCGCGAACTTCGCCGGACGCCATCGATTGCGTCCCGACAATCTAGAAGGCGCCGAAGCGCAACAGCAAGCGGTTTGTAATGGTCGTTCTCGGCAACGAGCACGACGCGCCCAGCTTGTTCGCGAGCCTCAATGGCAATTCGATAGTCATCGAGTTGCAAAAACGCTGGCTTCTCTACTACAACATGCTTGCCTAGTTCGAGCGCCCGCAGTGCTAGTTCGAGGTGCAAGTGTGGCGGGACTGCAACCACAACGGCATCGACCGTAGGATCACGAAGTGCCTCATCGTAGCCTGTGTAGTGCTGTAAACCACCGTGACGCTGCTGGTATTCGGCAGCGCGTACCGGATCGCGGCTGGCATAACTGCAGACGAACTCGCTCGGCATCTTTCGCAAGTGCCGACTGTGTACCCGAGTGATGAACCCGCACCCGAGGAACGCTAGGTGAACTGGCTTCAATCGTCGCCTCCGCCCAGCCCTGGCCTAAACCAACGGAATCGTGTCCGCCATATTAACGTGAAACGTTGTATTCTGTAGACTGCTTGAGCAAGCAACTGGGAACCGTTAAACAAAACGCGTCAAAGACGTTATCTCTACCATGAAACTCGCAGACGTGAGGTGGAAGCCATAAATGAGAAGAATTGCGGTGGCAATCGTGATTCTGACGCT
>Ga0310123_10000716_pt1 | contig 29202 bp, 25 predicted proteins | sample CB6_AW_1057_MG_FD_203505 | JGI IMG/M metagenome (GOLD analysis project Ga0310123, IMG submission 203505) | Marine microbial communities from Western Arctic Ocean, Canada - CB6_AW_1057 | ecosystem: Environmental > Aquatic > Marine > Oceanic | place: Canada: Western Arctic Ocean | collected... | reverse complement strand
GGCCGTGCGGCTGCTGGACGACGTTTCGCACTACGAAACCATGGCACGCCCGCACAATCCCTTCGGCGACGGCCACGCCTGCGAGCGCATCTCGGATGTGCTTCTGAATCACGCGATATGCAGGACCGGCAGTCAAACACGGTCAGGAAACGCGACGGATTGAGTCATTCTTGTCGGGTGTTTCGCCGGTCTGCTCCACGCTTCCACGGCGCAACGCCTCGCCTGCTCAAGCTTTCGGGTGGCTGCGGTCGTACGTTTCCATCAATTCTTTCAGCGAGAGCTGAGTGTACTTCTGGGTGGTCGAAAGGCTGGCGTGGCCGAGGAGTTCTTGGATAGCTCGCAGGTCGGCGCCGTCGCTTAGCAGATGGGTAGCGAAGGCATGGCGCAGGGCGTGGGGGTGAAGCGTTGGGTCGCCTGAGAACAGCAACGCGTATTGTTTGACGATGCGCTGGACGCTGCGAGCCGTGAGCCGCCCACCGCGGTGGTTGAGCAGGAGGGGCAGTTTCGCAGGGCTCCGCGTGAAGTGCTCCCGGGCTGCCTGACGGTCGGAGGCCGGAGGGCTGCTTGTCTTGGCGCCGACCACGGGTGTATCGCCGGATAGCCCGGCATCTTGCGCACCTGCATTCCCGGTGATTCGCTCACGCAGGGCAAGATAGCGGTCCAGCGCTTCCTGAGCTTTTCGGCCGAACGGCACAAGACGCTCCTTTCGCCCCTTCCCCTCAACGCGGATCCATTTTTCGTTTTGATCGAAATCGCCGAGGTCCAGACCCACCAATTCGCCGACGCGAAGACCGGAACCATATAGCAGCTCGAATATCACCCGGTCGCGCACCGAAATGAACTCCGCTTGAGCTCTTTTTTGCGAACTGCCTTCGAGTCGGCCCGCTTCCTGGTTTCGCGTCAGCCCGCCGCCTGAAACCGAGTCAATCAGAGTGTTGGTCTCCTCAGCCGTCATCACCGAGGGCATCGTTTTGGGCAGTTTCGGGGTGGCCACCAACCAGGCCGGGTTCTTTGGGACAACACCTTCCCGCATTAGAAACCGGAAGAGCGCACGCAACGCCGACAGCTTTCGCGCCACCGATCGGCTGCTGTTGCCGCGCTGGTAGCAGTCGGCCATGAACTCCCGGATCTGCACCGGTTTAAATTCGCTAGGCGAGGGCGGCAACTCTCCAGGAGGCGAGAAGTATCCGACGAACCCACCCAGGTCGGACGAGTAGCCGCGGATCGTATACGCCGAGAAATTCGCCCGCTTGAGGGAGTCGAGGAAGCGCGCGACTTCCCGGCCTAACGTAGTTTCAACCTGTGTCATTCAACCAACGAAGGCTCAATCAACGTACGCCATGCCAATCCGCCTTGCACCGCTGACTGGCCGCCTGTTACGAACGGATTCACGCTGCGACAGCCTGCTTCTCCAAGAACTGTTCCAGACCTTCCAGACCTCGCGCACATTGTCTCTGTCGCCGGCCCTTCTTGTCGCGCCGAAACTGCTCGTGCTCAGCCGCCGGTAAAGGAGGCAGCAGGTCGAAAGTGATGTTGGCCGGCTGATAGTTGTCCGGGTTGGCCCCGGAAATATAGTGGGCCAGGGCGCCGTGCGCCGACTCTCGCGGCCACGCCGGCAACTCCAGGCCGTCTGCCATTCGAGCCGCGCCGCGGCCCGCCATCAGCCCCGTCGCCATCGCTTCGACGTACCCTTCAACGCCGGAAATCTGCCCGGCGAAAAATATGTTCGGATGGGTTCGCAGATTCAGTGACACCTCCAGCAGCGCGGGGGCATTGATGTAGGTATTGCGGTGAATCTGCCCGTAGCGCAGAAACTCCGCCTTCTCAAGTCCTGGGATCATTCGCAAGATTCGCTTCTGCTCGCCATACTTCAGATGGTTCTGAAAACCGACAATGTTGTAGGAGCCGGCGCGCAGGTCTTCCTGCCGCAGTTGTACCACCGCATAATGGCTTTTCCCTGTTCGGGGATGACGCAGACCGACGGGCTTCATCGGTCCGAAGCGCAAGGTGTCGACGCCGCGCCGGGCGATTTCCTCGATCGGCAGGCAACCCTCGAAGTAGTTGGGTTTGTCGAACTCGTGTCCGGCGTGCTGCTGCGCTGCCGTCAGGGCCTCATAAAACTTGGCGTACTCTTCCTTCGTGAACGGGCAGTTGATGTAGTCATCCGTCCCGTCGATCGAATTCCCGTAACGCGACGCCCGAAATGCGATGTCCATGTTGATGGTTTCGGCATCGACAATTGGGCTGATCGCATCGTGGAAAAACAAGCGCTCGCTGCCCGTGAGCTGTACGATCGACGACGCCAAAGAATCGCTCGTCAAAGGGCCGGTGGCGACGATGACGATCTCATTTCGAGGCAACTCCCGCACTTCCTCCCGCCGGACTTCAATCAGTGGCTCCTTCTCGATGGCGCGGCTTACGTAGTCCGCAAAGAGGTGACGATCGACCGTCAGCGCATTTCCGCCGGGGACACGAGCCGTTTGCGCCGCTTCCATCGAAAGCGAGCCCATCCGGCGCAGCTCCTGTTTGAGTAGCCATGGCGCGGAATTCTCTCTTTCGCTCTTGAGAGAGTTGCTGCAGACAAGCTCGGCCAGTTGACCCGACTGGTGCGCCGGCGTAGCGACTTTGGGGCGCATCTCATGGAGACGGACCGGCTTGCCGGCCCGCGCGATTTGATAAGCCGCCTCCGAGCCCGCCAGCCCGCCGCCGATTACACGTAGTCTCTGTTGCTTCATAGCTTAGCGCCCGCTTAGTCGGATCGTGTAGGCGGACTTTCGGTCAGGACCGCCTAACATTCAGAACCGCCGCTACAACCGACTCCGGTGTCACTCAACTCGCTTCACGATCAGGAATAGCGACGACCATGACAGATCCGTAGGAATCCGGAATCCATCTGCAATAAACTTTTACAGCTTTCAAGTCAAGCCGTCGATAAAGGCTGAGGAGCCATTTGGTTCGCGGTCGGCGCCCTCCACCCACGGCCATACATATTGTAGTCCCGCCAGGCTCTTGCAGCGGTCCCCGAGCGGTTACAGATATAGGTGCGCCCGCCGCCGCCACACGCGAGTCTTAGTGACCAGAGCGAGAAAAACTAACAATAACGGGCCTTTCGGGGCTATACTGTCTTTACAAACCCATGCGGAGTCCCGTATGATTAGACGACAGACATAAAACATTTTACTCTCCAATTGTTTTTTCGTCCGGAGGGTCTTCACGAGCAAACGAAGGAGGAATATGGCAACAAAGGCAGCACCAACCAAAATGACTCAGTCTCAGATAGTGACCAAGCTCGCTGAGCAGACCGACCTCAACAAGAAGGTCGCCAAGCAGTTCTTGGAGAACTTGGCCGCGCTGGCCGTCAAAGAGACAAAGAAAAACGGCCAGTTCACGATCCCTGGTATCGGCAAACTGGTCAAGTCCGAGCGGAAGGCGCGTATAGGCCGCAACCCAGCGACGGGCGAGCAGATCAAGATCAAGGCAAAAAAAGTCGTGAAGTTCCGAGTTGCAAAAGCCGCCAAGGACGCAGTCGTTCCACCCAGGAAGAAGTAGTGCTCGTTCGAGCGCTGCAAAATAAAACCCCACCCGGCGTTAACCGGGTGGGGCCTTGTTTGGTCCGTGTCTTCGGGCGTGCCAGCCCGAGATTCCGTGTACGCGCCGGGAGCCTTCCTTAACTCGACGGCCGCTCCGCTGGTTTCTCTTCCTCCGCTTTTTCTTCAGCTTTCAGCGAAGTCTTGAACTCCCGGATACCCTGCCCCAGGCCCTTGGCGACCTCGGGGAGCTTCTTGGCCCCAAACATGAATACGGCGATCGCAAGCACCACCAAGAGTTCTGGCACTCCAAGACTTGGAATGAACAACCCCAACGGAAGCTGTGTGAGATTTACTAGTAGCATAATCGCTCCTGCGACTTTATTGTAGTTGCCGCCATCTGAACCGTCAAGACGTATTCGGTTGTTCTGATACTTACCGCGCTTGCTGTGCCCCCCCGCTCGAGCTACTCAGTTGACCCAATCGCCGTCCCGGGGCTTGTGTTTGCGCATATAAACCTGAAACTTTCGCTTCGCCCGCCGCCGCTGCCAGCTCTTGAAGGATCCGAGCCAATCGGTGTCAAGCACGTCTGGCCGAAACCGAAGATAGAAAAAGCCGAACGCCATGCCGCCGAGATGGGCCATGTGGCTAATGCCGCTGCCACTGGCGCCGAACGTCGACAGGAAAGCGATTCCACCCAGAATCGCCACAAAAATCCGCGCTGGGATCGGGAAGGTCAAGAACACCAAAATTTGCCGATTGGGGTATAACAGTCCGAACGCCATCAGCAACCCATAAATCGCGCCCGAGGCCCCGATCGTCGGGATTAGTAAGTCTCGCGGTGTACCGAGGATGTATCGGGCTGCTACGTCGCAGAGGCCGGCCCCGATGCCACAAAAAAAGTAGTAGTTCAGGAAACGCCGCGTGCCCCAGTCTCTTTCCAGATCCGACCCAAACATCCACAGCGCCAGCATGTTGAATAGGAGGTGGCCGAATCCGTTGGGGCTGTGAAGAAACAAGTACGTGATCGGCTGCCACAGGATAGCACCGCTAAGGACCCACGCCGGGATCAAGCTCAGACTGCGGAACAGCCACATCAGTGGCGTGATTTGCAGTTGGACAGAAAGAAAATAAACAACAAAGATGGCCGTGTTGCTAATCAGCAGCCACTTGACGCCCCAGGGAAGTCTCGCACCGGGACCGAAACCGACCGGAGAAGTGCGTTGATAATAAGCCATTGGCAGGTGAGCAACAAAGTTTCCGCCCCTCTGACAGGGGCCCATCAAGGCGGCACGCAAGACTTCGCGCGCCATGTCAGTTCCAGATCTTCTTGGCTCCCGAACCTCAGCTCGCGGGACAGTGCGATCGACTCACCACCTGCAGCATAGGCAATCGACGGCAAACGCGTCAAACGATAGTCCAGCGCAGACGCTCACGCTCCCGGTTCAAGCCTCGGAACTGACAGCAAGCCGATCTTGCAAAGATGTTCGACCAGATCCGGATCCACGCCTGAACGCAGAAAAAACCCGAACCGCAGCATGTCCGTCGCTTCTTTGAGATTTTTCGCGTTTTCGAGGCTGAGTCCCGCAAACAGCCTGCCCGAGGACATATGAACGCCCAGATACCAGCCGTCCGGACCTCTGTAGGTGCCGAGCCTCAGCGAGTGGCCCTGGTAGATAAATCTCCCGCTCTTTCCGCGCGCTTGAATCAGCTCAACGCCCGATTCGCTATAAGTCACCATCGCTGCTACCGCGTTCTTCCCAGTATTCCAGTCCTGCCGCTTGACGGGGGCCAGCGCCGCTAGCGAACGATCACCGGCCGCAAGGCGGTTAGAGACTGAAGGTTCGCAAAAGTCACTGGATCACTGAATTCCGCCTTCAGTATGGCAGACTATGATCCCTAAACTTTGGACGCTGCGTTTCCAGACGCGGTTTCAAATCCGCCGCTATAGCTAGAAGCAACACCATGAGAAGAGCAGCCCCATACTCAGAGCGCGAACATTGAAAACAGCAGTGAAATCCGCTACCGATCCGGAAGAGGCACGGTTTGACTTGGCGATCCGCACAAACGTATCATGGAATCGGCTGAAAAAAGGAGGTGATCCAGAATATGAGTGAATGTGGTGAATCTAGATCTGGTGAGGTGGTCGACTCTTAGAGCGACCGTTCGAACGTTCTGACGCCCGTTTCAGCGACGGGACAAAGTTCATGTGGAACGGCCATCTCACTAGTCGGTTGTTCCCACTTTTCGCGGCTTGAGGCTAACCCCCTCGGGCCTCTAGAAGTGAGCCCCCGTGAGAGTCCAAACTCTCCGGGGGCTTTGTGTATTGCGACGTGCTCCTCTGCTCGCCAAGGCCGGACAATGTGCGTGAAATCGTGCGCCGGCAGAGTTCGCTGCTCCGGCGTGGCGCACGCATTCTTGGGTGGCGTGGTGCCATTCCTGGCGACGTCACCTTGACACAGTACGTGGAGCAGCGCCAGACGTTGAGTACGTCGAGACGGCGCCCACGGCAGGCAATCACAACGAATTCATGTGGCTTGATCGTGCGTTTAGGCCATCAGATGATGAGAAATACGGGCTAGCGGTTCACACCCTCCACCAATGCACCTACTCGGCATAGAAACGTCCTGCGATGAAACGGCGGCGGCGGTTGTCCGCGGAGGCGACCGCTTGCTGTCGAACGTCGTCTCTTCGCAGATGGAGACGCATCAGCGCTACGGCGGCGTCGTCCCCGAACTCGCCTCGCGAGAACACCTGCGGGCGATCGTTCCAGTGGTCCGCCAAGCCGTTGAAGACGCGGGCATCAGCTACCGGGACCTGAGTGCGATTGGTGTGACAAAGGGTCCGGGGCTGGTTGGATCGTTGCTCGTCGGCATCACCTATGCCAAGGGACTGGCCGTCTCGCTCGACATCCCCTTGCTCGGAGTGAACCACATTGAGGGTCACATCCACGCCGTCGTCCTCGAAGAAAGGCAACGGGGACGGGAGATCGAGTTTCCCGCTCTGGCTCTGGTCGCCAGCGGCGGCCACTCGCACCTATTCATGGTCGAGCGTCCCGAGCCCGCCGATTACCGCTACCGCCTGCTCGGCCGCACCAGGGACGACGCCGCCGGTGAAGCCTTCGACAAAGTGGCGAAACTGTTGGGTCTGGGTTATCCCGGCGGTCCGCTCATCGACAAGCTGGCTCCCTTGGGTGACCCCTCGAAGGTGTCTCTGCCAACGGTTCGTATGAAGGGAAATCAGCTCGATATGAGTTATAGCGGATTAAAAACCGCTATGTTGCGCCTCGTCCGAGCAGCCGCCATGGATGACGAAATCCTGTGCCGCCGCCGCATGTATTCAGAACCGCCCGCTCCGAGTCTGGACGCGGTGCTTCGAGTCACATCGCAGCAGACTCTCGATCTCATCGCCTCCTTTCAGCAAACGGCGGTCGAGGAACTGATGCGGCGCGTTGTCAAAGCCGCCGAGCAGGAGCCCGTCCGCTCGGTGATCGTCTCGGGCGGCGTGGCAGCCAACTCAGGACTTCGCAAGCGATTTGCGTCGATCCCCTATCCCCTTTATTTTCCCAGCCTGAAGCTCTCCACCGACAACGCCGCCATGATCGCCGCAGCAGCCTACCCAAGAGTAGAGCGCGGCGAACGCTCCGGACTCGATCTGACCGCCCATCCCCGATTGGCACTGTGAAGATTGGCACGCGGTCCGCCGGAAAAGCCATCACTTCGGGCACAGCCCGTTTGCACGGCCCGCATCAAGTGGCCGGAAAAAGAGAAGATGAGTGCGACCGTTTAGGGCGGGCACCGAGTCGCTCCCAACGCGCTCCATGTTCGCCGGTAGAGCGGACGTTGTTTCTCCGATCTTCGGAGGACCAGGGCACTCTTCCGCAAGGACACAGGAGTAACTGGCGGTGAGCAACACCTCGCGGTGTGCTGCGGCGCGGTTGGGTGGCGATGTGAGCAGGTTCGAGCAGATTTCAGATAATACGTATACCTTTTGTTAGCCTTTTTGCCGGGCGGGACTCGGGTTGGTTGGGTTGCATCGGGATTGTGGTGGGCAACTGATCTGATGGCAGCACGCCCAACACTCTTCGCCACTCTCGCTCGGCTGGAAAAAGGCGGCTCTAGTCCCTTTTCCCCGGACCATAGACGATCGCTCCCGGCCGCGCGCCTGTGTGGTCTCCTTGATCCAGCACCATCGTACCATTAACGATAACGTATTCCACGCCTTCCGCATATTGGTGTGGGTTGTCGAACGTCGCCTTGTCGATGATGGTCTCCGGGTTGAAGACAGTGATGTCGGCCCGCATGCCCGGCCGCAGAATGCCGCGGTCATAGATGCGAATCTTACTGGCATTGTGCGAGGTGGCTTTGCGCACCGCTTCCTCCAGGGTAATGACCTTTTGCTCACGCACATACCGGCCCATGATGCGCGGATACGTTCCGTAGTAGCGCGGATGCGGCTTGCCGGCCGACAGCGGACCCTCGGTCTTGACGGCCCGGCCATCCGATCCAAAGCTGACAAAGGGCTGCCGCATGGCGTACGTCATGTCTTCTTCGGTGTGATGGAAGTAAACGGTCGGCACGCGGCCACCGTTGTTGAGCAGGAGCTCGAAGAGTACGTCGAATGGAGGCTTGTCCATGTCGGCAATCACGTCGTTCATGCGCATGCCCAAGTACTTCTGGTAAGTGGAGTTTGCGATGGAGCTGATCTGCATGCGGCTCCAGTCCCCGCCGATCGCGTCATAGTGGCCGTACCAGCCCGGGATGCCCTGGACAATGTCGCGCTCCAGGCGCTCCCGCAACGCCGGGTCTTTGAGGCGCTTGAACATTTCCTCCCGGCCGCCTTCCTTGGCCCATGGCGGGATGATGCTGCCGAGGCTGTTTTGCCCCGCTGTGTAGGGATAAATATGGGCTTCGATGTCGATGCCTTCAGTGCGGGCGTTTTGGATCACGCCGATCAGCTCAGGCATCTGTCCCCAGAGCTTTTGATGCGCGATCTTGAGGTGCAGCAAGTCGACCAAGATGCCCGCACGACGGCCGACGTCGATTGCCTCCGAGATAGACTCAAACACCTCGGTTCCTTCACCCCGCGTGTGTGTCGAATAGATGCCTCCGTATTCGGCGGCGACTTTTGCCATTTCCACGATCTCGTCGGTCGAAATCCAGAAGCCCGGTGGCTGGTGAAGCGAAGTGGATACTCCCAGAGCGCCGTCTTCCATGGCTTGGCGAATCAACGTTCGCATCTCTTCGACTTCGGCGGCCGTGGCCGGGCCCTGCTCGTTCCCGTGCGTGCTTTCGAAAATCAGGCTGGAGCCAACGTAAGAACCGATATTGGTGGAGATCCCCTGCTCGAGAAGCGCAGCCCAGTAGTCCCGGAATCGAGGGTATCGGCTCGTCGGCGCCGCGGATGATCCCTCGCCGAAGATCATTGACGTGACACCCTGGCGGACCATGCTTTCGGCGTCGCCGTCGGTCTGAATTGTCCTGTCGGAGTGGTTGTGAATGTCAATGAAACCGGGCGTGACTGCTAGCCCGCGGGCACTGATCGATCGGCTGGCGGTCCGTCCAGCCAGATTGCCCATGGCCGCGATGTTGCCGTCCTTGATGCCGATATCGCCGTGAAAAGAGGGATTGCCGGTTCCGTCGACAATCCTGCCCCCGCGAATCAGAATGTCAAAATCCTGGGCCATCAAGGAGGCCGCAAGAAGCACCAACAGAAAAACAAGTCTATGTCTCATTACTGATCTCCCTCCAGTCAGGATTCTCATTTGAGCCATCCTGGGGCTGCCAGTGTAGTCGAATCCACGTCTCGCATGCAAACGCTTTCGTCCTCCTTTAGTTGTAGCCCAATAGAAATGTCCCCTTTCGCGATAAGCTCTTAAGCCCATTCGCCTTGTTGAGCCGAGTGTTGTTTCGCGGCGGCGAGGGAACAGTCAAGGGCGGGCCCGTAGGGCTTGGCTTCGCGGACCCTTGACGGGTCCCTCGGCGTCGCTATCATCAGCCTCCAAGGCGAAGGGGCCGGCCACGATCCTGATCCAGACGGGACATTTCTATTGGGCGCGAAAGGGGACATTTTGATTGGGCTACAACAACGCTTTCGTCCTCCTTTGTCACGGCCCAAAAGAAATGTTCTCTTGGTTTGTTGTTTGTAAGCTGAACCGAGTGAGACGAGGGGAACTGAAATTGACCACTTCTGGTTGTATCTCATTTGCCCTATCAGTAATACCGCTATCAGTAGTGCCCGATGGTTGCCAACCTCTTCGATCAACTTTCGGTCGCCACATGAGTCGACCTCTCAGCCCACTTTTCGGTTTACCCTTCGTTCGACTCCTCGGTCCGCTCTTGTTCGGGCTGCCAGGCGCTTCCGGCGACCCCCGGCCCGGATTCGATTGACGAAAAGGAGTTTTGCACTACAATTGAAAGTGGATCGGGCCGTAGCGCAGCCTGGCTAGCGCGCTTCCTTGGGGTGGAAGAGGTCCCGAGTTCAAATCTCGGCGGCCCGACCATTTTTTTCATCACTTGGCGACTCTGGAGCAGATTCAAGGAGGTCGTCGGTGGATCGTGCGTTCTTTTGGGAGCGTCGAACAATGCCTTTTCTGCCCGGAAAACAGGGACATTCTCTGTATGCATTGCAATGCGGTCGTTTCGTGAGGCCAGCAAATAAGGGACAGGTTGCCATTCGCTGGAAAAAGGTTGGCTTTTCCGGCGCTATGTTGCATACTCGTCCACGGTCGGGGAAGCGGAGGCGGGCTCTGGTGGAGACCAACCCGCCAAGGAATACCCGGCCTTGTCTCTCGCCCCATCGGATCGATTGATCTGCTCATGCCTTGAAAACTCATGCCTCAAACTCGCAAGGCATCGCCCACTGGCTCGGCATCGCCAACCCGCGTCTGTGAGCCCGCCGCCGCTTGTTCGGCCGCGAAGGCCGCTTCAAACTCCTCGGGCGGGCGATAACCCAGCGCTGAGTGCAGCGCCTCCGAGGTTTATCGCTTTTCGGCCAGATGGCACCCTTGGTTTGGGCAGGACGTGGCGAGGTCCGAGGACCATCGCCACGCCCTCATCCCGGCATCGGCCGTAGCGCCATGAATTTCATACGTTGATCCATGGCGTGTGTTTCTTCCCAAGGCATGGAACATTGCCGTCCCTCCATGTTTTCCTTGAAAAGTTGTTCACCATGTCTCCGATAAGCACCAGTTTCGCACCCAGGGTGCCGCTGCGCGGCTCAAAGTGGACTGCGCTTCAAGACCACCACCACTTCCTCCCCGTCGAAGCTTACCTCGCGCCGCTCTCCATCTTCGGGGGCCTCGCCGTCGGTCGTCAGCGACGTACAGAGCGCTTCGCTCATGAAATGATTACGGTCGGCTTCGACGATTCGCCGCGCCCGCTCTGAGCCGCTGATCCAAAGTTGAATTCGCTCGGTGTATTCGATGTCGAGTTCCTTGCGCAAGTTTTGAACTCGGTGGAGCAGCTCGCGATACAGCCCCTCGCCGCGCAACTCATCCGTCAGCTCGCAATGAATAACTACAACAGTCGTTTGGTCTCCCGCCGCGGCGTAATGCTCGGCGGCTTCAACCAGGATTTCGACATCTTCGGCCTCCAGGGCGAGTGATTCCCCGTCGAGTTCAATGGAAGCGGCGCCGCTCTCGAGCAGTTGCCTTCTCAGCTCGGCTGCGTCCACGGACTGGAAAGCCAGCTTGGCGGCTCGCATCTTCTTGCCCAATCGCGGCCCCAGCCGGCGGTAGTTCGGCCGCACCAGATAGCGCACGTGTTCTCCACCCTCGCCGACGAAGACGACCTCGTGGACGTTCAATTCCTCGGCGATCAGGTTGCCATAGCCTTTCAGCGCTTCCCTCTGCCCGGCGTCGGGCAAGATGATCTCGGCGCGCGAGAGCGGCTGCCGGACCTTCAACTTGTGGTCGGTCCGCACCCGCAAGCCGAGCGAGACGATGTTGCGCACGGCTGCCATTTCTTGCGACAGCTTGCGGTCGATCACCGTCTCATCGGCGGCCGGGTAATCGCGGAGATGAACGCTCTCGGCCCGCTGGTCGCCGAACGGTCCGCGAACCAGGTTCTGGTAAATCTCCTCCGCCATGAAAGGGACAAACGGGGCAGCCAGGTTCGTCACCGTCATGATTGCCTCGTAGAGTGTCGCGTAGGCGTCTTGCTTGTCGGCGTCCATCTCGCTTTTCCAGTAGCGCTGGCGGCTTCGGCGCAGATACCAGTTCGAGAGAGCGTCGACGAAACCCGACAGCTTCGTCGCCGCTTCGTAGGCGAGGTAGGAGTCCATCAACTCCCTGACGCGTCCCACAAGAATCGCCGCCTCGGAAAGAATCCAGCGGTCCAGCAAGACTCTCTCGGCCACGGGGCGCCCTTTGGCTGTGACCGGATCAAACCCGTCGATGTTGGCGTAGATGGTGAAGAAGGAATAGACATTCCGCAGCTTGAGCGGAAATTCCTTTTGAAGCGTCCGAACATTTCCCATCGAGTGGCGCGTCGATGACCAGGGAGGATTCGACGCGAAGAAAAACCAGCGGAACGCATCGGCCCCTGGCGCCGACCCCGTTGTGCTCTCGACCGTGATTCGCTCGTTGCCGGCTAGCCGCACGACGGCGTTCGGTTCTACGTCGAGCCCCTTCGGGTTGCTGGCGAGACCGAGCGCTTCGCAGTCGGCGGGGGAGAGGACCGCCACACGCCGAGGCAGCCGCTTACCCTGGCGGACGGTCACGAGGCTAGCCACGTCCCGTGAGTTTGCGAAAAGCTTTACCTGGACGCCCGGGTGGAGGTCCAGGGCTTCAATCTCCTCGCGGCCCAGCAATACCTCGCCGTCCGCCACCTCCATGCCGGCTTGTTCGCTGCCGACCACGGCGAACTGTTGCGCGACGCGGTCGAAAATGGCCTCCGGCGGCGTGTAGTTGCCCTTCGACTTAGACTCCTTCTTTCCTTCCGGATCGGTCACGTGCCCCAGCACGATGCAGGTACCGTAGGGGTGCGGAAAGCCGCGTTTCTTTTTCAGCCCATAGCGCTGTTGCGTCTCCTCGTCAAACACCAATGTAGAAATCATCAGCAGCGAATAGAACCAGCCGCGAGTCTGGTCAATTGCTTCGGTAATGAAATCAGCCGGGAAGGTTTCCTCGAAGCGCTCCCGGCCTTGATGCGGATAGCCCTGCTGCGCGAACGGCATGCACCCGGAGTCGAACCAGCAGTCGATCACGTCTGGAACGCGGCGGTAGACGCCGGGCTCGCCGGGCTCGGTCCAGGTCACTTCATCGATCCAAGGTTTGTGGACCATCAAATGCTCGGAAAGCTCGGGGTTCTGCTCCCGGTCGCGATGGAAATGATCGAACGCGCGGGGATTTTTCGCCTCGATCTCGGCTACGGATGCGGGAGCCTGCATCTTGCCCGTTTCGTCATTGATCCAGATGTTGAGCGGCGTGCCCCAGTAGCGCTCGCGCGACAATGCCCAGTCCACGTTGTTGGCCAGAAAATCACCGAAGCGCCCCGTCCCGATGTGCTGGGGCAGCCAGCTCACCTTTTCGTTGTTCTTGATGGCGTCTTGAATGCGTTCCGTCGTGCGAACGAACCAGGCCGGGCGGGCGTACTGGATCAGCGGATCGTCGTCGGCCCGCCAGCAGAAGGGGTAATCGTGGCGATAGTTCTCCCAGTACAGCAAGATGCCCTGCTCTCTGAGTTTGGCGACGATGTGCCGATCGGCGTCCTTGACCCACATGCCTTCGAGATCAGGAGTTTCGGAGGTGAATTTGCCTTCCGGCGTAACGGGGCACAGCAGGGGGATCTCGTCGCCGTTCTTGTATTCCGCGCGGGTCTTGCGGAACAGTTCATAGTCGACCTCGCCGAAGGCCGGGGACTCATGAACGAGCCCTGTTCCGGTGTCGAGCTCGACGAAGTCGGCGGCTAGCACGGTCCAAAGAGCGGGTTGTTTGCCGCCGTCTTTTCGTTCGACCTCGAGGTCTCGGTACTGGTCGTGGAAGTAGTCGAGCGGAGGCTTGTAGCGCCGTCCAACCAGAGCGCTTCCCTTCAATTCCTTCTCCACGGGAAGTTCGCGGCCCAGCTTTTTCGCGATGGTTTCGCGCAGTGCCGCGGCCATGATCAGGCGGTGATCGCCATCCCGGACCTGCACGTAGTCGTAGTCTTCCCGCACCGCCACATACTGGTTGGAAGGCAGTGTCCAGGGAGTCGTCGTCCAGATCAGCAGGAAGGTCGAAGGATCATCCTCCAGCTCCAGCGCTACGTAGACGGCGGGGTCTTCGACTTCTTTGTAACCGAGTCCCACTTCGCCCGCGGACAGCGCCGTGCCGCCCTGCGGCCACCACCAGACGATCTTGTGGCCCTGATAGAGCAGTCCCTTGCGAAACAGCTCGGAAAGCGCCCACCAGACGCTCTCGACATAGCTCTTGTGATAGGTGACGTAGGCATCGTCGAGATCGACCCAGAAGCCGACACGGCTGGTCATGCGCTCCCATTGCTCGGTGTAGCGGAACACCGACTGCATGCAGCGCAGAATGAATTCCTTGACGCCGTACTCCTCAATGGCGGCTTTGCCGTGGATGCCCAGTTCTTTTTCGACCTCGACCTCGACCGGCAGCCCGTGCGTGTCCCAACCCGCTTTGCGAGGGACGTAAAAGCCCCGCATGGTGCGGTAGCGCAGGAAGATGTCCTTGATCACTCGCGTGAGCACGTGCCCGTTATGAGGCAGGCCGTTGGCTGTCGGCGGCCCTTCGTAGAAGATGAACTTCGGCGCGCCCTTGCGCTGGGCGAGGCTCTTTTCAAAGATCCGGTGCTCTTCCCAAAAGCGCTGAATCGAGGCCTCGCTCTCGGCGAAATTTACGATGGACTGGGCTTTTTGAAACTTCGGCTCACTCATGGGATTTCGCCGCACCTCCGTGGGGCTGAACCTTCAGGGAGGCCAAGCAGAGAGTCCAAGGGAACTTGCATAGCGATGCACATCCTCTTTTTCTTTCGGACGGACGACCAACACAAAAAGGCCACTAGCGGGTTTGTCTTTCCCCCGGCTAGTGGCCTCTGAATCCTTTTCCAGAAGCCCTTAACCGGGGCCGCTAATGATAATGCCGATGGGAACCCGGGGTATCCGCTGGCGGGTGATTCCGGTGGAAGAACTCGGACGGGGACGAGTGCTGGAATGCGCGGGCGAAGGGCGGCTGGAGTCAGACGCGCACTCTCTGCCTATCCAGTACATTTTCATGACTTCCACAAATTCGTCCCTACGCCTAGAAGTTTATCAGTTTCGGTCAGGATGGTCTCGCCGCTGGCGCTGCTCCTGCGATCCCCAGGATCGAAGGGGGCGTGTTGAGTGTGCTGTCTGCTCTGGATCCGAACGGCCGGAACGCACTAATCCAACTTTCTATCCCGCTAATTAGCGTAGGAGTCCAAGGCTCCTGAAGTCATCTTCCGTCCAACGGGCTTGCAGCTCGATCATGGCTTTCAGGGTTTTGATCTTGAAGGTATCTCCTCTACGGTGAAAAGAAACGGTCACCCCGTCTGCCGTCGGAGTGACGGTAGTGCTGGTGAGCGCCGGACTACCGTCGGAGAAGAAAGCCGTCCCGGATCAGCGCGTTGACTAGTTGACGAGCGGTGAGAGAGCCCAGGCGGGACCAGTGAATACTGCTCATACCGTGACCGACACGAGCGTCTCTTCGCGGATCTCCACACCTGCGGGGATAGATTCCCCATCCTTGGAGAAGTTCCTCGACGACCATCTACACAACCTCGTGAATGTGCTTCAGGGCTTCTTCTTCGGTGTGCCCCCAAGTCGCCGCTCCCTGCTGCTGAAGGGCGGGACAATAAGCGTGGAAGCGATCTTCGTCCGGTTCCACAACCACTTTGAAGGTATAGGTTTTCATACCTTGTCTCCTCCTGTCAGGGATTCGATTGTCTCTCATGAATAATTTTAGATCAATGTAACCAGCCCCTCGGGGAATTGCCTCGCCGTTCTTGCATAGGGGCGCCTGTTGGCAGCGTAAGAGCTGGATCCAGCTCGAGATAATTCACGGACGGCCACCACACCCTCGCGGTGGGCGCGATGTGTGTGGGCCCTCGAAGCGCCGCGGGACCCAGGCTTCGAACAAACTGGCTCCTCCAGTCGCGCTATTCCAGTGTTGCCTGCCGCACTTTTTCGGCTTGCTCTTCGCGAAAGACTCGCAGCTTTTCTCGCAATTGCGAGTCGCTGTTGGCAAGAATGTGGATCGCCATCAAAGCCGCATTGACCGCGCCCGGCTTGCCGATCGCCAACGTCGCGACAGGGATCCCGGCGGGCATCTGAACTGTCGCGAGCAGAGAATCCAATCCGTTCAGCGCGGGGCTTTGAATCGGCACTCCCAGGACTGGCAACAGGGTGTGGGCGGCGACCACGCCCGCCAGATGGGCGGCCCCGCCGGCGGCCGCGATCAGCACTTGAACACCGCGCTGCTCGGCCGACGACGCGTACTCCGTCGTGAGGCCGGGAGTCCGGTGCGCCGACATCACATTGCATTCATGCGGCACTCCAAAACGCGTCAGCATCTCGTCGGCATGCTTCATCGTTTCCCAGTCCGACTTGCTGCCCATGACGACCCCGACCAGGGGTTTCGATTCATTCGCCATATCCCTCTACCCTTTCCTGCTTTTTCCGCGAAAGCAACTTGTTTCCTAACGATCCGGCCGAAACGAACGAAGGCTGGTCCATCGTTCGATAAGTTCGCGATTGCTCCTGAGCCTCGCCTGATGAACCGTGCCCAGCACCGGATGAGCTGGGATCAAACGGCGTACTGAAACCGCCATCGGCGCCACCCGTCGCGGCTATAGACCCCAGGCTAACGCCTGGGGCTCCGAGTTGCGCTATGAAATATTCTGCTTTGCTTGCCAAGAATTACAGCTCCAGCGATATCAGTGTGGCGAGGCGAGTCCTGTTGCCGCCGCCCACGGAGTATACTTGTAACCGCTAGCCGCACTGAGTCCGCGATTGGAGGAACTAGTGATTCAAACGACCGGGTTGACCATTGTAGCATCGGCGATTCTGATGAGCTGCGCTTCCGCCCCACCGCCACCGGAACCAGCAGCGAGCACGGAGCCGGCCGCATCCAGCATCCAGGTCGAAGTCGCCACAACCGTCGCCTTCACCGAGGGGCCGACCGTCGATCAGGAGGGTGCCGTCTATTTCACCGACACCCGCAGCAGCCGCATCATGAAGCTGCCCGTCGACGGCCCTGTCACCGTATTCCGGCAGCCCAGCAACCGTGCCAACGGATTGATCTTCGACGACCAATGGCGCTTGCTGGCCTGCGAGGGCAGCAGCGCGGAAATGGGAAAACCGCAAGTGACCCGGACCGACCTCTCGACCGGCAAGATCGAGGTGATCGCCGACCGCTTCGAAGGCAAGCGCCTCAATTCACCCAACGACCTCACGATCGACAGCCAAGGGCGCATCTACTTCACCGACAGGCCCGGAAGCAGTGTCGCCCCCGATCAAGTCCCCGTGCATGCCGTCTACCGCATCGATCCCGACGGGACCATCGCGCAAATCATCAAGGAACCGGACACCGAAAAGCCCAACGGAATCGTTATTTCCCCCGACGACAAGACCCTCTACCTGATCGAAGCCAACGGCGCCGATGGGGGAGCCCGCATGATTCGCGCCTTCGATCTGCAGGCTGACGGGACGGTGACGAATATGCGGGTTCATTACAATTTCTATCGCGGACGCAGCGGCGACGGCATGACCATCGACAGCGAAGGCAACCTCTATGTCGCGGCAGGTCTCCATCGCCGCCGCAGCACCAGCGAAACGCTGGACACCAAGTGCGGGGTCCACGTGATCACGCCCGAGGGCAAGCTGAAGGACTTCATTCCAATTCCGGAAGACACCATCACCAACTGCGCCTTCGGCGGCCCGGACTTGAAGACGCTGTACGTCACGGCCGGAAAGACACTGTTCAAAGTGAAGGTCGATGTGCCGGGCACCCGGCGATAGAACGACAGTGGCCAACAGCACAGCCGTCCCAACTAGCCCGGTTGTAGCATGAAGGAAACTCCCGGGCGGCCCATGTCCCAATTCGCCTCAGCGATTCTTGCTCCCCTGTTGCTGGTTTCGGCGCAGCTTGCGGGGAGCGCCGCCACCCTCAACGTCAACAACCCTGTCGGGGGAATCTACGTGAGGGTAACAACCGGGGCCCGCCTGCGGATTCATGGGCAGGCGGGAAAACGCAAAGTGACGAAGGACGACATCAAGGTCACCCGCGACGGTAACGTCATCTTTGTCCGCTGCGAACCCCAAGATCAGGAGCCGATCGATCTTTACATCCAGCTTCCGTTCGATTCCATCCTGGATGCCTCCACCGAACATGGCAACATTACAGTTGCCGGAATGGTGCGGCGGGCTTACTTGCAGACGAAGAGCGGTGAGCTGGCGATTACCGCTCCCTGGCGAGCGACACGGTTTCGATTGGACACGGAGAAAAAGCCGCCCAAGATCAGTCTTCCGCCAGGCTTCAAGTTTACGCAGAAAAAGATCAAGGTCACCGAAGAGCGCACGATTTGGACGCTGCGCGACAGGCTGACCGACTGGAACGTGGCCTATGGGCAAGTGAGAATCAAGGCGGATTCCCCAGCCGCAGTCAAGCTGACCAACTTTGAGATTCCAAAAGACTCCCCGGTCAAGTTCCCCTGGCAGGCCCCGGGCATCCTCGACTCGATCCTCGAAGGCCCCGCCAAGCACCCCGAGCCGTCGGCGGCGAAACTGCCCGAAGCCGGGAAGGCGATAGCTTCCGCTAGGGATCCTATTTTTCGCTCGGACGTGAGGATGGTAAATCTCGCGGTGTCGGCCTACGGACCGGGCGGGCGTCCCGTCGGGGACCTTCGTCCTGAAGACTTCGAGATCATCGAAAACGGAGTGCCGCAGAAAGTGACTTTCGCCGGCTCGGACGACATACCGTTCAATCTGGCGATTCTGCTCGATCTCAGCGGCAGCACCAGACCAGACCGCGCGGCAATGAAAGAAGCCGCCAGGGGCTTCATCGCACTCGCCCGCCCGCACGACCGGGTAGCGGTGTACGCTCTCGCCGGCGGCGTCTTCCACGTCGTCTCGCGACTCACCGGCGCCCGCGAAGAACTGCTGAAAGCCATAGACCGATTGCCCGAGGTTTCCGGAGCTTCCCCGCTCTACGACACAATCGCTCTGGCCTATGCCGAAGACCTGCAAACCCGTCCTGGCCAGCGCAATGCTCTTATCATCATCAGCGACGGCATCGACAATCGCGTCAGCAAGCAGGAGCTGCCTTCACGGATTTCCATCAAGAAGCTGGTTCGCGCCGCTGCCGAGATGAACGCGCTGATCTATCCGGTCTTTTTGCGTTCAGGTGAGCGCTTCGGACGAGGCTGGTCGCGGAAAGGCCGCTCGCATATGCGGCAACTCGCCGAAGCTTCCGGCGGAAAGTTGTTCCCGGCTCTCTCGATACGAGACCTCCAGCTGGTCTTCCCGCAGGTGGGTCAGGAACTGCGAAGCGTTTATGGGTTGGCCTACTATCCGGAGAACCAAAACTTCGATGGCGTTTGGCGTGTCTTGCAGGTAAAAGTCCGCCGCCCGGATGTGACGGTCCGCGCCAGGACGGGTTACTTCGCTCGCTAGCTCATCGCCAGCAGCAAGCGGCGAAAGCGTGTCGGCTAGCTGTAATACTGTTTACTTAGGGCCTGTGAACGTAGAGCCTTCGAGCCCAGACCCGTTGAGCCGTGAAGCGGCGTAGGATCGTAGCCCAGGGTGGAGCGAAGCGGAACCTTGGGTGCGAAAACCATCCAGCGTAAGCCCCGGAAGGGGCGCAGGAGCAGACCGGCCCGTACGTCCCTGTGAGAGCGCCGTACGGCGGGCGTTCAGCGATGCCCGAAACAAGACCCCACCCCACGCAACTAAAACCCACCGCGCAACGGCTAGGTAGACAGTATTGCAGCTAGCTGCCACTCTTCGCCCCCGGGAACTCGGGGTGATCCAGAATTGTTTCGAGCCAAATCGCATGCCGCTCGCCGTGGTACACCAGGTAATAGAGCCATTGCAGGCCGGTCAGATCTCCGTACGTCGCGGAAGGGTGCCGGAAAACATAAAGGCTGGGATCAGGAACGGCTCGAATCACCTCTAAAGCCTTGCGATGCGCCTTGTTGAAGTACTCGGCGACCTCGGCCTTGCTCTGCAGGATGTTCTTCACCTTGTAGTTTTCCGCCTTGTTCTCGGGATCGAGCATGCGCCCCCGCAAGAACTCTTTCTTGCCCGCGAGCGCCTTTGCCTTCTCGGCTTGCTCGCCCTGTTTGAGCGCCCTGGTGAAGACGCCCTGCAGATCTTGATGAGCCAGCGCCAGGTGCTCCATCTCTTCCCCGATGGAGTGATTGAATCCGGCGGGCTTGAACTGCCAGTAAACCTCATCGATCCGGTCGAGCAGTGAATTGACGTGGTCTCCCAGCGCCGTCAGTTGTACTTCCACGTCATCGACGCCGGCCTCGGCTCGCAGGGCCGCCTGCGCGAGAATGAGTTGCAGTGCGAAGACTGCCGAGAGGAACATTGATTTCTTCATGGCTGTGTTACCCGTGTGTCGGTTCTCGTTCGAACCGTGTTGTGATGTGTTCGAAGCGTGTTGTGACTTGTTCAAACAATGCCCCAAGCCCCGGGGGGCGCCCGCTTGTCTTCCGGTCTAGCCGTATTTCTCGTGAATGATCGCTTCTTCGTCAAACCCGCGCTGGAGTAATTGTGCGCGAACTTCCGCGACCATCTCCCGGCACCCACAGAAGTAGACGTCCACTTCCGGACCGCCGTTTCCGGTTGCTTCCCCCGCGGTTCCGATTGCTTCCCCTAAATGCGTCTGGGCGTAGCCTTTTCGGCCGCTCCAGTCACTGCCGGCCCGGCTGAGAGTGGGGTAAAACCGGAAGTTCGCATGCCGCTGCTCGATCGCTTCAAACTCCTCCCGGAAGTATAAACATTCCCGTGTCCGGGCGCCATATATCAGCGTCACCGGCAGACGTTCCCGAGTTTGCTGCTCCTCGGCTAAAAGGTGCTGCAGCATGGCGCGAATCGGTGCAATCCCGGTTCCATGCGCCAGAAAAACCGACTTTCTTAGCGGGTCCCGAAGCAGAAAATTTCCCGCGGGCCCCTCCAACTCGACCGACATGCCCGGCCGCGGCTCCGCCACAAAGCTTCCACCGACGAACAACTCAAAACGATTCGTGCCATTGGGAGCCGAAGCGATCGAGTAGTAGCGCCGCGCCCGTTCTCCGTCCCGCTCCCGCACCATGGATATGTACTGTCCCGGTCGGAAATCAAACGACGGCTGACCGGCGACCTCGAACTCCATCCGCGTCACATCGGGTGCCATCGTTTCCGAGCGAACAAGCCGCGCTGTCCAGCCCGCGGGCCGGTTCCGGTCCCCGCCGCTCATGGCGCCAGCGCCTGTTTGACTCTCGCGGCCAGAATCTCCACCAGCGCCGGATGTCCGTCCAGGGGAGCAGAGCAGGCGACTTCAATACCAGGGTGCGCCCGCGAGGCCTCTTCGACGATCAGCGGCAGGTCTCTGCGCAGGTGAATTCCCATGGTCAGAAAGTAGGGTGCGACCACGATCTTCTTGGCGCCCCGAGCAGCTAACAAGCCAACAGCCGCGACGAGGTTGGGCTCAGCCTGTTCGAGAAAAGCCGGCTCCCAGAGCGGAAATCCGCAGCGCCTCGCCGTCTCGCTCGCCACCCGCCGCACGGCCTCATTCGCGTCGGCAACACTCGATCCGTGAGCGAAGACAACCAGCCCAACGCCATCGCCGGCTTGTGCTATCGGTTCCACTAAACGATCAGTTTAGCATTGGTTCTTCGCCCGGAATTGCGGCCAGCCGGCCCATGCGGCGCAGTTTGACAGGCTAGCCCGCTTTTCTCACCACGTGGCGAGGCGAAGGTGCGTGAGAGGCCCGTCAGTACGAGGCACGCGCCGCTTGACGAGCGGAGGCGTACTCGGACAGTACGTTGAGCACGGCGAGCAAGCGCAACGAAGTAATGGCGGGCCTATTGCGTGCTTCGACCGTCAGGTGGTGAGAAATGCGGGCTAGACCCCGGGCACGATCAAGCTCTGCTCGGGCTCCTCGACGACTCTGAAATGGAGCCGCAAAAAGTCCAGAAAGGCCTTGCCGCGCTTCCTTCCGTTGTCTCGATCGAGCGCCATGCGATAGAGAAACACCAAGATCGCGACGATATCTGAATCACGCGTTCGCGCGAAGCCGAACTCTCGAGTTTCCTCTTGTTGGAAAGCTTGAATCGTGTCGCGAAGGTTCGAGCAGACCGAGCGGGCATAGAGGGAATCGGGCCGGTTCTCGTAGTGGATTCCGCTGGACAACGTTTGGCGCGTCTGTATCTGCGCCTCGAGAGCCTGCTGAGCATCGCGATCGACCGCCCCGGGCACCGAAACGGTTAATTCGAAAACCGCCTGTCCAAGCACGGTCAACAAATCTTCGTGCTCGCTCAAAAAGCGTTCGTCGACCCGAACCTCCTTGTGCGGGAAGTTCTTGGGATCGAGGTTGCCTTTATAATCTCGCTCCCGGGTCTCCTCGAGATAACGGCAGTCGAAGGGGCAGTCGATGCTGACCTCCCGCTCGGTCCCGCAGCAGAGCGAGCAGATCTTCATTCCCTTGGCAGGACAATAGCGCTTTGGCTTGCGTTTTTCGCAAAGAAGGCAGGCCATCCCGATATTATATGTGGACCGCCGCCGGAGCTACCGCCGACAGAACCCGGTGCCTAGCCGAATAGGCCAGCAGCACGCAGGTGGGCTGTGGTCCCGGCCAGTGTTGGCTACCGAAGAAACGGCGGAATAGTCGGTTTCGAACCGCATGCTAGAATCGGAAGCTCCGGGCCCTTAGCTCAGTGGTTAGAGCTGCGGACTCATAATCCGTCGGTCGTAGGTTCAAATCCTACAGGGCCCACCAAATCTATTCAATAGATTACGGCTTAGTTCACCCTCGCCGGTAGCTCCTGGGTAGCCACGTTGGTAGCCACTGAGCCCAGAATCTCATCCATTTGCGACGCAACCTCCTTCTGAAGCGCGGGGATCACATGGCTGTACGTGTTTATCGTAAGGCTGATCTGGCTGTGGCCCAGCGTTTCCATAACCAAGCGTGGATGCACTCCTTTGAGCAGCAGCAAGCTGGCGCAAACATACCTGAGATCATGACAACCGCATCCGTCTCATGGCGTTTTTCTGTAGGAGTCTTTGAAAGCGTTTTGTTACGTTGCTGCCGTCGAGAGGTGTGCCGATCTTGGTTGTAAAAACGAACCCTGTCTCCCGCCAGCGTGAGCCAGCCAACAAGCGTTCCTCCTCTTGCACAGCCCTATGGCGCAAAAGAGCAGCCTTCAGGAACGGGGGTAGGTGCAGCGTTCGGTGGCTCTTCAGGGTCTTGGGCTCGACGAGAGTAAGTTTCTTATCGACGCGCTGAAGCGCATAGCGCACGGTCAAAGTCCCCTGGTCGAGATCGACAGCATCAACCCAGAGAAGCCCGAGTGCCTCTCCTTGCCGTAGCCCGACAGCGACAGCGAGGATGAAGAGCGCTTCGAGTCGATCTCCGCCGATCGCGTCGAGGAACAACTGAACCTCTGAGGGGGGCATCGGCTGAATTTCCGGTCGCCGGACTTGGGGGGATCGACGAGGGCCGCAGCGTTTCGAGTAACGAGGCTCCACTTCTGCGTCTGGCTAAGTGCGATCCTGAGAACCGCGTGGATGTGTTGTATCGTTCGCGGACTCAGGTCCGATTGCCTTCTTCCATTCAGAAAGGTTTGGATCTGCTGCGGGTTCAGCCTGGCCAACCGGACACGACCCAGTCCTGGAGTCAGATGGTGATTGACGATCCAAGAGTAGCTGTCGTAGGTTTTGGGCCGAACTCTCGGCTTGGCGCACTCCCTCAACCAATCAGACAGGAAATTGGCCACGGTTTGACGTTCGCCGGGCAGTGGCAAGTCTAGCTGCCGGGATCGAAGGGCGATCGTAAGCTTGTCTTGAACCTCTCGGCGCGTCTTCGCTGTGAAGACCTTCCGAACCCGCCTGCCGTCCTTCCACCCAAGGCTAACGGCGGCTCTCCAGCGCCGTCCTGCATCCGGTAGATGCTACCCTCGTTTTGTCCGCGTTTTCTTCTTGTCATTTAGATACTAGCCCGCCAGTTCTGAGGATTCTGTTCGCAGATATCAAGCAACGGCCAGCAGGTCAACCAGACGCGGCACGGAAGTGCCGGCTTGGCGGCAGGCGGTTCGGATCTTGCTGCGAGCTTGCGACATTTTTGCGGGCGCCGTCCCGAACAGGTTGCGGGCCAAAGGGCCGCGGACGCGTTTGTGAAACAGCAGAAACATCAGCGCTACCGGGATGCCTTGGGGAGTCAGGCGATAGCAGTAACCGTGGCCGAGACGTTCGAGCAGCCCGTGAGCTTTCAGCTTGCGCCAGCCCGTGATCTGCGTGCCGCCGTCGAGCAGAACTTCCATCAGCCGCGGCACGCGGGTGTCGTGAATCTTGATGCCGGGGACTCGGCCCGCATTCTCGAGATCCGCGGCCAGCATCCGCTGTGGGGCGCGCCCAAGATCCGCGCCGTGTTCCAGCGCGAGCAGCCTCTCCAGCGCCCGCCCGCGGCCTCGACGATCGGCGAGATCCTGCATCACGAAGGGCTCACCCGGCCACGGACGAAACGCCGTCGGCCCCCTCCCTACAGCCAACCTCTGGCGCATGCCAAAGAGCCCAACGACGTCGTCTCGATCGACTTTAAGGGCTGGTTCCTGTGCCGCGATGGCACTCGCATCGACCCGCTGACCCTGGTTGACAATGCCAGCCGCTACGCGCTGTGCTGCCAAGCAGTCGGTTCCCAACGGCTGTGAACCATCGAGCAGCTCTGAACCACCGAGCAACCTTGACAACACCAACGAAAGGAGGCAATCTGTTCACTATGTCGCCGGTATAAAGTGTTCACTATGTCGCGAAGAGCACAATCCCGCGCCGCTTCGCGGCTCAACGGCTCTAAGTCGACAGTATTGGGGCTAGGCGAGGGCGGCGAACAGGCCAGTTTCGGTTATGATGCGGGTAACGCTGGGTTGCATTCCTTTTCAATTCCCGCAACGGTTGATCCTGTGTGCGAACTCGCTCTGAGCGAGTTCGGGTGGCCAAACGATGCCCCGGTAACTAGCAGTCGATGCTTCGATTTGGTCTTACGATTTTCCTGAGCGCATTTCTGCTGTTTCAGGTGCAGCCGCTGATCGGCAAAGCCATCTTGCCGTGGTTCGGCGGGGGGCCGGCGGTGTGGGCCACCTGTCTTCTCTTCTTTCAGCTTATTCTTCTGATCGGGTACGGTTATGCGCATGTGACCAGCTCCCGGCTGAGCCCGAACGGTCAGTCCAGCTTGCATCTTGTCCTGCTAGCCGTTTCAGTCTTCTTGCTTCCGGTCGCACCGTCCGCGGAGCTTTGGAAGCCCGACCCCGACGACCCTCCCACGCGCCAAATCCTGCTCTTGTTGATCGGTACGATCGGAATACCCTATTTGCTGCTTTCCTCCACGTCGCCTCTGATTCAGCGCTGGTTCAGCGCGGCGTATCCGATGCGGTCACCCTACCGCCTCTACGCGCTTTCGAACATCGGTTCGCTGCTGGCTTTGCTGACCTATCCGATCCTTGTGGAACCCTGGCTGGCGCTGCGTAACCAGGCTCTGGTTTGGTCTTGGGGCTATCTGGGGTTTGTCGTATGTTCGGCTTGGATTCTCCTGCAGGCGCGCTTCTCGTCATCCTCGAAATCAACAGTTGCCGCTGGGCGAGAGGACAGTTCCCCGGTGCAGACAGAGGGGCCTGCTCACAGCGACTCCGCCGGCGGTAATGCGCCCAGGCCGGCAGCGGCGCTGCTTTGGCTGGGGCTCTCGGCCATGGCCTCGGCTTTGCTGCTGGCGACAACCAACGAGATGTGCCAAGAGGTTGCTGCTGTCCCGTTCCTTTGGATTCTCCCCTTGGCAATCTACTTGCTCACCTTCATCATCTGTTTCGACGACGAGCGCTGGTACGATCGGCGCTGGTACGGCATCCTGCTCGGCGTGACCGCTCCCGCGGCCCTGACGCTGATGGTGCTGGGGTCGAGAGCGCCGCTTGTCTACCAAGTCGGGATCTATTCCCTGGCCCTGTTTGCCGGCTGCATGTGCTGCCATGGCGAGCTTGTCAAAGCCAAGCCGCACCCGCGGCATTTGACGGTTTTCTACCTTTTCGTGGCGGGAGGCGGTGCCCTGGGAGGCGCGCTCGTAGCGTTGCTGGCTCCTCGTGTTTTCTCGGGGCTAACGGAATACCCGGTCGTGCTGGCGGGCTGCGCGGTTCTGACACTCTTCGCCTGGTATCGGGCGCGGGCTTGGGAGTCCGACCGGGACCGGCCCTACTGGATCATCGCGCCGGTCACCGCGCTGGTGTTTGCGGTGGTCACGCTTATGTTTCTTTCGACCGTTTATTCGGAGCAAGATTCGGTCATTCGGTCGAGGAATTTTTACGGGATACTTCGCCTCGCCGAGCAGGCGGGCGAGCATGGAACCAAGCGGGTGCTAACTCACGGTACCGTGATCCATGGCAGCCAGTTCGTCGACGAAGAGAAACGCTCTTGGCCCACCACTTACTATGGGCGCCAAAGTGGCATAGGACTTGCGATGAAACACCACCCGCGCCGCCGGGCTCAAGAGGAGACGGAGCGCTCGCTCCGCGTCGGCGTCGTCGGTTTGGGCGCCGGCACGATCGCGGCTTTGGCCGGCGCGGGGGACTACATTCGCTTCTACGAGATCAATCCGGAAGTCATTCGAATTTCGAGCGAACATTTCACCTTCCGGCGCGATTCGGCCGCGATAGTGGATGTGATCCAGGGAGACGCGCGAATTCGCTTGGAATCGGAACTTGCGAGCGGCCAACCCAAGAACTTCGACATTCTGGCAGTCGATGCCTTCAGCAGTGATGCTGTCCCGATTCATCTGCTAACGCGGGAGTGCATTGATATATACCGGCAGCACCTGAAGCCGGACGGGCTGCTCTTGTTCCACATATCGAATCGCGTTCTCAATCTCGAGCCGGTTGTGCGCGGCCTGGCGGCTCATTGTGAGTGTGACGTGGGATTTGTGCCCAGCGCGGGCGATGACGCCGCGGGAGTCAGCCGGGCCACCTGGATGGTATTGACGAAAAACAAGGCCTTCCTTCAGGTCCCCGAAGTCATGCTGGCAGCCGAGGAGCCAAGCGGTCAGCAGCCGAGCCCTCTGCTTTGGACGGACGATTTTGCGAGTCTGTGGCAGGTTTTGAAGTTTTAGCCCGCTTTTCTCATCATGTGGCAAGGCGCGAGGTGGCGCACGGCACCGCCGTGCCGCGTTGGGGCTCCGCCCCGCCGTTGCCTCAACATAAGTGTCGAGCTCTGCACTGCTCACGCCCATCCAGCAGGCCGCCGTCGCTACGGCAGTATGATGACAGAATCCGGCGGGTATTCCCGGCACGAGGCGTTAACGCGGAGAAGTCAGTCCATGTCCTATAACTTTCAAGACCAGGTCATTGCTGTCACGGGCGGTTCCGGGGATATCGGCCGGGCAATCTGCGAGAAAGTCGACGCGGGCGGCGCTTGCGTAGTCGTTCTCGATACCGACCAAGTAAGGGGTGAGGCTTGCCGGGCGAAGCTGACCCATTCGGGCGCCACCTTCATCCCGCTTGACGTGTCCGACTCGGCGGCGGTAACGGCCGCCTTCGATCGAATCGACAATCAATTTGGGCGTATCGACGGCCTCGTGAACGCCGCCGGTATCGCCATCGCGAAAGACTCTCTAGAGACCGACGACGAGACCTGGCAGCGAACCATCGACATCAATCTGTCCGGTGTTCACTACTGTTGCCGCCAGGCTGGACGAATGATGGCCAAACGGGGCAAAGGGTCGATCGTCAATATTTCATCCACGAATGGACTCGTCGGCGAAGAGATGATGGAGGCCTACAACGCCTCGAAGTTCGGCGTCATGGGAGTGACCAAGACAATGGCCGCTGATTTGGGCGCCCGCGGTGTCCGGGTGAATGCCGTGAACCCCGGGTTCATTGAAACCAAGCTGAACGCTGAAGCGATCGCCAAGCCGGGATTCGTCGAGACCTATCACAAAAAAATCCCCATGCAACGCTTCGGGCGCCCCGAAGAAGTGGCCAATGCGGTAGCGTTTCTGCTCGCGGACGAAGCGTCGTTTATCACCGGGATTGCCTTGGTCATCGACGGTGGCCAAATTTGCCATTGACGACAAGCGGTGCGGCGACCATTCGCCCGAGTTGCAGCGGGTCAACCCGGCAGCGGCAAGCGCACCACTTCACCCATGGCTGCTGACTGATACGCCGCCAGCATCACTTCGCTGGCCTTGGCTGCATCGGCCGCCGTGACTTCAGACTCCTTCTCGTGTTCCAGGCAGTCCAGGAAAAGGCCTTGGTCAGACTGGGCGGGGAACGTCGCTGGAGTGTACCAGTCTGTCTTGGAAGGGGCGTTTGCGCGATCCATCGTGCTGGACCAGAATCCCATGGGATCGAGAGGGTCGCGCGGGGGAGGCGTCCACGCGGCTGAGTCAGTTGCAGTTTCCCAACGCGGAGCATGGGCGTCGATGAGGACACTTCCTTTGCTGCCAAACAGACGGGTGAACATGGGGCCGAAGGCTCGGTGCGCTTGCCACCCTATGCGGCTGGCGATGAGCGTTGCCGTGAGATTGTCTTCGAGTGTCACCGAGAGGGCCCCGAAGTCTTCGATGTTGTGGCGATGATGCTTCTCGGAAAAGTAGTTCTCGGAGGTTTTCGGTTGGATGTGCGTACTACCCGAACTGGGTCAAAGCCAACGTCCCCGCCCCGGTGAGCTAAGTAAGGAGATGTAGAAAAAAGCCACGAGGGCCAGAACGGGGGCCAACAGGACCAAGGCCGCAAGAGCTAACAAGCTAAACACCATCAGGTAGAACAGAACCTCTGCTCGACGGGAAGAAAATTTATCTCCACAGCGTATCCAAAAGGTGACATGCGACAAGTATGATACAGAACCCAGGCTCCGGGCGTCGCCCTCGACCACCCCTTGACACCCCCTGCCGCTACGCTACAAGACGTGGTCGCGTAAACGGAATGAAACTCCGCGCCGGTCAGCAACCGGATCAGCGTCAGAGAATAGACGGCCGTTGTGCATAGTTTCCGCTTGGCATCGGGAAAAGTAAATTGCGCCGGCGGATCGTGTTCGGTACGCGGGACGCCGACGGGCGCTCCTCCCGTGTATCCTTTGCCGAACAGTAAATCGCAGTGGATGGCTCTCGACTTTCAAATCGTTTCAAGCCAAGGATGGCCATTGGTATTTGGGGGCTTCTGCGTCGAGCAAGAGCGTGGCACGGTTGAGGTGGAAGGTGCGCGAGCTGTTGCGTCCGGGAGAAGTGGGGCGCTGGGGGGAGCTGCCAGACCGGCTGAACCGGGTGTGGGTGGGCTGGTCGGGTTACTTTTCTCATGGGACCCGGCTGATGGCGTACCGGACGGTGGACGACCACGTGAGTGAGCGAGTGCGAGAATTTTTGCGGAGGCGGAAGAAGGTGTCCTCGCGCGGCGCCCGGCAGTTCAGCGGCCAGCTGGTGTTTGGCAAGTTGGGCGTGGCAGGCCTGCGCCGGATACACCTGGGACGGCCTCCCGCGACAGCT
>Ga0310123_10000715_pt1 | contig 29204 bp, 23 predicted proteins | sample CB6_AW_1057_MG_FD_203505 | JGI IMG/M metagenome (GOLD analysis project Ga0310123, IMG submission 203505) | Marine microbial communities from Western Arctic Ocean, Canada - CB6_AW_1057 | ecosystem: Environmental > Aquatic > Marine > Oceanic | place: Canada: Western Arctic Ocean | collected... | reverse complement strand
CATCCCCCGGCGGGAGACCCCGTCACAATATCCGGAACGCGAGTTTTTTCGACGAGGTCCCTGAGACTCGAAGATCGTCAGCATGGGCTAGCTCCGCTGCCTGTTGATTCGAAACACACTGCGGCACGCCGAAACATGCCGCGGCACTTCATAATAGTACCTTTTTATGCGATCGGCATTCCCCGAGTCAACTTGAAGCCGAATTTTCGAGTTGACCCTTCAATCGCCGTAATGCCCTCAGGTGCCTCATGCCCGCCGCCGCGGGCGAGAGCCCCAGTGCCTGGGCCGCTTCGCTGTTGCTCAACTGCTCGAAGTGACGCATCAGAAGAATCTCCCGGTCGTCCTCGCCCAACTCCTCCATCGCCTCACGGAACCTCAACTGCAATTCGTGCCGGATCGATGCGGCGGCGGGGGTCAGTTCGGCGTCGACCAATCGAGCGGCGAGGTCGAGTGAACTCTGGTCCGAGTGGGCTCGAGCCGTGAGAGGTCGCTCGCGATCGACGCTGCGTCGCTGAGCCTGGCGGTGGCGTCGGTGCATGTCGATCAGGCGATCTCGGGCGAGTTGCCTGAGCCAGAGGTGGAAGGGGAGGGTGGGTTGATCGAGGTACGTGGTGAGCCGATTCGAGGCTTCCAGCAGCACGTCCTGGACGACATCGCTGGCGTCGACGCGTCTTCCGATCGCCCGGTCCATCCGGTTCTCGACCAGTTTCCGCAGTGCCCCTCGGTGCCGGTCCATCAGGCCCTCGACCGCCTCCCGGTTCCCGTCTCGCGCCGCGGCGAGCAGTTCCTGGGTACGGTCCGAATCGGGCCAGATGGGTTGCGAGTGATTCGGCATGGGCCTGGGGTTCCGCCGGGCGGCGAATGAGCCGCTCCCTGCTGTCAGTCTCCCTCGGGCCGTACACAGCCCTGTCCGGCGACTTCCGGCGGCAACCCGGTATCGGTATCCGGCTCGACATCCTCGAGCCGATAATCTTCGATCGCCAATCCCTCGACGGCCACCTCCTGCAGCCTCTGCCAACCCCTCGTCACCAGGTCCTCACGCCGCGACACGTCGGTGGCATCCAGCTGTCGCTTGTCGAAGGGCCCCTCGACCTCCACCGGCTCGAATCTCTCGTCGACGATGAACTGAGCCTGCACGGTGTTGCACCTCACGTGCCGCTCGGCCTCGATCGTCAACGCCGTCGCCGGCACTTCACCGATCACGAACGACAGGTAGAGGTCGCTCTCGTGGATCTCGTCGACCGGAGATCCGCAGACTTCGCAGAGATATCCTTCGTCGCAGCGGGCCATGCGAGCATTGTAGTCGAGAGCGGTGGGAGGTGAGAGCGAAAAGGGGAAAAGGGGAGTCGGGGAGCGGTGGCCAGTGACCGGGGCGTGTGCCACACTGAAAGGGCTCGCTCCGCTGTTGTGCGGGTCCCCCCTGTACCCCGACTCGGGTCAACTCACGATGTCGCTCGCACGCTTCAGCGTCAACAATCGCGTGTTGGTCAACATGCTGATGCTGGTGATCCTGCTCGCCGGAGGGATCTTTGCGTTCACGCTGGTCCGCGAGTTCTTCCCCGAGTCGCGGCCCGACAAGGTGATGATCACCGCGATCTACCCGGGTCAGCAGCCCGAGGAGGTCGAGAAGTCGGTCACGATCAAGATCGAGGAGGCGGTGCACGACATCGAGGGTGTCGAGAAGGTCGACTCGACGATTTCCGAGGGCATGAGCCTGACGACGCTGACGCTCTACAGCGACGTCGAGGACATCAACGTGTTGGTGCAGGAGGTCAAGAGCGAGGTCGACTCGTTGGCCGATCTGCCCGAAGAAGTCGAACGAGTCACCATCAGGAAGCTCGAACCCCGGCTCCCGGTCATCAGCGTCGCCATCTACGGACAGGGCACCGAGGCCGAGTTGAAACGGGCGGTCAAGGCGTTGCGGGACGACCTGTTGCTGTTGCCCGGAGTCAGCGACGTGCAACTCTCGGGGATCCGCGACGACGAGATCAGCATCGAGCTGAAACCGCTGAAACTGCTCGAATACGACGTGACGTTCGACGAGGTGGCCACGGCCGTCCGTGGAGTCAACCTCGACGTCTCCAGCGGACAACTCAAGGGCGACCGCATGACCGTCTCGGTCCGGATGCTCGGAGAAGAGCACCGCGGGGTCGATTTTGAAGACATCGTGATCCGCAGTGACCCGGACGGACGCCAGGTGCTGCTGGGCGACCTGGCCACCGTACGGGACGGGTTCATCGAGAGTGATCTCGAGAGTTACTTCAACGGCGAACCGGCGGCTCATTGCGTCGTCTACAAGACGGCCAGCCAGGACGCGATCCAGATCTCCCGGCTGATCAAGGCCTACGTCAAGGGGAAGCTCGGCGACGATTTCGACCCGTTTGGTTTTCAGAAGATTGCCACCGCCCCCTGGTACCTGAAGCCGGTCTCGACGGTCGGCAGCGGACTCGAATGGATGATGACGATCATCAGCGGCCGCGGAGACCCTCGGACGATTTACGAGGAGAGTGCCGCGACGCCGTTTGAGCACAAGTTCCAGATCGCACTGCACACCGATCTGGCGAGGTTCATCGAGGGTCGACTGGACCTGATGACCCGCAACGGGCGAGCGGGACTGGTGCTGGTGCTGATCAGCCTGATGCTGTTTCTCAACTGGCGCGTCGCCATCTGGGTCGCCGTCGGCCTGGTCGTCTCGTTCCTGGGCACCTTCATCGTGCTGTGGGTGATGGGCGAGACGGTCAACCTGCTGAGCATGTTCGGGCTGATCATCGTGCTGGGAATCATCGTCGATGACGCGATCATCATCGGCGAGAACATCTACCGGAAGGTCGAGGAGGGGTTGCCTCCCAAGGAGGCGGCGATCGAGGGCACCGACGAGGTGGCCTGGCCGGTCTGCGTGACGATCATGACCACGATCGCCGCGTTCGCACCGCTGCTGTTCATCCAAGGCCAGATCGGGGATTTCATGAGAGTCCTGCCGATCGTGGTGCTCGCCGCGCTGACCGTCTCGCTGATGGAAGCCCTGGTGATCCTGCCGGCACACCTGGCCCACATCAAGATACCTCCCAAGGGTGCCGAACTCAGCGGCTGGCGGCGGGTACTGAAATCACTTGCCGCGACCCCCGACCAGTTCATGCGCGGCCGACTGCAGGAGGTCTACGAACGGCTGCTGCGGGTCGCCCTGAAATGGCGCTATGTCACCCTGACACTCGCCTTCTCCACCGTCGTGCTCAGCTTCGGGCTGATCGCCGGAGGCATCGTCGAGTTGGTGTTCATCCAGAAGATGGATAGCGAGACGATGCTCTGTGGGGTCGAGATGCCGGTGGGGACCGTGGTGGGCCAGACCCGAACCCAGGTCAAACGGCTCAATCGCTTCGCGCTGACGCTGCCGGAGGTCAAGAACGTCCAGATGTACGTCGCGCTGCAGGTGGACCTCAAGGGAGGTGGCGGAGCCGATTTGCAGTCGCACCTCGGACAACTCATCCTCGAACTGCGGGCCGCCGACGAACGAGAAGCCGACGGACAACGATCCAGCGACGAGCTGCTGGTCGAGCTCCGCGAATTCTCGCGATCACTTCACGGAGTCAACTCGGTCAACTGGGAGGCGATGAACGGCGGACCCGGCGGCCGGGACATATTCATCAAGGTCTCGGGGCCGGACTTCGAGGAGCTGACCGAGGTCGCCGACGACCTGCAGCGGACTCTCAATTCCTACACCGGCGTCTTCGATCTCGACGACGATCACGACGAGGGCAAGCGGGAAATGACCCTGCGGCTCAAGGAAACCGCTCGACCCACCGGCATCGATGAAGCCCGGCTGGGCAGCCATGTCCGCAGCGCGCTGTACGGACGCGAATCACACCGGATCAGCCGCAACCGCGAAGACATCCGGGTGATGGTGAGGTATCCCCAGGCGTTTCGGGCAAACCTGTATCACCTGGAATCGATGTGGATTCCCACGGCGATGATCGCCGGAATCCGCGGCTGGGTGCCCCTGGATGAAGTTGCCCGGCTCGAGCCCGGCGAAGGATTTACCTCGGTGCACCGCAGCCAGAGACAGCGGGCTGTGTCGGTCTTCGGAGCCGTCGACACCTCGGTCGCGGATTCGTCGATCGTGCTCAACCGCGTCCGCGAGGACTTCGATCGCGAGATCGCTCCGAAACACCCCAACGTCCGCATCGAGTTCCTGGGCAACTTCGAGGAACGGACCAAGGCCTTCAGCAGCCTCTGGATCGCATTCCCCGTGGTGCTGGTGCTGATCTACATGATGCTGGCCGGCCTGTTCCGCAGCTATGCACAACCGATCGTGGTGATGGCGGCAATCCCGTTCGGGTTGCTGGGAGCGATTGTCGGACACTGGATCACCGGCAACCCGATCACGATCCTCAGCCAAATCGGCTTCGTCGCCCTGGCCGGCATCCTGGTCAACGACAGCCTGATCCTGGTCGACTTCATCAACCGACGGATCCGCAGCGGCGAGGATCCCTTCGAAGCCAGTGTCGCCGGAGCCCGCTCGCGGCTGCGGGCCATCCTGCTGACCACCCTGACCACCGCCTCGGGACTGACCCCGCTGATGTTCGAAACCAGCTTCCAGGCCAAGTTCCTGACGCCGATGGCCGTCACGCTGACCTTTGGCCTGATCTTCGCCACCGCGCTGACCCTGGTAATCGTCCCCTCGCTGAACCTCGTCTTCCTCGACTTCAAGAAGCTGACCGGCTTCGATGAGGAAACGGCCGACGGGTGACCGGGGACTGGCCCCGCAGCCGCCCCGGCGGCGCAGATGCCTGTCTCAAGCTCGCACGAGAACAAGTGCCCGATCAGCTCGAGGGCAAACCAGGGACAGGCACTTCCAGAGCCCGTCCCCGCGGGCTAGTAGGTCCAGTTGAGCGAGAAGCTGAAGTTCTCGGTCCAGAAACTTGACCGCGCCACGTCGATCGTCGGGAACAGCCCCTCCGACGGATTGCCCGCCCAGTTAATACTTCCGTAGGGACGAGCCACGTGGCCGACGAACAGCAGCGTGTAGCCGACCCGGAAGTTGGCTTCGCTGAGCAACCTCGATCGACGCAGCATCGGAATCTTGGCGAACAGGGGCGCCTCGGCGAAGAACGACTGCTCGATGATCTCCGAGACGTGAGTGTGCTGGTCACTGTCACTGAACCGGTTGGGCTGGGGATCTTCAGGAGTGGGCACGAGGAAGTCGGTCTGCCGGGTCACCATGCCGATGTTGTTGCCGCTGAGATACAACTTCTCGTTGTTGGCGGCCAGGGCGATCTTGGTCTGGCCCCAGAGCTTGAACTTGTCACCGCCCAGGTCGTACCTCAAACCGATCTCCGGCCCAATCAGGCTGCTTCGCAACACGTTGTGCAGCGTCGAGGTCATCGGGAACATCGTGGGGTCGTTGTAGAAGATGAAGCGAAACTCGTCCGTGTTGCCACCACCGCCTCCACCGCCTCCACCGCCTCCACCCTCCTCGACCAACGCCGCGTTGTCAGTGATCCCGTCGCCATCCTCGTCGAACAGGTTGGGAGGCGAGTGCAGCTTGACGTCGCCGTTGAACGGTTCGTCTAGGTCCTCGAGGTTGTCGTAACTCAACCCACTGTCCTGCCCGTAGAATTGAAAACTCTCGTTCAACCGCAGGTAACGTATCCCGACCATCGGACGTACCATGAACTTCTTGGTGCGAAACGACGGAGCCAGGATCCAGTTGACCGACATGCCGTAGGTGCGGCTCTTTGACGTCAGCCGGAACTCGAGATCGTAGGGCGAGGTAACTCCGAAGCTACTGCCGTCATCCAGGGGCAGGCCGCGGAGATTCAGCAGGTTGTTCTGCAGGATGAAGTCCTGCGGCGTCGCCGATTCGGTGCCACCCCCGCCGCCGCCGCCGCCGCCGCCGCCGGTCTGGCCGAATTGACTGCCAGCGGTGCCGATATCGTTGAGTAGGAAATCCGGTGGCGAGAGCAACAGCAACAGCGTGTCCTTCTGTGCGCCTCGACCCGGACCCAACGTGTCTCGAGCGTCGAACGTCTCTTTCAAGTCCTGCCCAAAACCCTCGAACACCAGCCCGCTGTCGTCCGGATCGAAGTACCCCCATTGGAGCCTCAAGCCGGTCCCCGACGGGCTGCCCATCGCGGTCTGGATCTGTACAGCGTCGTAGTAGTTGGAACCGGCAATACCCGCCTGCGGGACACCCAGGAACTGGTCAATCACGCTCTCCTGCTGGCCGCCGCCGCCACCGCCACCGCCACCGCCACCCAGGTCGTAGGGATCCTCCTCGAGAATCGGCAGCACCAGGTCCTTGTACGACAGGGCACTCTTGCTGCCGATGAAACCGGTCGGCGTCCGTGTGCGGGCCGACAGGATGTCGATGTTGAAGAACTGTCGACGGCCTCGATTCGACGAAATCCGATTCCACATCCCTTCACGGTAGTAGTGCCGGTCGTACTCGAAGTCGTACATCGAGTTGGACGGGTAGGGCCTCATCGACGCCGGTGCCACCCCCTGTCCCGGAATCGCACCCGGAGGTGGTGGACCCTGCGCCATCGCCTCAAGACCCGAAAGGGCCAAGGCCAACACGCAGATTGCCAGCGTCAAAGGCCGTGACACCTGCATCAGATCATCCTTGACTTACAACCGAATCGGACAATTGGCCCACACACAACACCCGCGCAAGGGAGTGGACCTAACGGTTCTATCGGTCAGGAAATCTGGCAACCTGTAACGATTATCGGGGACATGCCGGATTTGGTGGTTGTGGCGATGATCCGGTCTGAGCCGAGTGATATTGACGTAACATTATGTCATACATTGAGATAAGACATTTTATCACGAGCGAATCGAGGGATCTGGGGCGTTTGAGCATCTGCGCGGTTGAGATTTCTCGCCAAGCTCAGGATGACTCCGCGACCGCTGGCAAGACATGGAACCGGCTGTTCTCAGCAGAAAACGGATCAGGCCCTGGGCCTAAAGCACCGGCCCGATCGACCAGGGACAGAACTCCTCCTCCCCGATCCCCTGAGCCTCGCTCTTGGTCTGCTTCCCGCTGGCCACCGTGATGATCTCCTCGAAAATCTCCTGCCCCAGTTCCTGCACCGAAGCTCCCTCGAGAATCCGGCCGGCGTTGATGTCCATGTCGTCGATCATCCGATCGTACATCGGGCTATTGGAGGAGATCTTGATGCAGGGGACCGGCTTACAGCCAAAGCAACTGCCTCGACCGGTCGTGAAGACCAGCACGTTGGCACCTCCGGCCACCATGCCGGTGATCGAGGCGGGATCGTAACCGGGAGTGTCCATCACGACGAAGCCTCGAGTCGTTACCCGCTCGGCGTACCGGTAGACCTCGCGCAACGCCGTGCTGCCCCCCTTGGCGATGGCCCCGAGCGACTTTTCGTAGATCGTCGTCAACCCGCCGATCTTGTTGCCCACCGACGGGTTGTTGTTGATCTCGGCCCCGAACTTCGCGGCATACTCCTTCCACCAGTCGATCAACGCCACCAGCTTCTCACCCACCTCAGGACTCTGGGCCCGGCGGGTCAACAGGTGCTCACCTCCATAGATCTCAGGTGTCTCGCCCAGGATCGACGTCGCCCCGGCGGCCACCAGCATGTCGCTGGCCACTCCGACGGCCGGGTTGGCCGTCACGCCACTGTTCCCGTCGCTGCCACCGCACTCGGTCCCCAGGATCAGTTCCGAGACCGGAATCTCGGTCCGTCGCGCCGAGTCGACCTCGGGCAGCATCTCCCCCAACACGCTCACGGCCCGATCAACCGTCTTCTTGATACCCCCCTCGTCCTGGATGTTCATCACCAGCGGAATCGGACCCGACCCGCTTCCCCCGCCCGGCACTTCCAACTGCACCAGCCCGTGGTTGTCGACCAGGAACGAGCCCTGTCCGGTTTCGCAGCCCAGCCCCAGCACCAGGTAGCCTCCGATGTTGGGATGCTCGGCAAACCCGGCGAGCGTCCTGGCCAACTGCTGGTGGTCGTCACCACCGAACTGCATCGCACAGCCGCCCTGGTGAACCAGCGGGACAATGCCGTCGATGTTCGGATAGTCTTCCAGCAACCCCTCATCAAAGGCCCGCGCGACGTACTTCGAAGCGGTGGCCGAGCAGTTGACCGTGCTGACAATGCCCAGGAAATTCCGCGTCCCGGCCCGGCCATCGGCACGGCGGTAGCCCTGGAACGTCCGGTCGGAGATCGGATCCGGAGGCGGCGGCACGTCTGAGGAGAACGCGTAGTCGAGTTGCAGGTCGCCGGGTTCGACGTTGTGAGTGTGCACCCACTGGCCCACCTCGATCGACTCGGTCGCATAGCCGATCACCTGCCCGTACTTGCGAATCGCTTCCCCCGATGCGATCGGTCGGGCGGCCACCTTGTGCCCCAGTTCGATCGCCTCCGATGCCGTGAACCCCGCCGGCGGGCCACCATTCTGGCCGTCGGGAATACTGGTCCCCGCCGAGACCTCCGTCCGAGCCACAACGATGTTGTCGTCGGCATGCAGCCTCAGGCACGGACTGAAAACAGGCTCAGGATTCATCTCGACACGCTCGCGGAAGGGAGCGTTCCGTTCTATCGGAATCTCCCGGACGCGGCAATCGAGGTGTCGGGGATGAGGACCGGCTTGCGCCGCAGGCGGATGCCAGTCCCGACCCGGACTTCTCACCGCGTACCCGACTTGCTACCTTTCCGCCGCGAAAAACTCACCCCGCCCCCCACTTGGCCAGATCGGAATCCCGCCATGATCGGTGCCCAACTGACTCCGCGAGAGTACTTCCGTCTCTGCAGCCAGACCTTCGAATCACTCGATCTCGAGTCGATCGAGACCCTGGGCCGGCAGATTTACGAGGCTTGGCTGGGAGGTCACTTCGTCTTCATTTGCGGCAATGGAGGCAGTGGTGCCAACGCGTCTCACTTCTGCGAGGACCTGGGCAAGAGTTCTCTGGATCCGGCGGACTTCAACAACGAAGAGATGCCCCGCCTCAAGGTGCTCTCGCTGACCGACAACACGCCCTACATCCTGGCCTGGGGCAACGACGAGGGATTCGAGCGGATTTTTGTCGAGCAGTTGAAGAACTTCGCTTCGCCTGGCGACATCCTGATCTCGATCAGCGGCAGCGGCAACAGCCCCAACGTGCTGCGTGCGGTCGAGTGGGCCAACAGCCACGAGTTGACAACGTGGGGCATCACCGGCTTTGACGGTGGCCAGTTACAGAAACTGGCCGGGCACAATCTGCACGTCCCCTGCGACGACATGGGCCTGGTCGAATCGGTCCACCTGGTCGCCTTCCACTGGGTGCTCGACGACGTCTACGCCCGGATCAACACGATGGGCCGCTACGAGAGCCAGGAATTCCGCCGGGCGGCCTAGTGTGGCAACGGCACCGGCGGCGGGTCAGCAGGACCCAGCCGGTTGGCCGGAGCGGCAAACTGACGGCCGGACTTCAGGTGATCGAGTAGTCCGACGATGACCTGTGCGGGAATGGCGTGCGATTCGGTCCGTCCCTCGCGGGCGATGTTGATTCCCACGGTCCGCCCCTGCAGGTCGACCACCGGCCCCCCGCACTGCTCGGGCTTCAGCACCGTGTCGTGAGCAAATGCGTTGGGGAACCCGCCCCTGCGGAAACTCAGCTGGCCACCCAGCTTGTTCATAAAGATGCTGCGGTTCTGCAGGTGTTCGGCCGGAGACCCCAGCCGGGCGTTGGAATCGAACTCGACGGTCCCTCGCCTCACCCTCAACGGCAGTACGTCTCCCGGCCGGAACTTGCGGATCTGGTCTCTGAGCACCGCACCGCGCGGAATCGTGGTCCCGGCCACGCGAATGATCACGTCCCCGACCTTCAGTCCGATCCGACTGGCTCCGCTGTTGGGCATCACCCTCGAAATCCGTGCTCCCCCGGCCACGTCTTCGAACCCGACCCCCAGGAATCCGAACAGGTGCGGGATCCTGCGACGGTGGATGCTGACGACCCCAACGGCCACCGGCAGGCTGTTGGGACCGCAGGTGGCCAGCAGCGACCCGACCGACGGGTCCGTTTCGCTGTGCCACACCACCACGCTCAGCCCGGTGGCTTCGACCTTGAGCATTGCGAGGTCGTGTTCGGGGTGAAACCCGACCTGTCGTGCCGAGTGAACGGTACCGTCTTTGAGCCGGCAGGTGATCGTCCCACCGTTGATCCCGTTGACCTGACTGGCCTTGGTCAGGACCCAGCCGTCTGACCCCACGATGGCACCCAGCGCCTTCTGCCGCCCGTTGACCAGCACGGCCACGGTCGCCTCGCTGGGCGCCTCGACGATCGGCCGAAACACGTTGCGGATCGCCGCGCCGCTTTTGTAGAGATCACGAGGCAATCGTCGAGGCCCGGCCGCCTCGACACTGACACCCATCGCGAACACCGCGAACACCGCAACCAGCAGTCTCGAACTCGGCAACACCAGGCGACTCATGGACCTCGGCCTCCTGCCAGCGTCACGGTGATCTCCACCGGCTTGCCGTTCCGCTGGATCGACAGCTTCAGTTTGTCACCGGGCTTCTTGCTCTGCACGTGGTCAAACAGCGAATCAAATCCCTCGAACCCCTTGCCGTCGACTCTCACGATCAAATCACCAGACTTCACACCCGCCTTGGCCGCGGGCATGTTCGGATTCACGGCGGTCACGGTACAGCCCCTGGCGTGGTCGACGCCGTTGATGCCCAGCACCGGCTGTCGGCCCCGGCTGGGTCGTCCAAACGCCATCCCATCCAGGAACCTCGCCCAACTCTCGGTGTAGGCTCGGATCGGAACGTGGAAGTTCCAACTGGTCGGTGCCCCGATGCGGCTGTGAATGCCGATCACGTTGCCGGAGAGGTCAAACAGCGGCCCCCCCGAGTCACCTCCGACCAGCGTGCAGTCGGTCTGAACGAAACCGCTCTCGGTCCGAATCACCCGACCGAGGCGGACCACCGGAGGCCGGTCGCGCTGAAAGCCTCCGGGATGTCCCAGGGCCAGGCACCAGTCACCGGTCCGCACGTCCTTGGGCCGCGCCAGGGGTCGGAACGGAAACGGACCCTTGCCGTCGATCTTCAGCATCGAGGCATCCAGCCCGCGGTTGAGCCCCAACGTTCGACCTCGCAACGCCCGGCCATCGGCGAGCAACACGGTCACGCGGCGGTTGGGAGCCACGGTGACGTGAGCGGCCGAGAGCACGTAGCCATCGGCGCTGACGATCACACCGCTTCCGGCCCCATTGCCGATCCGCAAACCGACCGTCGCCTTCGAAAGGTCTCCGATCAGATCGCCCACCCGCTTCTGGATCACCAGCAGGTCGGCCAGCCCCCGCGGGACGCGCCGCGTGAACGCCGCCGGTTGCATCGGACGGGTCGCGATCGGGGCCCGCAACACCGGCAGGGCCCGGGGCAGGGGTGGAGGTGGAGGCGAAATGGGATCGGCGGCGATCAGTACGGTGGATTCCAGGAGAATCATCACCGCGACCGCCAGAGCCGAGAACCGTCCTCGCTGCATTCAGAACTCCCTCCTCGTGATCGCCGCCGAGGTCGCCATCACCCGCTCTCCCTAACCCCAAAATACGCGACACCCCGGACTCTCTGCAAGTTGAGCCTCCTTCTCGGCCCCACGTCCCTGGAATATGATAACCTCCGCATCCCGCATCCTCCGCAGCGCCCCGTACCGATGAACGTCCAACAGACCCCTCTGCCCGGCGTCCTGGTCATCGAACCCCACGTCTACGAAGACGAGCGAGGCTTCTTTCTCGAGACCTACCAGCAGCCGCGGTTTGCCGAGGCGGGCATCAATCTGACCTTCGTCCAGGACAACTGGTCACGATCCTCTCGTGGCACCCTCCGCGGCCTGCATTACCAGATCTCTCACCCCCAGGCCAAGCTGGTGCAGGTCGTCGCCGGCAGCGTCTTCGACGTCGCCGTCGATCTCCGTCGAAACTCACCCACCTTCGGCCGCTGGTACGGCACGACACTCTCGGCAGAGAACCACCGCCAGCTGCTGATCCCCGCCGGGTTCGCTCACGGGTTCCTCACCACCAGCGATACGGCCGATTTCCAGTACAAGTGCAGCGAGGTCTATCACCGCCAGTCGGAACAGACCCTGCTTTGGAACGACCCGGCGATCGGGATCGAGTGGCCCCTGGAAGGCGAACCACTGCTCTCGGAAAAAGACAGACAGGGGGTACCGCTGTCCGAGGCCGAGTGTTTTGACTCGGCGGCCGATGCGGGTCTCGGAGATGACGGTGATGACTGAGTCGTCAGAGCCCAGGCGACCTCGACTGGCGTTGCTGATGGGAGACGTGGCCGGGGTGGGACCCGAGGTGGTTGCGCGGGTACTTGTCGACTGCGGGGAGCGTTGTGACCCACTAGTCGTCGGACACCCCGACGTTCTGGCCCGCGCGGTGGAATTGGTCGGCCTCGAAACAATCGTCCGCCACGTCGATTCGCCTCAACGCAGTAGTGACCCAGCCAACCCGCTTGGCATCGATTGCTGGAACCCCTCGGATGTGGATGTCGCCGACATCCCCGCGGCACGAGTCGACGCCCGCTGTGGCCAGGCCGCGGCCGACTGGTTGCTGGCAACCGCCGCCGCCGCTCTCGAGGGGCAGATCGACGCGATGGTCACCGCACCCTTGAACAAGGCCGCGCTGGCGGCCGCCGGGCTCGGTGTCCCCGGCCACACCGAGCTACTCGCCCGCGCCTGCAGCCGTGACTCGGTCGCCATGATGCTCTACCTCCCACCCACCACCACCCGGCTGGATCCGCACGGCCTGGGCGTCACCCATGTCACGCTGCACACCTCGATCGCCAGCGTCCCCGGCCTGCTCTCGGTCGAGGCCATCACTGAGCACATCGAGCTGATCGCCGGGTTCCTCGGCCAGGTCGGCTGCCCGTCGCCGCGGATCGGGGTGTGTGCCCTGAACCCCCACGCCGGCGAAGACGGCCTCTTCGGCGACGAAGAACAGACCACGATCGCTCCAGCCGTCGCCGCCGCGGTCGCTCGCGGTCTCGATGCCACCGGCCCCTTCCCCGCCGACACGCTGCTGCGTCGTGCCGTGGGCGGCGAATTCGACGGGGTGGTTGCCATGTACCACGACCAGGGCCACATCGCCCTGAAACTGGTCGGCTTCGACACCGCCGTCAACGTGACACTCGGGCTGCCGCTGATCCGCACCAGCCCCAGCCACGGCACCGCCTTCGACATCGCCTGGCAAGGCATCGCCGACCCCGCCGGCATGCACGCGGCCGTCGATGCCGCCCTCAGGCTGTGGCATAACCAACCCGCCAACGCCCAGGACACCGCCCGAGCACTCCAACAGGAAGACTGATGCCCCAGGCCCACGAGACACTCTTGTACCTGGTTCGACATGGAGCCACGCCGGCCAACGAACAACGACCCTACGTACTGCAGGGGCGGGGAATCGACACTTCGCTGAGTGCCACCGGGCGGCGGCAGGCCGAGGCGGTTGCCGGGTTCCTGGCCGACCGGCCGCTGGATGCCGTGTTCTCCAGTCCCATGAAGCGGGCTCGAGAGACAGCCAAGGCGATTGCCACTCCGCATGGCATTTCCACCGACGTGCTCCAGGACATTTCCGAATGTGACGTCGGTCGCTGGGAAGGCCGCGACTGGGACTCGATCATGCAGGACGACGCCGAGGCCTACCATCGGTTCATGCAAGATCCCTCAACCCACGGCTACCCCGAAGGCGAAAGCTACACCGATGTGCTCGACCGGGTCGCCGGACCACTCGATCAACTGCTCGCCTCGCACCGAGGCCAGAGTGTCGCCCTGGTGGCTCACAACATCGTCAACCGGGTCTACGTCGCGAGGTTGATGGGCTGGCCTCTGGCAAAAGCCCGCGAGATCCGACAGGACAACACCGGTATCAACGTGATCCGGGGCCGAGAAGACGAGATCACACTGATGTCCTTCAACGTCCGCTTTCACCTGGATGACGCCGGACTCTAGAAATCTCTCCACCCCCGTTCCAAAATGACACTCCGCGGCATCATCTTCGACATGGACGGCACACTGGTCGACTCGGGACTCGACTTCGACGCCATCCGCCACGACATCGGGTTGCCCGAGAAACACCCGATTCTCGAGGGTGTCGAGGCAATTGCCGAGGGTCCCGAGCGTGACCGGGCACTGCGGATCCTGCATCGGCACGAACACGATGGGGCCATGCGGGCAACGCCCTTTTTCGGTGTCGCCAGTCTGCTGGGACGGCTCGAACAACTCGAACTCCGCTCGGGAGTCCTCACCCGCAACTCGCGCGTCTCGGCCAACACCACCCTCGAGAGGCTTGGCTGGAGTTTTGACAGCGTGCTGACCCGCGAGGATGCTCCGGCAAAACCCGACCCGGCCGGGGTGCTGGCGATCTGTGACGACTGGAACCTGCCGCCGGGGGACGTGCTGTTTGTCGGCGACTACCTGTTCGACCTGCAGGCCGGACACAACGCCGGCACCACAGCGGCACTGTTCGCACCCGGTCCGCTGCCGGACTGGGCCGACGAGGCCGACTGGGTGGTGAGCAGCTTCGGCGAGCTCGAGGAGCTTATCGAGGGATTGTGCCGCAAGGCCTAGTCACCGCCGGACTTGCTGAAGAGGTACGCGAGTCCTACCGCCCCGACCCCGACCCCGACCAGGGCGAAGCAGGGCACGAGACAGAGCATCGGGCGGCCCATGACGGGGGGGATGCCAGGCCTCTCGTTCCCGAAGCGTCAACGCGGATTCGTCTACCCCCGAGTTGCCAACCGCTGCTAGAATCCGCGGCTCAACACGACGCCGAGGTCTCGCATGGATGCGACACGACACCAGGTCTCCGTGACCGCCCTGCTCACTTCGTTGCTTTGCGCCCTGCTGCTGCTGGCCAACGTCGACAACTCGATCGCCCAGGGACAGTCGCCTCGACGAGTGATCCCGAACCCCGCCACTCAACCGGCCAGGCAACCCGCCGGCAAGGCCAAGACACAACAGCGATTGCCCCGCAGCCGACTCCAGACCCCCAACCTCCGCGTCCAGAAGCTCGAGCCCAAGCTCAAGGCCGCACTGGTGAAGTGGGAACTGGCCACGTCGCGGATCAAGACGCTCAAGGGCGAAATCTACCGCTACCACCGCGAGTTCGTGTTCAACACCGAGAAGCGGGGGCGGGGGATGTTCTACTACGAATCCCCCGACAAGGGCCGACTCGACATCCTCGCCGTCCAGATCCCCAAGGGGACAAAGTCGTCGGTGCAGCAACCGGCACGCCGTGATCCTCGCACCGGCAAGGTGACCCCTGCCCGCAAGATCTCCCTGGCCGTCTCGGGCGACAACCCCGAGAAGTGGATCTGCGACGGGACACAGGTGCTGGAAGTCAACGACGTAGACCGCACGGTGACCAGCCACAGGATCCCCGCCGATTACCGTGGCAAGAGAATCATGGACGGCCCGCTGCCGTTCCTCTTCGGCATGCCGCCCGACAAGGCCATCCGCCGCTACCACATGAGCCTGCTGGGAGAATCCGAGGACGAGGTCTGGATCAGGGCCTTCCCCAGGTGGAAACAGGATGCGGTCAACTACCGCGAGGCCACCGTGATCCTCGACACCGCCACCTACCTGCCCAAGCACGTCCGCCTGACCGCACCGGACAACACCCAGACGATCTACTCGTTTTTCCGCCTGAAGGTGAATTCGAGGCTCGAGGCCTTTGCCAAGGTCTTCGGCAGCAGCCCGTTCCGACCCAACCTGAACCGCTACCGCGTGATGGCCTCGCAATCTGATCCGCTGGTCCCCTCGGTCATCGGCATGCCGTGGAAGAAAGCCCAGTCGGTGCTGACCGCTGCCGGGTACAAGGTCAAGTTCTCCGCCGGTGTGCCGGCGTCGAAGAAGGACCTGACCTACGTGATCTACCAGCAGGCTCCCAGGCAGCAGGCCGCGTTGGCGCCCGGTAGCCAGATCCGGCTGACATTCTTCGCCAAGCCAGCCGCCACCGCCGGGTCGAAGAAGCGGTAGTTGCCTGGAGTGAGGGTCAGGTCCGCCTGTGGCGGGGCCCGACCCCGGCCCGGCAGGAATCTCCGCCAACTCGTCTTGCGTCTGCTCCCCAGCGATTCGTCTACTCGAACACCACGACGTCGTCGAGGCGAGCAGGCGATGAACGAATCCCAACCGCCCGAAGCCAAGCCACCGCGCAACGACCCCAACGAAACCGTCCTGGGCATAACCCGTGCCGACCGACTGGTCGTCACAGTCCTCGTCGTCACCTCGCTGGTCTTGATGGCCGCTCACTGGGCCCGGCTCTCGGGCTGGGGCACGCAACCGATCGAAATCAACCGCATCCCCCGCACGCCGGTTGGCTTTCGACTCGATCTGAACACGACCAACTGGGTCGAATTGTCGCAGTTGGAGGGCATTGGTCCGAAGCTGGCGCAGCGGATTATCGCCGATCGCGAGCAAAACGGCTCGTTTGCCGCGGTCGAGGACCTCGGCCGGGTCCACGGCATCGGCCCCAGGACGGTTGCCCGCCTGAAGCCGTGGCTGAGGGTCCGACCTCAGCCCTAGTTCAACTGCCGAATGTACACGTTGCGCCAGCGGCACTTGGCCCCGTTGGGCCAACCCGTACCACCGTGCACCTGGACCGCCACGCGGCCCTCGGACCCCAGCAGCTTGGTGATGCCCGCCTTGTCGTACCCCTTGCCGGGAAACGTCTGGCCATTGAACTCGTTGACCTTGCGGCCGTTGATCCAGGTGGTGATCTGTGGAGGCGATCCGACGACCCGCAGCCGGGCTGTGTTCCAATCACCGACCCGCCAGGCCGACACCCACTCGTTGCCACTGATCGTGAACGCCTTGGGCGGAACGGTCTTGGTCGGCTTGGTCGTCAGTCCCAGCAGTTCCTTCTTGTCGTTGTACTTACCGAAGATGTCGAAGGTGCGAGTGTTGAAGCCTCCGGTCCCCTCGCCGTAAATGTGGCCCACGTTTCCGTTGTCGTGGTAGTCGACCATCATCTGGAAACACTGTCCGCGGTTGTTGGACCGCACGAACAGGCCGCTGCAGACGCCCCAGTCGGGCTTCATGTCGATCATCAGTTCGAAGTCGCCGTAGGTCTTATCGGTCAAGAGAATGCCGCCGTTGCCGCTGCCCGGAGGATCCTGCTCACCGGTGATCACCCCGTTTTCGACCGTCCAGCGGCCCCCGGTGCCGTGGCCGATCTTCTCGGGGTTCTTGTGCCAGCCGGCCAGGGTCTTGCCATCAAAGACCGGCACGAATCCCGCCTCACGCTTCTCGACCAGCCACATGTTGCGGAAGTGAAGCGGGTTGCCGTGGTTCTGAATGTAAACCGGGCCCAGGTCGACACCTTCCCGGACCGGGCTGGCTCGAGTGCTGCGGGGGACATCGACGTTCTTGTGAATCAACACGCCGTTGTGACGAACCGTCAGCCTGGCATTGGCCGTCTTCTTGCCAGCCTTGTCGTGACGGGCGGCGGTGAAGTCGATGTCGTAGGTCTGCCACTGCAGAGGCGGCAGGCACATGTTCAGGTCCGGGTCCTTGATCTCGTAGATCCCGCCGCACTCGTTGTGCTTGCCGGCGAGTCCGAACGAGTCGAGGATCTGGACCTCGTAACGGCCCTGCATGTAGATGCCACTGTTGCTGCGGCCCTGGCCTCGAGCGGCCGGGGCGTAGTTCAGCTTGAACTCCATGTGCAGGTGGAAGTCGCCGAACTTGCGGAAACTGGTGACTCCCTCGCGGAGCACACCGTTCTCGAGTCGTCCACCCTTGAAGTGCTTGGCGGTGCTGCCGTCGAAGAGCACCACGGCGGACTTGGGCGGTTTGGCCCCCAGCGTGGGACTCTTGCGGGACACCCGCTTAAGCACCCCGATCGTGTTGCCGTCGGCATCGCGGATGGTGATCAGGCCGTCCTTCCAGGTGGCCGAACCCTTGTCGGCGGCGTTCTTGTCGGTCTGGAACTCGACCACGTCGCCCTTGCGGAGACCGGTGGCCGGGTTCTTCGCCTTGCCGTCCCAGCCGGCTCCGGGCAATCCACCCGGGTAGCCGACCCCCAGGAACTTCCCACCGCCCTGGGCGACGATCTGGACACCGAAGGCCATCTTGCCGTCGTCGTCTGTAACCTCACCGATATATTCTCCCTGCACCGCGTAGTCGGCGTCCTTCTTCGCAACCGCCTCCGAGATCGTCGCACCCTTCTGCTGGGCGGCGACGGGCGCGACCAACAGGCCGGCCATAAGCAGCACCGATAGCGAGGAAAACAACCGCATCCGCGTCAGAGAAAACATGTGGAGACTCCTGGTGTGTCCAGCAAAACGGGCAATCATGGCGGGTAAGGACGGGTCGGCACACATTCTGTGGCGCGACCACCTCTCTTGCAACCACCGGTGCCACTTCTAGAACCGCATTCGGTGGTGTGCTAGATTGAAGGCAGGAAGCCGCACCACGGGCTTTCCCACCTGCTCGAGATCGCTCGATGGACGAAGAAAAGAAAAAGATCGCCGCCGATTGCTGGAAGAAGGGCTCCGAGGCGATGGCCAAGGAGAACTGGGACTACGCGATCGAGATGTTCGGCAAGTCGGTGAGCCTGGTGCCCAACAACCTGCTGTACCGCCAGACACTCCGCGGAGTCGAACGCAGGAAGTACGGTGACAACGGGTCGGGTGCGAAGATGGCGGGCCTGAGACTGACCAAGGTCAGGACTCGGATCAAGGCGGGCCGAATGAAGAAGAACTGGGATGCGATTGACCGCGCGGCTGAAGATGGGCTGAAGATCAACCCCTGGGACTCCACGCTGCTGTTCGAACTGGGCGTCGCCGCCCGCGAACGCGGGTATTCGGAAGTGGCCATCGATGCGATGCGGACCGCCGTGGCCAACAACAGCAAGAACAAGGACTTCGCCAGGGAACTCGCCGAACTGCTCGAGGCTCGAGGTGACTACAGCGAGGCGTCCAAGATCTGGCAGCGGCTGGCCAAGCTCGACCCGATGGACACCCACGCCCGCACCAAGTCGATGCAGGTGCTGACCGACAACGTGATCGATCGAGGTGGCTACGAGGGTGCCGAGTCGACTCGTGATACGATGGCCGACGACGAGATTGCCAAACGGCTGAAGACCGGCGGCGGCGGGAACGCCGATGGGCCCGGTCAGTCCGAGGAAGCCGACCTGGTTCACGCCGTCAGACGCGAGCCGGAATCCGTCGAGAACCGGCTGAAGCTGGGTTCCCATTACCGCAAGAACGGGAAACTCGAAGAAGCCGCCGCGACCCTCCAGGAAGCCCTCGAAATTTCCGGCGGCGATCCGTCGATCCGCGAAAGCCTCGAAGACATCGAACTCGATCAGCTCAGGGCCAACCTCAACCTCGCCAAGGACGATGCCTCGCGCGACACCGACAACGACCAGACCCAGAAGAATGTCCGGGCGATCACCGGGGAGCTGGTCAAGCGCGAGATCGAGATCTTCTCGAAACGAGTCGAACGTTATCCCAACGACCTGAAGCTGAAGTACGAACTCGGATCCCGATTCGTGCGGATCAAGAAGTACACCCAGGCCATTCCGCTGTTCCAGGTCTGCGTGAAGGACAGCCGGCTTGCCACCGGAGCACTCACGTCACTGGGTAAGTGCTTCATCGCCGAAAAGAAGGGCAAGCTCGCCAAGCGGCAGTTCGAAAAGGCCGTCGAATCGGTCAACCAGTTCGACGAACCCGACCTCTACAAGGAAGTCCACTACTGGCTCGCCCGGCTGCTTGAAGAAGACGGCGAAGCGTCATCCGCCGAGCACCACTACACCGAAGTGCTCGCCGTCGACTACGAGTACAAGGACGCCCTCACCCGCATGGAATCCCTCAGCGACAACTAATTGGGGTCAGAACCCCACAACAGCCCGGCGGGCTGATCGGCCTGAAACAGGCTTGAGACGGCGTCTGCGGACAGCGCGCGATCGAGAATCAAGAGCTCGTCGATCGAGCCGACGTAGCGTTGGCCGAGTCCGATGCCCAGTGATTCGAGGTCCCAGGTCAGGGTGTGCCGGTATCCGGACATCGTCGCTCTCAACTGGCCGTCGATGTACAGGGCCGCCCGGGCATCGTCCGAGCCGCTGTTAGCGTTCTGGAACGTAGCGACCACCTGATGCCACGTGCCATCGTCCCAGCCCAGCTCGCCGGCCACCAGCAGCCAGCCCCCCTCGAACATGTTCTGAGCCGGGCTGTCGCCATAGAACCCGAACCGCAGGCGTCGCGGCGACCCGTACCGCCAGTCGTTGGGCTTGGTCAGGTCGAGATAGAACGACGCGTCGGCGGCGTGGCGGCTGATATGAAACGGATCGACGGGGTACTCGTCGTTGAGATCCGCATCGGGATCGCCCTTGAGCCACATCGAGATCGTCCCGTCGAATCCGCTGCCGGCTCCCGGGGGAGTGTAGGGGAAGTTGCCGAGGGCCTTATAAAGGAACTCGTCTTCGGCCCACTGGTTGTCGACCGCATCGACAACCAGCCGGCCTCCGAAGCGGCCGCCGACCGGATCGTGCCTCACCAGCGACTCGTTAGCCGTCGGCTCGGAATCGCCCTGGCAGACATCAGCTGCCAGCCCCCCGTCAAACGACGCGTACAGGCACACGTTGTCTTGCGAAAACGACTCGATCGTCTGGCCCACCATCGACCTCGCTTCTGATTCGCCACCGGTTCTCAACAGCACTACGATGGCATGCTATCAACTCGTTCGACACCGGTCTGCCACGACGCATCTCACCGGTCCTCCGCCCACCTCCAACTGGCACCCCCTCATGTTCCGGACCGTCTGCTGCGGACTGCTGGCGATGCTGATGGCCACGGCCATCCCCGACCGCGCGATCGCCACCGAACCCCCCGTCCCGGCCCGGCTGGCACCTCGAAACACCGAGGTCCCGTTTGCCTACCTGGCCGACGGGACACGTCGTTGGCCGATCGTGGTGGGATCTCTTGCCCCGGGAGATCGCCTGGGCCTGGAGCTGAGGCGAGACAAGCAGGTCGTGGCCCGTGGCGAGCGAGTTGAACTCGACGGCATCTCGGCACGGGTCGACCGGAGCGGACACCTGGTGGTCACCTCCACACCGGTCGCCACCGGCCGCCTCACGCTGCACCTGGTGCTCACCCGTGACAAGTCCGACTCACGCCAGGCCATCACCCTACAGAAGTCTCCTCCGCCAAGGCCCATCTCCTACATCTCCGACCTCGTTGACGACCTGATCCGGATCTTCTGGGACTCAAAGGCCCGACGCTTCAGGCCGGTCACCCGCGACGCATTCGACCAGTACTTCCGCCGTCTGCAGTGCCAGGGCGTCGCCCGGTTGATCGTCTGGCCGGGCCCGTTCCCCACGCTGGCCGACCCGGCCAACTATCCCGCCGACGACTGGCGTCGCTTCGAATCGTGCACCCGGGCGATTCTTGACAACAAGGCCCTGACCACCTCGTTCCAGGCACAACCCGGCCAGCCGTCGTGGCGCTGGTTGCGGTTCCTGATGAAGTTGCGACTCGACCCGTCGATCATGACCGCATACGCCACCAGTGCCCACGTCCATGGCATCAAGCTCTCGGTCAGCTTCCGCCCGTTCGAATCGGGGCTGACAAAGTACTACGTGGTGCCTCGCTTCGCGGCCGACGGCCAGTTCCAGGGCGAGTTCCTGCCGCTGGCCTCACCGGCAACGATGTTCCACCCCGAAGAGGTGGGCTTCGCCGGCTACGGTGAGGTGCTCCGCAGAATGGGACGACCCGAAGCGGCGCGGCCCGAGGCGCTTGAATTCCAGGATGTGCCTGGTGCGCGTGAGATCGCCCGCCGGTTCCGGGACGGCCGACGCGACCTGCGACTTCGAGCGTCACCGTTTGCTCCGATCGACGGCACTTCTTTGGTGCTGATGGTACACGGCACCGGCCATCGCCTGGTCCCGTATCAACAGATCCATGCCGTGGCTTCGAAACACCTTCCCGAGTTGAAGGGCTGGAGGATCGAGGCCACCTCCGATACGTCCCTGCGGCTGGTCGGTCTCGACTGGCCTGCCGGTGCCCGGTTCCTGTGGCTCGAAGCGGCCACGCCGGAGGGTCGGAAACTGGCTCTGCCCGCCGTGGGAGCCTCTGCCCTTCGCGCCGCCGCCGGCAATCGACTGGGACGACTGGTTCAGTACTGGGCATTGGACGGCGACGAGAAGGCCCGACAACAGTCCCGGATCGTCGGCATTCCGCTCTCGGGCATGTACCGCACTGAATTCCAGGCGGTCGAGGCGTCGATGGCCGCACTGCTGGCTTCCGGCAGGAAACACGTCACGCTCGGGCAGAACCTGCTGGTGATCGATCGCGGTGCCGACTGGTCGGTTGAGATGGTCGATTTCGATCAGCCGCGTGCCCGACAGGAAGCAATCTCCGAAATCGCCACGCAGCTGAAGCTCGAGGCCTACGACGAGATCTTCATCAACACCCGCTCGCACACTCAACTGGCCGCTTCGACCGGCGACCTGCTCGCAGAATCCGGCGGGCTCGGCTCGATCCTCGACTTCCGACGCACGAGCCGGAACTACACTCACCTGGGCATCGACCGGGCCGCGGCACCTCGCGGCCTGGCCACGTTCAAGCCGTTCCTGGAGCGGATCGGCACGGGTTCTTCGGCCAGGTCGATCGATTTGCTGGAGTCAATCACCACCTGGCACGCCAGGGAGTGGTCCGAGGCGTGTCCCGACGACGATGCGGTGTTTCCGTGGCGGTTCCACCGCAGCCGTGTGATTGCACGCGGAGTCCGAAAGCTGCTGGTGGACCTGGAACGCCGGTTCCCGAAGACACGGATCCGGGTGGTGATTCCGCCGGGCGGTCGAGTCGAGACAGCGGTCCGGAGCGGTTTGGCGAAGATGAAGCGTCCCGAGGGCGGGGTCTACAAGTCCGACTTCTACCGGCACATCTGGGGTTCGAACAACCACATCCCTTCGATCGGAGAGGGCCTCTCAGCAGTGGACCTCTCGGGGCTCAACGTCGAACCGGCCTACCTGGGCATCCGGTTCGCTCCACCGCCTGGACCGCTAGACCTGTTCCTGGAGCACTCCCTGGCCGACCTGGCCGACAACCGTGGCAGCAGCTTCCGCGGACCACGCAGCATCGTTTATGAAGCCCAGGAAACGCTTCGAGCCCCATACAAGGCGGAGTTTACGAAGAAACGTGAGGCGATCATCCGCAAGCTGCTGGCTCGGAAGGAAATCCGCGAGGTGATTCTCTACGAATCAGCCGACTGGACCTATTACCTGCCTCTGGACAACCCTCACCGGTACCTCGACGCCCGGCCGACTCGATGACACCGATGCCCGACCGCAGTGACGGCGAGAACCGGATTCCCGTTGAGGAGGCACGACGGCTCTGCGAGGTCGTCTTTGGTGAGACGATGGGTGCACCTCGTGAGGTGATCCTGGCGGCGACCGACGTGCTGGTCGACGCCGACCTCCGCGGCATCGGCAGCCACGGCATCGCCGTGCTGCCCTACTACCTCGACAAGTGGCAACAGGGCCAGATCGTCCCCGACGCATTGCCCGAACTCGTTTCCGAAACCGCAACCACCGCGGTCTTCGCCGGACACCGGGCTGTGGGTCACTACACTTCGAGGCGGGCGATGGAGACGGCAATCGAGAAGGCCGCCGCCTCGGGGATGGGATCCGCCGTCGTCCGTAACAGCACTCACAACGGAGCCATTTCGGCCTACACCATCCAGGCCGCCCGGTCCGGCCTGCTGGGAATTTCCGCCACAGCCTGTGCGCCTCACGTGGCCCCCCCGGGTGGACGACACGGACTGCACGGCACCAATCCCATCAGCTACGCGCTGCCTCGCCCCAAGGCCGATCCGCTCGTCTTCGACCTCTCCACCGGCCACTCCTCCGGCAAGCTCAAGGACAAGGCCGACGACCTGGGCCACTTGCCCGAGGGCACTGCGCTGGACGCAAGGGGGAACCCGACCACCGACCCGGACGATCTGAAGGACGGGTGGATCCTGCCCGTCGCCGGACACGTCGGCTTCGGGCTGGCCCTGCTGGTCGACGGCCTGACCGCCGGACTGGCCGACAGCCCAATCGGCCGGGAGATCCCGCTGGTCCACGAAACCGATGGACCCTACCACGGGTCATTCTTCTGCCTGGCGATCGACCCCGGAGCATTTGGTGGAGCCGAGGCGTTTGCGGCGCGGATCGAGTCACTGGTCGAGCAGATCCAGGAGCATCCGGCTCGGGATCCGGCCGACCCGGTCCGCTGGCCCGGACAGCGAGGCTGGTCGGCGGCCGAGGAGAACCAGCGGCTGGGGATCCCGTTTGATGCCGCCCGCTGGGACCGGCTGCACGAGGAACTCCGCCACTTCGGAGTCCCGGTGTGATCCGGCAGTAGCCCCGGGGGCTGACCTCACCAACGGCCTATGGATAGTCCAGAAACACCTTCAGGCAGCCGTCGCCGCGTGAGTTGAACAGCTCAAACGCCTGCTGGATCTCGGTGATCGGGAAGCGGTGAGTCACCAGGCCACTCACGTCGACCCGGCCCTCGCCGATCCACTGCATCGCCAGCGGGAAATCGCGATCGAAGTCCGGGTTGACGCTGGTGTGCACCGTCAGGTTCTTCAGGAACAGATCCCGCCAATGCACCCCGTCGATTGTCTCCGGCGGCACGCCGAAGTACAGCATCCGACCGCCCAGCCCGACCAGGCTGATGCAAAGGTTGATCGCCTGGTCGGCGTGACCAACCACCTCGATCACCACGTCGACCATCCTGCCGGCGGTCAATTCCGAAACCGCCTCCACCGCGTCTACCTCCGCATTGCAGACCGTTGCAGTCGCGCCGTGTTGTTCGCTGTGAGCCAACCGCGAGGGGAGCAGGTCGATGCCGATGATCTGTCGGGCGCCCATGTTCGACAGTGCCAGGTTGAAGAGCTGCCCGATCGGTCCCTGTCCAACAACGGCGAAGTCGAGATCGACGACATTGGGGAGCTTCTTCAGGGCGAACAGGACGGTGCCCAGCGGCTGAGCCAGCAGCGCGTGGTCCCTGGGAACTCGAGTGTCCACCGGGATCGCACGCGTCTCGTCCACCACGTAGCGTTCGTACAGGCCCCGCTGCTCAAGCGGTACAGCCAATACCTCGTCCCCAACCTGGTACCTCTGGCCGTTGGTTGCCACCACCGTCCCGATCATCTCGTGCAGCGAATGCCCTTCGACAATCGGGTACTCGTCGCTGCCCTGGAAAAAAGGCAGGTCCGAACCGCACAGGCAGGCCAGGTTGGGCTGGAAAATGATCTGGCCCGGGCCCTTTGGATCGCGCGGAGGCAATTCCGGATCGGGAATCTCGACCAGTTCCACCTGCAGTGGGGCGGGCATGTGTCCGGCAAACACGAGGAAGCTCCCTGGAGGAGGACCGTCCAAAAAAACCAGCGTGCGGTTATACACTCTGACCGGGGGCGCTTCCCACTCCACCTCTCGGATCAGGTGCTGTCATCCCGCTGGGGAGCAATCACCAAGCGTGATAAACTGTCCCCCGCACCACGTTCCTGTAGGACTCCACCGGTATGAAGTCGCTTCGAGTCGCCACCTGCCAGTTCCCTGTCGAACCCGAAATCGCCAGCAACCTCAGGTACACCCTCCGCCAGATCCGCCAGGCGGCCCGGCAGGGGGCCCGGGTGATCCACTTCTCGGAATGCTCGCTCTCGGGCTACGCCGGGGTCGAGTTCCCGGACATGTCGCACCTGGACTTTGACGCATTGGTCGCTGCCACCGAATCGATCCAGCAGGCGGCCCGGCAGGCCGGGACCTGGGTCGTACTCGGCTCGACGCACCGCTTGACCGGTCGCCACAAGCCTCACAACTGCCTGTACCTGATCGATCCCGACGGCGAGATCGTCGATCGTTACGACAAGCGATTTTGCACCGGCACTGGCGGCCGCCAACCCACCATGGACCTCTCGCACTACTCACCCGGCAACCACCCGGTGACCTTCACCGTCGACGGCATCCGGCTGGGACTATTGATCTGCTACGACTACCGCTTCCCGGAGTTGTACCGCGAGTACTACACGCGAGGGGTGCAGATCCTGCTGCAGTCGTTCCACAACGCACGCTCGACGGTCGTCGACGACGAGTCCTACAACATCTGGCGGACGATCGTCCCCTCGACAATGTCGTGCCGGGCGGCCGAGAACCACATGTGGATCAGTGCGAACAACTCGACGGCACACCCAAGCCGCTGGCCCAGCTTCGCCGTTCGACCCGATGGCCAGATTGTCGGGCGGTTGACCCTGCACCGACCCGGCGTGCTCCTCACCGACATGACACTCGATCCGGAACTCTTCGATGCTCCCGCACCCTGGCGAGACCGGGTGCTCGAGGGCACGTTGCACAGCGGCCAACTGGTCAGCGACCCGCGGTCGACAAACGTCACCGGGCTGTAGACCGATTCGGCGAGTGGGACTGAGGCGTAGGGGGAGGAGGAGGGGGGCGGTCGGTTGCCGAAGGCCTGCCGCGGCGGGATAATCTCAGTCCCGCACCTTCGACCCTCTTCACGCCGCCCCGCCGAGAACTCATGCCATGCCCAGCCTCGAAGGACAGATCATCCTGGTCACCGGAAGCACCCAGGGGGTGGGTGAGGCGATCGCGCTGGAGTCGGCTCGGCTGGGGGCCGCCGGGGTCGTCGTCTGCGGCCGCAACGCCTCCAACGGACAGAAAGTTGTCGAGGAGATCGAGTCGATTGGTTCCGAGAGCCTGTTTGTCGAAGCCGACCTGGCCGACGTGGATGCCACCCGCGCAATTGTGGCCGCCTGCGACGAGCGATTCGGCCGAATCGACGGTTTGGTCAACTCCGCCGCGATGACCACTCGAGGTACACTCGCCTCCACCACCGTCGATCTCTGGGACTACCTCTTCGCCGTCAACGTCCGTGCTCCTTTTCTGCTGACGCAATCGGCCGTCGAGATCATGCGGCGTGAGGGGACCAGCGGTTCGATTGTCAACATCATCTCGGTGGCCGCCTACTGTGGACTGCCTCACATCACCGCCTACAGCGCGACCAAGGGAGCCCTGGCCACCTTCACCAAGAACTGCGCCAACGGACTGATCCAGGACACCATCCGGGTCAACGGCATCATGCTCGGCTGGACCGATACTCCCAACGAGGACGTCGTGCAGAAGCAGCAGGGCAGCCCGGACAACTGGCTGGAGATTGGCGAGAGCGAATCGCCGTTCGGTCGGCTGCTGAAACCGCAGGACGTGGCCCACCTGACCTGTTTCCTGCTCAGCAGCGACTCGGGAGTCATGACCGGGTCGCTGATCGACCAGTCACAGCGAATCGTCGGCACGCTCTCGATGCCCTCGGGCATCAGCGGTGATGCCGTTTGAGACCACAATTGACCAGGTAGAACCTGTTTTGAGTAAAAGGCTCACTCATGACCGCTATCGCCAGCGACACACGACAACAGGCCCAGGCCATCCAGGACTGGATCGTCGACATCCGCCGCCGACTGCACCGACATCCCGAGTTGATGTACGAGGAGGTCGAGACATCGAAGCTGGTTCGCGAAACGCTCGACGGACTCGGCATCGAGTACCGTTCACCGATCGCCAAAACCGGTGTGCTCGGCTGGCTCGGAAACGGCGATGGTCCTTGCGTGGCCCTGAGGGCCGACATGGACGCGTTGCCGATCCACGAGGAGACCGAGGTCGAGTTCCGCAGCGAGGTCGACGGCAAGATGCACGCCTGCGGTCACGACTGCCACACCGCGATGCTGCTGGGTGCTGCGCGATTGCTCAAGGAACGTGAATCCGAGATCCAGGGCACGGTGAAACTGCTGTTCCAACCGGCCGAAGAAGGAGGTGCCGGGGGGAAGCTGATGACCGATGAGGGGGTATTGGAGAATCCGGACGTCGAGAGAATCTTCGGGCTGCACGTCTGGCCGGAACTCGACACCGGAGCCGCCGGCTCGCGGGCGGGCACCTTCCTGGCCGCCTCGAGCAGTCTGATCATGACCGTATCGGGCAAGGGTGGACACGCCGCGATGCCACACCTGGCCGTCGATCCGGTCCAGGCCGCCGCACAGATCATCACCTCGCTCCAGTCCATCATCTCTCGCGAGGCCGATCCGCTCAATTCCGGAGTCGTCAGCATCACAGCCGTCCACGGAGGAGAAGCCTCCAACGTGATCCCTCCCGAGATCGAACTCCGAGGCACCGTGCGGGCTCTGACGATGGAGAACCTGATCTGGATCCAGCAGCGGGTCATCGATATCGCTGCGGGTGTCGCCGCGGCACATCGCTGCGAGGCCGTGACACAGTTCCCCGGCAACGATTACCCGCCGACGGTCAACGATCCGGCCACCTGGGACTTCGCCCGCAACCTCGCCGGCCGCATGCTCGGAGACGAACGGATCGAGGAGCTGGCTCCGGTGATGGGGGGCGAGGACTTCGCGTACTACACCGAGAGGATCCCGGGGTGCTTCGTGGCCCTGGGGATCGCCGACGAGGCCAAGGGGACCGGGATCAGCGTGCACCATCCGCAGTTCAAGGTCGACGAGGATGCTCTGCCGCTGGGCACGGCACTGCACGTGCAGTTCGCCTTGGAGATGCTCGAGGAGTTGCGGCAGCACGACTGAACGGGTTTTCAAACCGGAGACCGACACCAATGAATCACTCGACCCGATTGCTCACCGCCGTGCTCGGACTGGCCTGCCTGGCCGGTCCGGCCCCCGCCGCGGGACCCATCGATCTCTCGTTGCTGGTCGCCGAGGACCATCCGTGTACCTGGCCGTCGGGATTCCCGATGTTCCAGTTGAAGCACTACCGTCGGATCGGCTCACTGACGCCCTACAACATCGACACGCTGACGATCGATGGAAATACCGGCACTCAAATCGACGTCCCGCCTCACTCGATTCCCCGCCCCGGTAGCGGGCTGGCCAACGAGGGTCCGCTGGGAAGCATCTTCACCGAGAAGGTCCCCGCGTGGCAGTTCGGTGGTGAAGCGGTCGTGATCGATGTCAGCCAGTTGCTCGATACGACCGAGAACGGGGTCAGCAGCCTGATCCAGCCCCGGCACGTGCTGGCCTGGGAAAAGACTCACCGCAAGCTGCGCTTCGGCGACGTGGTGCTGTTCCGCAGCGGCTACACCGACAAGTACTACCGACCGTTCCCCGAGGGGCGTCGGTTCGTGGCCGACCCGGTCCAGGGCACCGCTCCCGCCTGGCCCGACCCTCACCC
>Ga0310123_10000714_pt1 | contig 29232 bp, 21 predicted proteins | sample CB6_AW_1057_MG_FD_203505 | JGI IMG/M metagenome (GOLD analysis project Ga0310123, IMG submission 203505) | Marine microbial communities from Western Arctic Ocean, Canada - CB6_AW_1057 | ecosystem: Environmental > Aquatic > Marine > Oceanic | place: Canada: Western Arctic Ocean | collected... | reverse complement strand
TCGGTCACGACGTTGTCGGTCTCGTTCGCGTCGTTGATCAGCTCTTCCGTCGTTTGGGCCATCCCGTGGATGGGCCAAACACCCATTAGGATCGCGAGTAGCCACAGCTTCTTCATGGTCAGCCTCTCCTGGCACTCGGACATCTGTTTGTCAGAGTGCTCGACGACACGTTATCGCGGGCCAGTCACGTGGTCAATAGAGACTGCACTGCACCGCTGCTGAATAGTTCACGAGCGAACCGAGGATTTGTGCCCATTCAGTGGCTCTGGACGACGGCCTAGAACCAAAGAAACACTGGCCCATGGGCGTATTTGGTGAAAAATGGTGACTGGATCGAAATATGCGTTTCCTACGCAAAATACCCGGGGTAGCCTTCGCAAAGGAGATACGAGGACGACCGTAGCGTTAGTGATGACGAGGCGCTCGCCCATAAGGGCCCTGCACTTGTCGAGATCGTTACCGATGCCGACTTGATCTAGACACGAACCGTGAGAATTTAACAGACTGGGCGTCCCGGCCAGTGCTACGATGGGCCGGTTCGGTGCCCAGGATCCGTTGTCTCCGAGTTGCAAACATACTGAAAGGAAAGGCGTTATGACCCGACGCATAAGGCCCGGCGGTGGATGTTGCGGACTGGTGGTCTTGGCCCTCTTGGCGTTGATCCGGATTGGGCTCGACGCTCAGGCGCCAGTCAGGCAGTACCCATCGGCCGGACATGGTGGCAACTATATGTACAACTTTTACTTTCCCCAGGCTCCCAGTTCGACGCCCTGGGCTCCGGATTGGGCCCCGGATGGATCCTCCATCGCCGTCGGCATGAGTGGCTCGATCTGGACCGTCGATCCGGCCACGGGTCGGGCCGACGAGCTGACGTATTCTCCCAAGTATCACTCGTCCCCGGACTGGTCGCCGGACGGTCGCTGGATCATCTACACCGCTGATGATGGCGGTCAGACGATCCAGCTCGAGATTGTCGATGTCGAATCTGGTGAGAGTCACCCTCTCACGGCGGACAGCTCCATTTACACCGACCCGGTGTTCTCGCCGGACGGTACCCGTGTCGCATACGTGTCGACGAGACCAAACGGCTACTTCAATGTCTACATCCGCGCGATTGAGGATGGGCAGTGGAATGGGGACGAGATTGCGGTCACGCAGAATCACGAGTATCGGTCTTGTATCGACTGTCCCCCGAGTGACCGCCTTTACTTCGGACCCTGGGACATGCACATCACCCCGGCGTGGTTGCCGAGAGGTGATGAGCTCCTGATCGTGTCGAATCGCGACGTCCCCCTCGGTTCAGGGAACGTGCTCCGCGTCCCCGCCGAGGCGGACGGTATTGCCAAGGCGCAGACGGCGCTCGGCGAGCAAACGTTGTACCGAGCCCGCCCGGATGTCTCGATCGACGGCCGGCGGTTTGTCTATTCGTCAACCCGCGGGGCCGCCGATCAGTTCAACAACCTGTATGTGCAACCCACCGCCGGCGGTGAACCCTACAAACTCACCTTCTTTCAACATGACGCTTTTCATCCCCGATGGTCGCCCGATGGTGAGTGGATCGCCTACATCTCCAATGCTGGCGGGTTGCCGCAGCTTGCGCTGCTCGAGACCTATGGTGGCGAGCAACGGACCATCCACATCACCGACCGACGATGGAGCCGGCCGATGGGCGTGTTGTCGGTCCGAACCCGTCTCAGTGATTCGGATCAGCTCACCGGGTCTCGTATCCACCTCGTCGCCGCCGACGGTAAATCCTACGCTCCTGACAACGCCTATGCACGTGTCAGCGGAGTCGGCGACCGGATCTTTCACACCCCCGGCGAGTTCACGGTGGAGCTGCCAGTGGGTCGGGTCGGGTTGACGGTCGTCAAGGGCTTCGAGTTCATGTTCCAGCGCGTCGAGGCCGAGATCACAGCGAATGAGGTCACGAGCGTGACCGTGGACCTCGAGCGATTCACCGATATGGCGGCAAAGGGGTGGTACGACGGATCGACGCACGTCCACATGAACTATGCAGGCAACCTGCACAACACCCTCGAGAATCTGATGATGATGTCGGAGGCCGAGGATCAGGACCTGGTCCTCGAGCAAGTGGCCAACAAGGACAATCGAATTCTCGACTACCAGTTCTTTGTGCCCGGTGGCGGCACGCATCCATTGTCGACACCGGAGCGGATCCTCGTCGTCGGCCAGGAGTATCGACCGCCCTTCTATGGTCACGTGTTCATGTATGGCATGACCGATCACTTGATTTCGCCGTTCACGACCGGGTACGAGGGTACGGCGATCGAGAGCTTGTATCCGAGCAACACCGATATGTTGCGGAAAGCGCGAAAACAGGGTGCGTGGGTGGGATACGTCCATGCCTACGGTGGGGAGCAGGACCCGCTCGAGGGCAATCTTGGGGGCGCCAAGGGAGCGATGGTCGATGCGGCGCTGGGTACGACCGACGCCATTGAGTGGGCGAATGCCGGTCGCGCAGGTTTCTTCCCGATGTATGCCATCTGGAATAACGGTCTGAGGGTCACGGCGGTCGGTGGCGAGGACTCGATCAGCAGCCTGCACCAGAGCAAGCTAATCGCCTCGGCTCGCACCTATGTCTACACGGGGGTCCGCGGTCTCGATATGAAGGCCTGGTTCGATGGGATGCGCGATGGCCACGCCTTCGTATCCACTGGGCCCCTCGTCGAGCTCACGGTCAACGACAAACTTCCCGGAGAAACAGTTGAACTCCCAGCGAATGGCGGTACCGTCGACATCTCGGCGCGCGTGCGGTCGATCGTTCCGCTGGAGAAAGCGTTGTTGGTGCACAACGGCGAGGTGATCGACGAAGTCATGTTGGAGGGGGATCGCAAAAGTCTGGATTACACCAGGTCAATTCAGGTGACCGAGAGCGGCTGGTATCACCTTCGAGCCGAAGGAACACCAGAAGAGCGATACCCGATCGATTCAGGCTATGCCCAGGGCTTCACGAATCCGGTCTGGGTGACGGTTGGCGATCAGCCGGTACGAAGCCGTACGGCGGCCGAGTATTCGATCCGTTGGATTGACAAGCTGCGTGAGATGGCCGAGGCGTGGCCTGGCTGGCGCTCACAGAAAGAGCGAGACCATGTTTTCGCTCAGTTCGACGAAGCGAAGACGATCTACGAGGGATTCGCTGAGGAAGCCCGATGAGAACACGATCTCTGTTCGCTGCTCGGTGTTACCGCCGTGAGTGACGACGCCCCCGCGAGGGGAACGATGTCAGGACTGGTACCGTGGTCTGCAACAGTGCAAGGTCGAGCACGTTCGCGATCGCCTCGTATCCTCCATCGCCCGGGTGGAGATGGTCACCCGAGTCGTACTCGGCTAGGACCTTCGTGGGCGCGGCCGGATCTCGTACGACCTCTTCGAAGTCGATTACTGCATCGTACGCCTGGCTCGTGCGGATCCACTCGTTGACCGCCTGACGCGTCGCCTCTCCTTCAGGGCTCCAGTAGTTGGTAATCTCCGTTCCTTCGAAGGGTGTCACAGTCGCGCCGTAGATCGTGAGACCGTAGGCGTGCGCCCACTCGATGAGATCTCACCGCCGCTGGCCTTCGGTCCCCGTTCGCGCTTTCGTCCCGGTGTGTCGTCTCTTCCGCACCTTGTGTCCCTCTTGTGCCTCTGGGCCTTATCCTTGTCCTTTGTGGGATGCTGCGAGCGTGGCCCCTGACCGTGCGAGTTCTTCGAACAAGAGGCCGGTATCCCTCTCACACTCGAGGGGCAGACAGTAAAGCTCTTTCCTGTCTCGGATCGCGCCAGCGACGTGCACGGTGGGCTTATGGGCCTGGCACGCCGCCGCCGGTTTCAGTTTGACACATTGCTGACGCGCAGCGACCTCCAGTGGGTCGCGCGTTGAAACCGCTCGGGTCGCGCGGCCCGGGTTGGTGTCGCACAGCGGGCGTAGAGGTCAGACGAGCCGCGCGAGCGCCTTGGGCAGAGGTGAGTCGAATGTGAGAATGGCTCCGGATGTCGGGTGCATGAATTGTAGAAATGTCGCATGTAACCCCAGTCGTCTGGCTGGATCTGTTCTGGCCTTGTACTTGTTATCGCCGACGATCGGATATCCGGTATCGGCCAGATGTACACGCAGTTGATGGCGCCGACCCGTTTCAGGCTTCAGTTCGATCAGCGCGCGAGTCGCGTTTCGCTTTACGACCCGGTAGTGAGTCACCGCGTGGCGGGTCCGCTCACTGGGAGCGGCGCTGTAGACCTTGAACGGGACGCTCTCATCTAGATGCGAGCTCAGCACACCGCGATCAGCCGGTGGATGGCCTTCGACCACGGCGAGGTAACGTTTGTCGGTCGTGTCCCAGTGTGCCTGCAACGCACGCTTCGCTGCCTCCGTCTTTGCAAACACCATAAGCCCTGACGTCTGTCGGTCTAAGCGATGGACGATCCACACTCGTGCCGAGCTCTGACGATTGCCGCGGCGCACGTATTCAGTCAGAAAAGCGTACGCGGTGTGGTCCCGCTCCTTCGCGCTGGCCATACTCAGCAAGTCGTCAGGCTTCTCGATGACAATCAGAGTCGCGTCCTCGAATACGACCTTCATGCCCAACGGCAACAGGCGTGCCGCGCGCACAGTGTCCTTGTCGCGAACCGACACCACATCCCCGGTTTGCAGGAGGTGGTTGGCGCGTGTCACCGACTGTCCGTTGACGTTGACCGACCCGTGCCTGAGCCACTGCCGAACCCGTGTCCGCTTCACCTCAGGGCGAGCTGCGAGGAGAAAGGCGAGGAGTTCCGCAGGGTGTTCGACGGCGTGAGATTCGAGCATGACGCTGTTGAGAAAGATAGATGAACTGTGACCAGGCGTCGAGACTTCCTAGCGCGCAATGACATAGAGGCCCTGCGTCTGCTCGCCAATAATGCCATCGCCCGGCACTGCCCCGACGCCCGTGACGCTTCAGAGCCTTATGCGTCTCTGTTTAGAGTCGGTTGCGTCTGCCTAAACGGATCTGATCACCCAGTGGATATCTCTTGGCTTCATCCACGGTGTAATAAACACCGAGAACACCGCGATTTGAGGAGAGACGATCGACCAGGGCCCGTGTACGTTCATGGACGCCTTCCATCCGCAGAGCGTCTTCAGCTCCATCGACTTGGGTGGGCGCTATGCGTGGGGCAACCAGCCCGATATCGACCTCTGGAACCTCGCCCGTTTTGCGGAGACCCTTCGGCCATTGTTGTCTGGGGATCCCTGCTACGCGACCAAGATCGCTCGCACTGCTCTCTCCAGATATCCGGAGCGATTCCGCAGCCAGTACATCACCCGTTTCCGCGCCAAACTTGGTCTCCCACCCGAGGTGCCGGCTGAAACCGTCGACGAGTGTCTCGATCTGCTCAGCGACCAGAAGAAATCGTCTACGAAACCTTCTGTGGTACCTAGGACGGTTTCGGCGTCGTGACCGCCGACTCGGCCAAGAGCACGACATCGGGATGGTGGCGTTCGAAGTAGCGGAGTGCCCATTCGGACTCGAACAGGATCACGCGTCGATTGTGCCGATCAACCGCAACGACGTTGGACCCTCCAGGCGACGGGCTGTCGGTGCTCCCGAGCCATCGCGCCGCCGCATACCCCACCGGTTCGATCTCGACCACCACGTTGTACTCGCGTCTGAGACGGCTGGCGATCACATCGTATTGCAGCGCCCCGACGACGCCAACGATCGGTTCGCGGCGACCCGCCGAGACGAAGAAGACCTGCATCAGGCCTTCTTCCTCGAGCTGCTTCACACCTTCGTCGAACTGCTTGTAGCGTGTGTCCTTCAGACGAATGCGGCCAAAGTGCTCGGCCGGGAACCGTGGTAGATCGGGAAACCGTAGCGACGGGCCCGAATGGAGCGTGTCACCGATCATGAAGCGCCCGGGGTTGACGAGTCCGATGATGTCGCCCGCGTAGGCGAGCTGGATCGTCTCGCGGTCTCGACCGAAGAACCGATACGCACGCGAGGCTCGGAGTGACTTACCTAGTCGTCCATTCGACAGCGTCATGTCCTTTATGAAACGCCCCGAGCAGACTCGGACAAACGCCACTCGATCGCGATGACGGGGGTCCATGTTTGCCTGAATCTTGAACACGAAACCGGTGAAACGCTCGTCGGTCGCACTGACCACGCCTGTATCGCTCGGATGGGGCTGGGGCGGAGGCGCGAAGTCGACAAGCGCCTGGAGAAACGGTTCGACCCCGAAGTTCGTCAAGGCGCTGCCGAAGAACAAGGGTGTCTGCCGACCGGCGCGATACTCCGCGAGGTCGAACGACGTACCTGCCTCCTGGATCACGTCCAGCGACTCGCGGAAGTGCGCGTACTGGTGGTCGCCGATCATCGCTCGCGCATCGAGGTCGTCCAGCGACGAGAGCGTGACCGGTGCCTGATACTGCCCTTGTGCTTCCCTCTCGTAGCGAAGGAATTTTTGGCTCCCTAGGTCGTAGACACCGCGAAATTGTTCAGAACTCCCGACCGGCCAGTTCACAGGGGCCGCGGCAATCCCGAGCGTCCGCTCGACATCGTCGACGAGTTCCAGTGGGTCTCTCGAGGGTCGGTCGAACTTGTTGACGAAGGTGAGAATCGGCAGCTGGTGGCGCCGGCAGACCTCGAATAACTTCCGTGTCTGATCCTCGACGCCGTTGGCCGCGTCGATGACCATCACGATGCTGTCGGAGGCGATGAGCGCCCGATAGGTGTCCTCGCTGAAGTCGTTGTGCCCGGGCGTGTCGATGAGTGACACCCGCCGGCCCTTTAGCTCGAATTCAAGGGCAGTAGACGTGATGGAGATGCCACGCTGCTGCTCGAGCTCCATCCAGTCGGAGGTGGCATGGCGACGGGTGTGCCGTCCGCGGACGGCGCCAGCGAGTTCGATCGCGCCCGCGTAGAGCAGGAGCTTCTCGGTCAGTGTCGTCTTGCCGGCGTCGGGGTGCGAGATGATCGCAAAGGTCCGCCGCCTCGCAACTTCTCGCTCGATCTCGGCCAGCAAGGAGGGTGTAGTGATGTTTTGTGACTCTTCTGCGGCGGGCGCTGAAACGGGACTCACCTCTAGACTGTACCCTAGTAGGGCCTACTCTAAACTCGCTCCACTCATGCCCCCTTGATCCGCCGTGGTTTGGCTTCATCCACTTTTGGCAGCCGAAACGTTAGGACGCCGTCTCGCATTTCGGCGGCGATGCTACTCTGCTCGATCCGTTGCGACAACGAGAACGAGCGCGCGAAGGAGAGCCGCTTCACGAGGCGATTTATTTCTCGCTGGCGAACGGTCTTGCGGAGGCAACACTCGTCGGCGACGACCAGCTCCGAGAGGTCGTCAATTAATTAACCGGCAACAGCCCCACCGCTTGGGTGACCGAGGTGCCGACTTACCGACGTGTCAGATACGAAGGTGTGTACCCCGGCGTCGATCTTGTCTACTACAGTCGAGATGGACTCCTGGAGTTCGACTTCGAGGTTGTGCCGGGGACCGGCCCGTCAGTGATCCAGTCGGCCGTCGATGGGCATTGTCGTTCAACCTCACCGACGATGTCGACCTCGTGTTGCACACCGCTGATGAACCAGTCACGCTAACCGCGCCGGTCACCTATTAGGTGATTGACGGCGAGCGGGTACCGGTCGAGAGCCGCTACGTCGTGCAGATCTTGGACGACGGTCGGCAAGCGGAGGTGGAGCTTGGCCGCGGGCTCCGCGTCCCGCAGGTGCGCAAGAAACTTGGGATCAGCGAGCAGACCTATTACTGGTGGCGAGGCTGGTGCGGAAGGGGGGATTCGGCGAGTCGAGCCCTGCCTAGTGTTGCCCAGTATTCTCCAGTCCAGTTTCCCCGATATTTCCAGGACTTCCTGAGGACCGCTCTACTGTCTCACGTTGGGTAGTAGTGCAGAGTTCGTTAGCTCTTGGTTAGCTTTTTCGCGATCTGAAATCACAAGAGTCCCGTGAACCTGGCCTTGTTTATTCTTGTGTTAGTTATGGTGCGGAAGGGGGGATTCGAACCCCCACGCCCTTGTGAGGCACAAGCTCCTGAGGCTTGCGCGTCTGCCAGTTCCGCCACTTCCGCAGGCGGCTCAGAAAACAATTCCGAGTATAGCATCCGCCATTAGACTCACCGGGTTACCGAGCCGACAACGTCTGTGAAGGGCGGACACCGAGCGCTTCTCTTATACTCGAGAAAGCGACTCAATCTCTGTGGTTGCAAGGAGGTCTCAACGTGGCACTCTCGCGCGGAGCGCGGTTCATACTCACTTTTATCGTGCTGGCGGTCTGTGTGTCGTTGGGTGGGGTGCTCCTAGCCTACATCCTAGCGACCCGAGGGCCGAGCGTGCAGTCTGGGTCGGTCCTCTGGCTGCGGGTTCCCGGAAACCTTACGGAGCATGTACCAGACAGTCTCCTCGGACAGCTGGTCGGCGGGCGACGTGAGACCATTGGCTCGGTCATCGAGACGCTCCGGAAAGCGAAGGTCGACGAGCGCGTCGAGGGCGTCGTGGTCATCCCCTCGCTGCAGCAGGGGATGTGGGGCAAGGTCCAAGAGATCCGCGACGCAATGCTCGACTTCAAAGAGTCTGGCAAGCCGATCGTTGCGTATCTGGAGTACGGCGGGGGGCAGCAGTACTACCTGGCCACAGCGGCCGATTCGATCTTTCTTACACCGACGAGCTCCGTCAACCTTGTCGGCGTGGCTAGCTACGAGCTGTTTCTTCGCGAAGGGCTCGATACGTTCGGTGTCCAGCCCGACATGCTGCATGCCGGTGACTTCAAGACGGCATCGAATGTCTACACCGAAACCACGTTCACGCCTGAGCACCTGGAGATGGTGGAGTCGTTGAACCGCGACCTATACGAACAACTGGTGAACGGAATCGCCGAGGGTCGCGATCTAACGGAGGCTCAGGTACGACGCCTCATTGACGACGGTCCGTTGCTACCCGGCGACGCCGTCGCGAACGGTCTGGTTGACGAACTGTTGTACGAAGATGAGGTCGCGGGTCACGCGCCGCTTCCGGTGAGCGCCTCGCGTCGGCTGGCGTATCGGGATTACCAGCGGCTCGACGCAGGGTCACTGGGGCTCGGCGGAGGACCGCAGATCGCCGTCATATACGCAGCGGGCACGATAAATTTTGGTGGCAGTGGGTTAGATGTCTCCGGTAGTGAGGTCATAGGGTCCCAAGCGATGGTGCGCGCGATCCGAGAGGCCAGGGAGGATTCGTCAGTCAAAGCGATCGTCGTCCGTATCGATAGTCCAGGTGGTGTGGCGATTGCGGCGGACATCATCTGGCGGGAACTGGAACTTGCCCGCCAGGAGAAGCCTGTCATCGCGTCGATGTCCGACGTGGCGGCCTCGGGCGGCTACTACATCGCCGCTCCGGCCGATATCGTCGTGGCCCAGCCGGGTACCTTGACCGGGTCGATCGGTGTTGTCGGTGGGAAGTTTGCGATCGGCGGGATGCTCGAGAAACTGGGTGTCAATGTCGAGACGGTCACGGACGGCGCGATGGCCGAGATGAATTCCCCCTTCTCGCCTTTCTCAGATGAAACCCGTGCCCGGGTTCAGCGACAGATCGATGCGACGTATGAGACGTTCGTGCGGCGTGTGGCGGATGGACGTGAGATGTCTCGCGACGACGTGCACGCCATTGCTCAGGGCCGCGTTTGGACGGGTCGACAAGCGAAGGACAGAGGGTTGGTTGATGAACTGGGCGGTCTCAGGCGCGCGCTTGAACTTGCCAAGGAACGAGCGGGGATCCATCCGGATGAAGAGGTCACGGTCGTACCGTTCCCGCGGCCTCGGTCGTTCTTCGAGACGCTCAACAGCGAACTTGCGGCACCGTCGATCGCAGCTCGCTGGGTCTCAACGCCAACCGACCGGTTGAAAGCGGTCGTCACGCTTCCGCTGCGATTGTTTCGTCCGGGCGAGCCTCTAGCGCTGATGCCGGGGTGGGGAGCGGTGCTGTTGAGTCGTTAGTCGACGTGCGACTCACGACGCTCGACCCACGACTTCCCCCTACACCCCGGTCGCTTCCTGCAGCGCTGCCATGTCGATGTTGATCGCTAAATCGGAGGCGGCGTTCGCTAGATAGGCCCGGTAGAACTGCGCTTGACGTCTCTGCAGCAGCTCGTAGCGCAGGTCGACCCTGTCGCTGCTGAGCTGTTTAGGTGTGACCGTTTGGCGCTCAACGACATGGACAATAGCGGCCATGTTTTCCGCTTCGATGGCGTCACTGATGCTGCCTTCCGGTAACGCGAAAGCCGCGGCCTCGATTGCCGGGTTGACACCAACCTCAGGGAACGCCCCGCCCCGCGCTAGGAGTTCACTCGAGACGACGGTCAACTCAGCCGCCTCCGCCGCGGCCACGAAGTCATCGGCTTCCTGGAGGCTCGCGGCCACGTCGTTCGCGCGCTCCAGCGCCAGGGCCAATGCCCGTTGCCTCAGGATGTCCTCACGCACCTGCGTGCGTACTTCATCGAGCGGTGGAACATATGGATCCTGTCGGTCGGACACTGTCACGAAAGCCGGTCCGAGCGGTGTTCGAATCGGCCCGTCAACCTGGCCCTCCTCGAGCTGAAACGCACGAGCCGACACCTCAGCCGCGAGCCCTAATCCGAGAATCGGCTCTCTGGGGCCCACGAACGTCGACTCCTGAACTTCGAGGCCACGCGATGCCGCGGCACGGTCGAGATCCTCCGGTCCAGAGACTTCTGCCGAGATGGCCTGAGCGAGGGCGGTGGCCCGGGTCGCAGCCCTCTCCTGCTTCAGTGTGCTGACAATCGCGTCACGGACCTCCGCCAGTGGCTGGGTAAGCTCGTCCTGCTTCTCCGTCACCTTGATGACGTGGTAGCCCAGCGGAGTCTTGACCGGATCGGAGACCTCACCTGCGGCCAGGGCAAACGCCGCGCCCTCGATCTCGGGGACCATCCGCCCGCGTCCAAACGTCCCAAGGTCACCACCTTGTTCGATGGTTGCCGCGTCGTCCGAATGTGCTCGGACGAGTTCGGCGAAATCGGCGCCGTCCCGAGCCTGCGCGGCGAGTTCAGCGGCGCGCCCCTCGACGGTCGCCTCATCCTCGTCACCGATACGAAGCAGAATCTGGCTGGCTCTCACCTGGCCAGGCGTACTGTACCGCGAGATGTTGAAGTCGTAGTACTCCTGAATCTCGGCCTCCGTGGGTGTAATCGCATCGGCTAGTGCCGTCTGGTCGATTAGGAGGAAACGAAGTTTTCGTTTCTCCGGCACCTGGTACATGAGTGATTCGCTCTCATAAAACTCTTCTATATCGGCGTCGGTGACATCGACGTCGTCACGATAGTCATCGCCTCGAAAGGCCACGACATCGACCCTGATCTTTTCGTTGAGTCGACGGTGCTCATCTTCAACCTCTTCGTTCGAGACGCTGACCCACTGCGTCACCGCGGTCTGTAGCCGCTCGATAACGATTCCGCGTCGGATGTCCTCCTCGAACTGTGTCGTGCTCAGAGGTGGGCTCTGCACCTGCAGAATCTGCCGATACCGCTGTTCGCCCACGAACTGTCCGTTGTCCTGAAATGCTGGCAGCGACACGATCCGTTGTCGTACTTCGGCATCGGTCGCGACGATCCCGAGACGCTCGGCCTCCGACAGTGCGGTGTACTCGTCGATCAGCTGCTGGAGTAATTGACGGTCAACGCCCAGAGTTCGGATGAGTTCGTCGCTGAGTTCGCCCCCCGCTTGCAGTCGGTATTCCTGGACCTGGCGCTGGTAGATACGACGGAACTCCGTCACGGTGATTTCGTGGTTGCCGACCTGGGCCAAAACGCTTGTGGGCAGCGTTTGCACGCTGGTCTGGTCGCCGAACTCGGGCACATACACGAACACAAACGCCAAGCAAACCAACCCCAGGCTCCACTTGAGCCAACCCTTGTGGCGCCGCATTCCGTCAAGCATCGTCATGTTGATGATTGTAGCTGCCGAAAGCATTTCGTGTCATCTGCCGAGAAGTTAAGGAGAGAGGGGTCGGTGCGACGAGAGCCATATGTGGTATATTTGCAGTAAATGAAGGACTTAGGGGATTTAACAGAATCTTGGTGACTGATGGTGGTTCGCATGCACAAGATAGCGGCTCCCCGCCCATGGTCCCGGTCACGAGCGGGCCTCAGATTCATTGTCTTTCACGCCAGTCCCGATGTGCAGACGCACATCGCGTCCCTGAAACGCAGTCGCAACTGTCACGTGACATGCTATCTGCAACGAGTGGTGCCGATTCGTCGGCCCGCGGCCGGCGTTGATGCCGTTTTGTGGGAGTTGTCTCCAGGTCGTCGACCGAACTGGCGCCGGCTCAACACGATTGCCCGCGGGATGCCGATCCTGTCGTACTCAGTTACGACCGACGCTGACGTCGCCGAGCGGTCGCTCGAGTTCGGTTTTACTTGCCATCTCTCGACCCCGCTCAGCGTGGCCGCGATCGCGCACCAGGTGGCCTTGGCTGCACCGGTCGATTTGGCGACGCGACTGCGTCAGTCTCAGCGAACCCTCCGAACTCATCTATCTCGAGTAGAGACCGCTCGCGAAATGTATCGATCCGTGAACGCTTCACTCGAACCGCTGGATGTTGCGGATGCGTTGGCGGCGCGCGCTGCCGCGTGGCTACCTGCGGCCAGCTGGGCTGTCATCGGTACCAACGTCGAAGGTGAACCGCTGCTGCTGGCTGAACGTGGCCTCGCCGCGCGGTCAGAAATGGCCGCCCGAGCCCTAGGTGCCTGGGTCGTCGATCATGCTCGTGAGTACACATCGGCAAGCCTACGTGACGACCAAGTGACACGTGGCGCACCGGATGTGGCGGCGTTGGCACTGCCGTTGATCTGTCGCGGACGGACGATTGGCGCGCTGGTCGGCGTGGATCGAGAACCAGCTGTCGAGGTCCCGCGGGTGTCCGCCGCGACGTTGGCGACGCTTGAGGTTTTGCTCGAACCGGCCGCGGTCGCCCTCGACAACGCCTTTCGCATACAGCGCGCCGAATCGCTATCGGTGACCGACGACCTTACTGAGCTCTACAACGTGAGCTATTTGATGCAGGCGCTGCGACGTGAGTCGAAGCGTCACGCACGAAATCGCCAGCCGTTGTCGCTGCTGTTCATCGACCTTGACGGGTTCAAGGGGGTGAATGACCAGAACGGCCATCTGTGTGGGAGTCGAGTTCTGGTGGAGATGTCCAGGATTATTCTCGACTGCTCGCGGGAAACCGATGTCGTCGCCAGGTACGGCGGGGACGAGTTTACGGTCGTACTGCCAGAGACTGGGAGCGACGGCGCAATGGTGGTGGCGGCTCGTGTATGCCAGCGGATTCGCGACCACGTGTTTCTGAAACAGGAAGGCATCAACTACCAGCTGACGGCGTCGACCGGCGTCGCCACGTTACCTGATACAGCGTCGACAGTCGAGGGGCTAATCCAAGCTGCGGATGAGGCGATGTATCAGGTGAAGACAGACGGTAAGGCTGGTATCCAGCTCGCACAATCTATTTCGAGAGAGGTCGTGACGGCGTGATTCTTCCGTCGCTCTTTTCTATGTTCTCGAATGATCTCGCAATCGATCTCGGGACCGCGAATACCTGCGTCTATGCGCTGGGCAAGGGGATCGTAATCAACGAGCCATCCATTGTCGCGATCAACAAGGTCACCGGTGAGGTGGAGGCGGTGGGTAGCGCGGCCAAGCAGATGCTGGGTCGTACGCCCGGCGACATCATCGCTATTAAGCCGCTGAAGGACGGAGTCATCGCTGACTTTGAGGTCACCGAGAAGATGTTGACCTACTTCATCAAGCGGGCGCACGGCCGCACCCTCTGGGTACGGCCTCGCATTGTCATCGGGGTACCGTCCGAAATCACGCAGGTCGAGAAGCGCGCGGTTAAGGACAGTGCGTATCGAGCCAAGGCGAGCGAGGTATATCTCATCGAGGAGGCGATGGCGGCCGCGATCGGAGCGGGGATGCCCATCACCGAACCGTCGGGAAATATGATCGTCGACATCGGCGGTGGCACAACGGACATCGCCGTCATCTCGCTGGCCGGCATCGTCTACAGCAAGGCGGTTCGGGTTGCCGGCAACGAGATGGACGAGGCGATCATCCAATACAGCAGAAAGGCGTACAATTTACTAATCGGGGAACGGACGGCCGAGCAAATCAAGATGCGTGTTGGCTCGGCCTATCCGCTTGATGAGCCGCAAGAGATGATGATCAAGGGGCGTCATCTTATCGAGGGGGTGCCCAAGACGATCATCGTCAATGATACGGAGATCCGCGAGGCACTCGGAGAAACACTGAACGTGATTATCGATGCCGTTCGAGTGGCGCTCGAGCGAACACCGCCGGAGCTGTCGGCCGACATCGTCGACCGCGGGATCGTGCTGACGGGCGGCGGCGCGTTACTGAAGAATATGGACAAGCGATTGCGCGAGGAAACGGGGCTGCCGATCGCGATGGCCGAGGACCCGCTTTCCTGTGTGGTGCATGGGGCCAGCAAGATGCTTTCTGATTTCGATCTTCTCCGAAAAGTTTCTAAGAATATTTAGTCTCCGGTTTATCCGTGCCAAGTTCGGGAGCAGTGATGGATCGCCACCAGAGAACCTGGTATCTCGTGATAGCCGTTGTCTTGGTTCACGTCATCCTGATCTCCGCACAGGTCAACGTCGACTCTGGGGCAAGCGTGCTGGAAACCGTGACGTTCGGGGCATTCGCCGAAGTGCAGCGACTGTTAACCTCTGGACTCGACAACGTGGTGGGGCTGTGGTCGGGGTACGTCGGACTCCGCGACGTTCGAGAGGAGAACGTGGAGCTCAACCTTGAGATCGCCGACCTGAGGCTCGAGATCCAGACCCAGCGAGCGCTCGCGCAGCAGACGCGGAATCTGGAGCGGTTACTTGAGCTTCGTCAGACCGTCGCGCTGCCGACCTTGAGCGCGCGAGTGATCGCCGCTGACTCAACACCCTATTTTCGGACGCTCACCATCGACCGCGGCCGGCGGGACGGTGTTCGTCGCGATCTGGCCGTGATTGCTCCGGACGGCGTCGTCGGTAGGGTTGTGGGGTCGCCAGGACCGCGCGCCGCCCAGGTGCAGCTACTGGTTGACCGCAACGCGGCCGCGGGGGCATTGATTGAGCGAACGCGGGACTCCGGGGTCATCGTCGGGACGGACGATTCTACCTTGCTCAAGTTGGAGTATGTCTCGAACCTGGTAGACGTGCGGGTGGGAGATGAGATCGTCACGTCGGGTATCGACGGAATCTACCCGAAGGGGTTTCGTATCGGTGTGGCGAACCAGGTTACAGACGGGTTCGGCCTGTATCAGCAGATCTCGGTCTCCCCGGTCGTCGAGTTTTCTCAGATCGAGGATGTGCTCGTTGTTCTGGACGCACAGGCGATATCCTCCGACGTAGACGGCGAATGAAGACGACCCACATTCTGGCCTGGCTCGCGGTCGCCTTGTTAGTGCAGACCACTCTGGTGCCGCTGGCGGTCGGTGCGGGAGCTCCTATTGACCTCGTGCTGATCGTGGTGGTATTTGCCGCGGTCAACCGAGGTCCGGTGGCGGGGCTCTGGACAGGGACGCTGGCGGGGTTACTACAGGATGTGCTGTCGGGTGGCATCATTGGCGTCAGTGGATTGACCAAGACGATCATCGGGGTCCTCGCCGGAGTCGCGGGCTCGAGTTTTGTTCTCGGTACGGTCTGGCATCGACTGGCGATACTGGTCGGCGCTTCGTTTGTGCATGCATTCTTCTATCTCGGTATCTACGCGTTGATCAGGCTTGACGGTCCGGCGAGACCGGTCGGCATCGTAACGGTTCAGGCAGCGGTCAACGCGTTGGTTGGTTCGGTTGTGCCACTGGTGGCCAGCGCGGCTCAGGGCCTGTCTGGTCGGTTCCGCCAAGGCCGAAACCCGTTGCGTCGGCGACGCTGGATGACAAGTTACGGTCAGACGAGATAAGACGACTTCAAAGATGTCAGACAAATTTGTTTCGGTCGAGCGTGACAACAGCCGACGACTGTTGCTTGTTTTTCAGCTCGGGGCTGCGCTCGCCTTCGTCGCCCTGGTCATCAGTTTTTGGAGTTTTCAAATCGGTCAGCACGCGCGGTTTTCGGAGATGGCCGAGAACAACCATCAGCGGACGCTGCGACTTCGAGCACCCCGCGGTGTCGTGTTCGATCGCGACGGTCGGGTGTTGGTCGAGAATCGGTACTCTCTCAATATCTCGCTGGTTCGTGAAAGAATTGAGGATCTCGACGAATCGCTGAGTCTGCTCGCCCGAGTCACGAACATTCCGTTGCAGGCCGTCCACGACGTCATCCAGCGAAACCCGTCGGTGCCCGACCATCAGCCCTTGATGATCGTGAGGGATGCGTCGTTGTCCCAGGTCGCAGCGGTCACCGCGCGGCGACTCGAGCTGCCTGGCGTTGTTGTCGAACAGGTCCCCACCCGGTACTACCCATCACGGACGATGGCCTCGCATCTTTTCGGCTACGTGGGCGAGGTAACCGATGACCAACTACGAGGGGCGTCGGATACGCGCATACGAAGCGGAGCGCTCGTCGGACAGTCAGGTGTGGAACAGCTATACAACGAGTTCCTGATGGGCGACGACGGTGAACGCCACGTCGCCGTCAACAGTGTCGGTCGAGAGATCGAGATAATCGACGAGGTGCCGCCCGATGCTGGCCGCCAGATTCAGCTCACGCTCGACTACGATCTGCAGCGTGCCGCGGAGGAGGCATTCGAGGCCGAAGGCTACGCTGGGTCTGCCGTGGTCCTCGATCCACAGTCTGGGGAGGTCCTGTCGCTTGTCAGCCTGCCGGCGTACGACCCGAACGACTTTGCCGTTGGTATCGATTCGGAGACATGGACATCGCTGAATAACGACAGTCTTCGCCCCCTCCAGAACCGAGCCCTCCAGGGTCGTTATCCTCCGGGCTCGACGTTCAAGATTGTGATAGCCGCGGCGGCGCTGGAAGAGGGCGTCATCACACCGGACTTCAAGGTGACCTGTCGCGGTGGGGCTACCTTCTTTCGTCGGTTTTTTGGTTGTCACTCGACCCACGGAACGGTGTCTCTCGATGAAGCGCTAGAGAAGTCGTGCAACACGTACTTTTACACCATCGGAAACATGCTCGATGTCGACGTGATCAATCGGTGGTCATCGGCTTTTGGTCTCGGCGTCATGAGCGGTATTGACCTACCACACGAGGCGAAAGGTCTGGTCCCCTCCCGGGCGTGGAAGCGCGAACGGTTTGGCGAGCCGTGGTACCAGGGCGAGACGATCTCGGTGGCGATCGGGCAGGGGGCGGTATCGGTCACGCCCGTGTCGCTGGCCGTGATGATGGCGACCGCAGCCAACGGTGGGAAACGTGTCACGCCCCGCCTACTCAAGGCCGTTCGAAATAGCGACGGTTTGTGGGAGTTCGAATCCCCGTCCGTGGCGTCGCCGCCCATCATGCAGCCGGAAACGGTCGAAGCAATTCGCCGGGGTCTGTGGATGGTTGTCAACCACGAGGGGACCGGCGGACGCGCTCGGATCGAGGGACGGGACGTCATCGGTAAGTCGGGTACCGCTCAGGTTGTGTCACTGTCGGGTCGGGCTTCTGCCGAGGACGTAGACGTAGACTTTCGTGACCATGGCTGGTTTGTGTTTGCTGCCCCGAGAGACGATCCACAGATCGCAGGGGTCGTGTTTACCGAGCATTCGGACCATGTCCGCCTAGCGGGCCAGATCGCCAAACACATCATGGAAACGTTCTTCGCGAAGCAGGACGGCCAGCCCCTGCCGGTACTGTCTGGGCCTGTCGATCTTGCGCCGGCGGTCCCTATAACGGAGGCAGGTGGACAGTAGAAGCAGACGTCGAGAGCCACGCGTCAGAAGGCGTGAGGAGGGAGCCGAATGATCGATCGTCGCTTCCTGCCGCACATTGACTGGGTCCTCATTGGGGCGCTTCTGACCTTGTCGGCGATCGGGCTCGCGATGATCTACAGCGCGACCTACGATCCGATAACGGACCGTGGCGGCCCACAGCTCTTTCGTCAGATGTGGGCTCTCGCGATCGGCGTGGTGGCCTTCGTCGTCTGTCTGATCGTCGACTACCGGGTCTTCGCGCTTCACGTCGCCCTGATCTATGGTGGTCTGTTGGTCCTGCTCGTGTATGTCTTGCTCTTCGGTGTCGACGCCGGTGGCGCTCGGCGCTGGATCGACGTCGGACCGTTCAACCTGCAGCCCTCGGAGTTCGGAAAGATGGTGGTCGCGCTGGTCCTGGCCGTGTTCTATGGCGGCTTGCGCCGAGGTGGACTGCGGCTGAACGACTGGGCAATCGGGGTGGCGATGGTGGCAGTGCCGTTTATTCTCATTGCTCGGGAGCCGGATCTTGGGACGGCGGTCACGCTGCTTCCAGTGTGTCTCGCAATCATGATCTTCGCCGGGTTGCGGCTCAAGGTCCTCGCGACGCTGGTGATCATCGTGGTGTTGCTCGCACCGGTGGCGTGGACCTACGCGCTCCAGGACTATCAGCGGAGTCGGATCGCCAGCTTCATGGATCCAGAGCAAGATCCACGGGGCGCCGGGTATCAGCAGATTCAGGCCCGCATCACGGTTGGGTCAGGTGGATTGACAGGTAAGGGCTTTTTGCAGGGCACGCAGAGCCAATACAACTTCTTGCCCGTGGCACACAACGATTTCATCTTCTCGGTGCTGGCCGAGGAGCAAGGTTTCCTCGGTGTACTGTTCGTTCTGAGCTTGTATTTGTTTGTCATCCTGCGCTCGCTCGATGCGGCGCGGGTCACGAAGGACAGGGCCGGCATGTTCCTCGTCGTGGGGATCACCGCCGGATTTGCATTTCAAGTGTTCTACAACGTCACGATGTCGGCCGGGCTGGCCCCGGTCAAGGGATTGACGTTACCGCTTGTGAGCTACGGCGGTTCCTCTATCATCGCGACACTGATGGGGTTTGGGCTGATCCTGAACGTCAGGATGCGCCGTTTCACAAACTGAGAACCCGGAGCGGTGGGTCGGCGCCTGTTGTGAGGCTGCCAGCAGACCTGCCGAAGCGCTGGATGAAGGACGTGGCCACGACTCGCGTTGGTATGACCATACCTGACGATCGCCTGCCGTGTGTGCGTGTCGCTATCGTGATGCGGCTTGGTCCTCGTTTCATCCAGTGCAGGGCTCTCGTGGAGAGTGACTCGTATGAACAAGGAGTTGATCGTGTCCTCGAACCGTCACGAAACGATCGCGGCGATCCTCGAGGACGACCAGGTTGCGGAGATCTTTATCGAACGCGAGCGTCAGCGCGGCACCGTGGGCGACATCTGCAAGGGACGTGTCACGAAAGTCCTGCCGGGCATGCAGTGCGCATTCGTCGACATCGGTCTCGAACGCGACGCCTTTCTCTACGTCTCGGACGTCATCGACACCGTCGAGGAGTTCGAGCGGCTTGAAGCGGCTGATGTGGACGACGCCGAACCCGGTGAGTCGGGTGGAGGCAATGGTCGGGCACACGGCAGGTCACAGGGCCGATCCGGCAATAAGTCGACCGCCAAGATTGAGGAGCTGCTGACCGGAGGTCAGGAGATTCTGGTCCAGGTGGTCAAGGAGCCGCTTGGCACCAAGGGCGCCCGGATCACATCACATGTGACCATCCCCGGTCGCTTCCTGGTCTTCATGCCCACAGTCGACCAGGTCGGAGTGTCTCGACGGATTGACGCTCGGGCTGAACGCGTCCGTCTCCGGGGCATTGTTCGCAAGTTTCGCGAGGAACACGGGTTCACCGGCGGGGTCATCCTGCGGACGGCCGCGGGCGGGCGACCCGAGGAGGACATCGTCGGTGACCTCGATTACTTCCACGAGCTTTGGACCGAGACTCTGCGGAAGACCGAGAAAAAACGTCCACCGGCGATCGTCCACCGAGAAGAAAGCCTTGTCGCGAAGCTGCTGCGAGATTTTCTCACCACCGACTTTTCATCGATTCGTATTGACGATCGGCGAGAGTTCGAGCGGACGAGCAAGCTAATCGAACGGATCATGCCCAATCTGGTGCCTCGGTTGCACCACTACGACAAAGAGTTCCCAATTTTCGATGAGTACGGAGTGCAGGCGGAGATCGACAAGGCGCTGCGCAGTAAAGTGTGGCTGAAGTCTGGAGGGTATATCGTCGTCAATCACACCGAAGCGCTCGTCGCGATCGACGTCAACACCGGACGCTATGTAGGAAAACGGACGGGCCGTCTCGAAGACACGATCGTCAAGACGAACCTGGAAGCGGTCAAGGAGATTGTCCGTCAGATTCGCTTGAGGGATCTCGGCGGGATCATCGTGCTCGACTTCATTGACATGGATGAGCGCAAGAACCGTCTCAAGGTGGCTCAGGCCATGGACCAGGAGCTAAGCCGCGATCGCTCGCCGTCGAAGGCGGTCCAGGTCTCAGAGTTCGGTCTGATCGTCGTGACCCGTAAACGGGTGCGTCAGAGTTTGGAGCGACAGCTCACAGAACCCTGCCCCTATTGTTCAGGGAGCGCCGTGATTAAGTCCACTTCGACTATCTGCTACGAGATCCTGTCGGAGATGCAGCGGCTGGGGGACGCGTTCAACGGGCATGCGATCACACTGAGGGTGAACCCGGATATCGCACGGGCGCTCAAGGAAGAGGAGCACGGAATACTGAAAGACCTCAAACAGGTGCTCGGTCAAGAGCTGGTCGTCCGGCCGGACACCCAGCTGCATCACGAGCAGTTCGACGTGATGGCGATGTGAGAAAGGGCTTAGTGTTGTTAGCCGACCAGTAGGTGGATCAGATAGTGTGTTCCGCCCTGATTGATCCACACCCGCATATATTCATCTTCTTTGAGGAGCTCGACCCGTGAGGAGCCTGAGCCAGGAGACGCGCTCTTGGCAACGTCGCTGATTTCATCGCTGGGAACGATGGTAACGACCTCGCATCCTCTGAAGTCGTCTCCCTGACGGAATTCAACCCAGCGCTCGAGCACTGTCAGCGCACCAACGGTATCGGGAGTCGCCGAGCGCCCGGTGAGGCGAACCTGATAATCGCCAGCTGAGAGCGCTTGGCCGTCGACCATCACACTGCGGGGAATGCTGACGGTGCCCAGCTCCAGCTTACCCTGCGGTACATCGACCGTCGACGTGAGCTATTGAGCCGCAATTGAGCCGACCATGAGAGCCGCAGCCATTCCAGTCATGATCGCTACGATCGGCATTCTCGCAAAGACCCGCTGCGTCATCTATCTCCTCCGGTTACTGACTGTTACGACGGTTGATCAATCTTAGCGCGTCGACCTCGGCGGCGCGAGCGGGGGATCGTGAAATCCCTGAGTCGGCGTCCGATAAATCAAACTTCATCGGTCCGACGAGGATTCATCGCTCCCTCGTCTTGCGCCAGATATCGTCGATTGCATCGGCCTTGAGCATCTTGGTCGCGAAGGCGATCTGGCCCGTGTGTGTCGCGTAGTGCACGAGCTGGTGGGCGATCACCTCCATCAGCGTGCCGGCTCGCCGACCTTCGTCAGTGGTCTCCAAAAGCCGATCAGCGTCGAAGCCACTGAAGATTTCATCGGCCTCGTTGGCCGCAAACATGAGGCGGGCGAGAAGGTCGGTCTTCGGGATTTCCTGGCGCTCTGAAAATTCAGCGTCGCGGTCGCGGACGAAGTCGCGTCCGCCGACGACGTGTCCGATGTAGTACCGCGTTGACCCGACACAGTGGAGAACGAGGTTACCAATCGCGTTCGATTGTTCGTTCGCCCGCCACCAGATCATCTGATCGTTGAGCGCCTCGAGGCACGCTGTGATCTGACCGGTCAGATGGACGACGATTCGTCCGCGAGCTAGGTCAAGGAAGGTCGACTGCATGGTCGGTTCCATTGCGGATCTCCTGGGGTTAAGAGTCGTTGGTGATCAGTTATGGATCGTTTATCAGGGGTCTTTTATCATTCGGTCGATTGGTCGTGCGTCTGGGATGGTCCAGGGCGCTCGTATGAGAGGTGTCTCCGACCTAGACGACTGACGACCATCTACGACCCATGACCCTCCCGTCGGTTCCGGGCATGCTGAAACCGGACAGCTTCGCGAGTGTGGGCGCAATATCGGCCGGAGTGGCTGCGGTCGAATACGTTCCCGGGCTGACCCCTGCGCCAAAGAGGACGAGGGGCACCCTCGTGTCGTAGTCGTAAGGGCTCCCGTGGGTAGTCGCGAGACCCTCGGCGATCCAGTGCGGCTTCAAAACGATGATCAAATCGCCGCTCCGTTCTTCGAAGTAGCTGAGTTTCACAGCACGGGCCATGGCGTCGCCGGCATCGGCGCGCGAGTTGAGCTTGTCACTCCGATAGACGTGCGCGACCCCTGGCGTTGTTCGGATGAGGTCGAGGGTCGACTCGAGAACGGCCGGCTGGTCTCGCAGGGCCGCATACACGCCCGGCTCGAAATACAGGTCTCCGTTTGTGAGAGCCGAGATCGAACGCTCACGGCCCAGTTGACGCTTCAGATGGGTCTCCAGCGCCGCCCGAAGTTTCCGCCTACGAAAGCGGCCTGCATCGGCGCCTTCGGAAAGCATACGCTCTGGAATTGGTGCCACACCATGGTTCGAACTGAGCGCGACGACATAGTTATCCGGCCCAAGACGAGTATCGAGGGCAGCGAGAAATCGTCCAATGGATACATCGAGGTGTGCCAGCACGTCCTGGACTTCGTGACTGTCCGGTCCGAATTGGTGGCCAACGAGGTCGGTTGCTGACAATCCGAGCGGGATATAGTCCGTCGCCTCGCGAGACCCCAGCTCGAAGGTATCCACGAGAGCAGTGGCCATCTCGGTGAGATACGTATCCGACAGGGGGCTTGCGCGCCAGCGCTCGAAAAACGGACCGTCTGCACCGGATCCCACGTCCATCGGGTGTGGAAAGGTGCGTGTCCAGCCCTGGGGCGGCGTCTCGCCATGTCCGTCGTCATCGTGCCGATACACGTCCCTGGGCAGCAGACGGGTCCACACGCGGTCAACATCGGACTCTATCGGGTGTTGGTCGATGTAGCGCCCAACGGCGGGAACCGGAGCGTCGGCAAAGGCCGTCGAAGTTGCCCACGTGTTGGTCGCGTCGAGCCAGACGACGCTCTGGCCGTGCTGACCTGCCAGAGTGATCGCAGAGCGAGGCTTGATCGACAGACTGACAACAGTCGACGTTCCTCCAGACTGCTCCCGCAGCCGATCGCCGATGGTGAGCTGTCGCAATGTACGTGCGCTGTGTTGCTCACGTGCGATGTCGCCATACGCGATCGGGGTGACAGTGTCGTCAGTTGTGCAAGTGGTGAGTTGAGCCGTGGCGCGGTCCCACCAGCAATTCTGGATCATACCGTGCGCCGACGGCAACCGACCGGTCGAGATTGTGGCATGTCCCGCACACGTGACCGTCGAGCGGTACGGATAGGCGGTTTCCTTGAACCAGGCCCCGTCGTCGAAGAGTCTTCGTAGACCGGCGGTCCAGTGGTGACCGTACCGCTCAACGTAGTCGGTGCGCATCTGGTCGACGACGAGCACGACCAGGAGTTTTGGTGCCGGAGGCCCGATCTGCTGGCTAACCGAGACGCAGCCGAACGGAAGCAAGATCAGCAGGAGCGACACCGAAATCCTTAGTCGTTGTCCTGACATCTCGTCGAATCTACGACGCACGACTCTCGACCGACGACGTTGTCCCTATCGTCTGAGGACTGGCACATAGCATATCGCAGCGATACCGACGTCATAGAGCGCGCAGGATTTGGGATACCACACCGGGGCGATCGCGGCCGGCAACAGGTTCACCATGTGCGCCAGGTCGACGAAGCAGTGCCCGACCCAGGCGAGGGCTAGCACGGTCAGCGCCATGGAGGGTTCCCATGTCGTGACCACGCCGGCCACGACGAAGAACCCGATCGCAAGCGCCACATCGAGACCGGTGCCGGGCGTGTCTTCGTGCGCGACGCCCAGGCCGACGTAGACGCCAGCGGTCAGGACGAGTAGGAGGGCCGAGAACTGAGCCAGCCGGAGCTCCAATACGAGGCGGTCAGGCGACGTCGCGTCGAGTCGAATGACCCGGATGGCGACCCATCCTAGCGCCAGACCGAGCGCCGCATATCCAAAGAGGACCGCTCTGAATGCTTCGCTCACGAGCCAGGGTCCGTCCTACTGGACGTTGGCGTCCAGCGTGTTCTGGGACGCCGCTTCGCCCGCAGCGGCGGGTCCGTAGAAGATCGAGTTAAAGAGGAGCTTGAAGGTGCCCCATGTTTGACCGCGATGTTGCACCCTGAATGTGTGAAGAATCACTCGGCCGTTGCCGAGCGGAGCCTCGATCACAGCGCTGGTTCCGCGGAGTCGTTCTTCGCCGATGATCCAGCCGCTGCGGCGCAGCGAGGCGCTGGGATAGCGAACGACTGACTGGATCATGTTCGCCCTCGCGCGTCGCTGATTTGGGACGAAGCCACCGTTCTTGACAAACATGACGTCTGCCTCGGTTGGCATCCCGTACCCAATGGGGTGGGTAGTGTCAACCGTGACCCGAAGGAGCGTCCCGGGCCCGTAGAAGACATCCTGAGCTGCGTCCTTGACGACGTTACGTAACGGGGTCGACAGATGCTGAATGGCAAATCCAGCACTGTTGCCAAGAGTGATCACCGTGCCTCCCTGGGAGACGAACCGGAGGAGGTTCTTGATTCCTTGGACACCGATTCCGCCCTGATATTCTGGGCGCACGTTGCGCGCTTGCTGACCGCGGAGCAGATCGACCGTCGACGCCTCGGGCAGAATGATGACGTCAAAGTTGTCCGCGACAGCAGGATCTTGCATGTCGGCGCTGCGCAACTGGGCGTATGGGAATTCGTGCTGATCCAGCACCCACCGCGTCCAACCCGCATCTATGTTGCCACCCCAGGGCTCATAGACAGCAAGGCGTGTGGCATGGATGGGCAACACGGGGACGTCGATGTGCGACCCGCGGTCTGTAGACACGAAGTCAAGATGCAGATCGTCTGCCAGGTGCTCGAGTACGCCGCGGTCAACGTTCTCGACCAGCATGACGCCAGCCGGATACGAAGTGCCGCCCGCAGTGAATGGCTCTCGTGCCCACTCGACCTTGGCTCCGAGCTCGAGCAGACGGTTCAGCGCGACAAAGCTCTGGTTCGACTCATGCGACAGGAGGTAGGTCGTCCCCGAACCCACGACGCGGCCCGGTGCCTGGACCGCATCCTCGACGAGCAGCGTAAGCGGCGCCTCGAACGGCACCTCGATCTGCACGGTGTCGACACCCATCAGCATCCCGAGCGACCAGGCCGTGATGTCGTATGGCTTATCAAGCGCGGCCGTCGCGTCGGGCCAACGGATTTCCGGATAGTTTTGCGGCTCGAGGATATCCTTGACCCATCGTCCGAACGGCTGATCGAGACGGACGACATAGGTCCCGGCCGGGTATGACCGCCGGTCGGCGACGAAGCTCGCGTCGGCGACATGCACCTCGGCCGCCTCGGCCCGCAGGAGCTGTACGAGCTTGATCGCGGCGGTCGGGTCGCGTTGTTCGGGAGGGATCAGGAAAGCAAAAGGGCTACCGTTCGCGAAACGCTCCACGGTGCGGCGGTTCATCTTGTAAAAATTCCGCTTCAGGCTCACGTGGTTGTTCGCCACGCTTTCGAGGAGCGCCTGAGCGGAGAGCCGGCTGTAGTCCACGACGTCGGAAAACGTCCACGTCCCTCCCAGCCATGGTCGTGGGTAGTTCATTCGATACTGCGTGTCGGTGGGGGCGGCGAGAACGAGTGGACTGCCACGTCGGGCCCCGAGGGCGCCCGCCGAGCGAAACGTACGCCGGTCGGTGGCTAGGTGCTGTTGAACCGGGCTCGCTAGGTTCGCGCTAGCCACCTCGGTCAGGAGCGCGACCATGTTATGCCACCATGGGTTGGTGTTGTTGGCGCCTTGCCAGTATCCGCTGTAGAGCTCTCCCCAGATGACGCCTGGCTTGTCGGACGCGTGGAGTCTCGAGGCCATCGCCTGTCCAAGCTGATTGACCTGGCTCCAGACGAGCGGGTCAACGTTGGGGTTGGGCGGGTTCTTGAACGGAGGAACAAAAATTCGCGCGTACGCGCTCCCCATCTGGTGCGCATCGAGATACACCTCCGGGAGCCACTGGTGGTACAGGACGCGATTGAGGTACTGCGTTTCGACCTGTGTCAGCATGTAGCTGTCGCGGTTGTTGTCGTGGCCGGCGTACTTGTGATAGAGGTCTGGGAGCGGCGATCCCTCGTGCGGCGTTCCCAGGTTCCGGCGGTACCAGTCCACCACCATGCGCTGGCCGTCTGGATTCTGTGACGGAATGAGGAGCACGATGCTGTTGTCCAGGATTTGATCGACCACCGGTGACTCTTCGGCCGCCAGCTGATACACGATGTCGTTCATCATCTGGCTGGTGCCGATCTCTGTGGAATGCACGTTCGCCCCGACCAGCACGACAGCTTTTCCGGTCTGGGCAATCACCTCTGCCGCCTCGGCACTGGTCTGCTTGGGGTCGGCCAGCTGGCGTTGCATCGCCTGGAACCTTGGGAGATCGCGAATGGTGTCCGGTGAGGAGATTACCAGAAGGAGATACGGTTCTCCCATGGTTGTCTTTCCCAGCTCCTCAACGACCATCCGGTCGGATAGCTCCGAGACAATCTGGTAGTACTCGACCATGTCATCCCAGTGAGCGAGGCGCCGGTCGGCTCCCATCGGGAATCCAAAGAACTGTTCGGGGGATGGGATATGGGTCGACGGCTGGGCGAACGTTAGCTGGACCAGCCCCCCGCCCACGACAGCCAGCAGAATCCCGATCCGTAGTGTTCGGTCGCCCATGAGTGTGTCTCAGTCAGTATATCGTCTAGTGCAGCGTGCACCATGCTCCCGTGTCTTGCCGTGTCCGACGGGTGGTGCGGTCGAGACCCCAGTCACGAGTCATGAGGACACCAATGCGGATCGGGCGTCAGTCGTTCGGGAGGTTCCATGCCCGGGGCGGAGTTCGTGATGAACGGTTCAGCCACATCTGACGTCACCCGTCTGCGGGTCATGCTGGCCGCGGCCGTCGCCCTGGCCGCTGCCACCGCGTTTGTCTTCCAGGACGCCCTCCCGGGCCGCGTCCGGGCCGGTCTGGGTGTCGTCTGCTTCATCGGCCTCGTTGTCGTGTGCTCGTCCAATATCCGTGCGATCAACTGGCGGACGGTCGGGTGGGGAGTCGTGCTGCAGCTGTCGTTCGCCATCGCGATTCTGAGGTTCGAGGTCGGCGATGTCAGGCCTGGCTATGCGGTCTTCTCTGGGCTGGCGAGCGTGGTGACGCAGTTCCTGGCGTTCACCGATGTCGGCTCGGCCTTCGTGTTTGGCGTGCTGGCAAGCCAAACTGAGATGGGAAACGTGTTTCCGAATGGTTTCGTCCTGGCGTTCGCGGCTCTACCGATCATCGTCTTTGTCTCGTCCGTGTTCACCGTCCTCTATTACCTCGGCTTTCTGCAGATACTCGTCCGGGCGATGGCCCGCGTGATGATGCCCCTCATGGGAACCAGCGGCGCCGAGACGCTTTCGGCGGCAGCGAATGTGTTCATGGGGCAGACGGAGGCGCCCTTGATCGTGAGGCCGTTCATCCCGGCGATGACTCGCTCCGAATTACTGACGTTGATGACCGGTGGACTGGCAACCATCGCGGGCAGTGTCCTCGGGGTCTATCTCAGTCTCGGGGCTGATCCGGTGGCGATGTTGACGACCAGCGTGATGGCAGCACCATGCGCGCTGTATCTCTCCAAGATCTTGATGCCCGAGAGCGGCCAGCCGGCCACAGCCGGCAACGCGGAGATCGTCGTTGGCACTGACCACGTGAACGTGATCGACGCCGCCGCCGGTGGCGCCGCCGATGGCATGCGCCTGGCAATCAACGTGGCCGCGATGCTGATCGCCTTTCTCGCGTTCGTGGCCATGGTCGATTACGCGCTCGGACTGCTGAGCGCAGAGCTGACGCTCGCGCGGATCTTCGGTGTCCTCTTTTCTCCGGTCGCTGTTCTCCTGGGTGTGTCGAGTGCCGACGTACCCGCCCTCGCCGACCTCCTGGGCACCAAGCTCGTGACTAATGAATTTGTGGCCTACGTCAAGCTGAACTCGGAGTACGAAGGGGTGATCAGCGATCGCTCGCACACACTTGCCACGTTTGCGCTGACCGGTTTCGCCAATTTCGGATCGGTTGGGGTCATTCTCGGTGGTATCGGTGGCATCGCCCCCGACCGCCGGTCGGACCTGGCCCGTCTCAGCTCCCGCGCGTTGTTCGCCGGATTTGTCGCGACGCTCATTAATGCGGCGATCGCCGGAGTACTGATCTGAATCTCGTTCAGACTCCTTTATCATCGCCCCATGCTTCCGACGATCGATTGGCAAGACGGCACCGTGGTGATGGTCGACCAGCGCAAGCTTCCGGCGCAGGAGGTGTATGTTCGCTGCAAGACAGCGAACCAGGTGGCCAGGGCCATCAAGACGATGGTGATCCGCGGTGCCCCGGCGATCGGTGTTGCGGCGGCGATGGGGCTTGCACTCGGGGTGCACCGGAGCACGGCGAAGGGGACGAGCCAGCTCGCCACCGAGTTCTATAAGTTTTGTGATGTCCTGGCCGCCACGCGGCCGACCGCGGTCAACCTGTTCTGGGCGATTGACCGGATGAAGCGGACGTTCTCCCACGCCGCTCGCTCAGGGCAGTCGCCGGACGAGCTTCGGATAACCATGCTGACCGAGGCGCGACAGATTCATGACGAAGATGTGGCGAGCTGCCGGGCGATGGGGGCGCACGGTTTGGCGGTCGTCCCGGACGACGCGCACATACTCACACACTGCAATGCCGGGGCGCTGGCGACCGGTGGCTATGGCACGGCGCTGGGGGTGATCCGAGCAGCGGTCGCCGACGGGAAGCGGGTGGCGGTGTTCGCCGACGAGACACGTCCGTTTTTGCAGGGGGCTCGACTGACCGCCTGGGAGCTTCTGCGTGACGGGATCGATACGACGGTGATCACCGACAGTATGGCGGGCCCGCTCATGCGTGACGGACGGGTCGACGTCGTGGTTGTCGGGGCCGACCGGATCGCCAGGAACGGTGACGTGGCGAACAAGATCGGGACCTACACGGTGGCCGTACTGGCGAGCCAGCACGACGTGCCATTCTATGTCGCGGCGCCGTGCTCGACGGTTGATCTCTCGA
>Ga0310123_10000713_pt1 | contig 29233 bp, 19 predicted proteins | sample CB6_AW_1057_MG_FD_203505 | JGI IMG/M metagenome (GOLD analysis project Ga0310123, IMG submission 203505) | Marine microbial communities from Western Arctic Ocean, Canada - CB6_AW_1057 | ecosystem: Environmental > Aquatic > Marine > Oceanic | place: Canada: Western Arctic Ocean | collected... | reverse complement strand
GACATCAATGCTCATGTTGACGCCCGGATTAGCCGCAGCCGCTGCAAACGGACTCAGCATGAGCAGCGTGAGGAGGTAGGCGAGTGCGCGCATGCTTCGCATGGAGACTGCTTACTGCCGTTCATTGAAGAATGCTCGGGACAACTGCCCACAATGCCAATCGGTTGATTCAAACGCTTGGCAGTTGAGGCGTAAACATGGAGGTAGATGGCCGTCGTATGTTGATTGAGATGGCAGTCATCAGCATCGTTCTGCTGATAATCATACAGATAGCAGCGATGTTTCCTATTGCAAAGAACCTGAACTCTTCTGATTCACCCATTGACGAGGAGGTTGAGTTCACCGTCTCATCTTTCCTCGGCCAAACAGATAGCAGAGGTAGGGTGAAAGTCACCTTTGAATGTCAGGCTACAGTCTCTACCGGCAATCCAAACGTTGAGTGGTATCTTCTTGATGATAATCATGTAATTGAGGAGTTAGAAGGAGGCGATGCGAGCGAGGATTGCGGCGACATTTGGGATCTCAAACCCGGGACCTATCGGCTAAAGACATTCAAGACAGATGGCATCCGTTTTGACCAGACAGTGAAGGTACACAGTGTGGATGAGGCAGCGAACAGCCTGAGAGTTTTCAGTTTGCTGATAGGGTTGGTTGTCGTGTTGTTCCGTTCACGACGCGATTAGAGTTCGAGTCCCCACAACTCGTCGCCGATGTAGTGCAACGCCTTCACCGCCTTGCCCTTCATTGATGCAATCATCTCGGCAGAATCCAACACAGCCCAACCAATCGCCAGCGGTTTGCCATGTTGCTGGTCGCGAATCCAAATCAGGTCACCTGCTTGGATGCTGTCGCATGCTGCATGGATGCCCGCAGCCATACAATCAGCCCCGTTCATCAGGAAGGGAATTGCCCCATGGTCAACATCGCACCATTTGCGAGCAGGGTTCCACTTCAGCATCCCGCGCAGGGTGGGGAATGCCACCACTTCTCCGACCTCACCCGCATCTTCAGGCACACCTTCAGGGCGGGCGACTTCCATCGCTACAGGCGACTTGTCGACCAGCAGTAGATTCCAGGGTCCAAATTTCGCGGTTTCAATAAATGCATTGGAGATGTCCACATTGAGGTCAAGGGGAGAAGTCAGCCTTTCGACAAGGCCTTTGATGTGCTTGTGGCGCACCGGCTTGCGCTGCTTCAACTTCCAGTCCTTCGGCACGTAATGGTCTCGGTGCCGGCCGTTCTTCATGCTACGCACACTCTCCGCCGGATTGATGGGTGGAAGCGCACTCGCCGAGCCATGCCGAGCATCTGGTGTGCATTTCGTACCTTCGCTGACCACGCTGTGGAGATGGACCACGACCTGTTGCCAGACCCCAAATTCTTCCTCAAACCATGGTCGGCACAGGCTCACCCCCCGGTGGGCTGTGAACTGGACCTGCCACCGGGATTGAATCTCATCCATCACGAGGTGGAATTGGTGGTGAGGCTGACCCGTGCTGGAGACGGAGTGATGATTCCAGAGAGTGTGGCCATCGGAATTGACCTGACCGAGCGGGAAATCCAAGCCGAAGCCAAGAGCGAGGGTTGGCCGTGGACTCAGTCTAAGGGATTCCGCAACAGTGCTATTGTTGGCGGATTCGTTGCGATACCGGTCGGTTTGGAGAGCCATCGATTGGAATTGGCCGTCAACGGTGCGCCACGGCAGGAGGCAGTACTCTCCGACTGCCTGTTTTCAGTTGTTGACCTGCTTGAGAGTCTTGAGCAATGGGCACCACTTGAGGCCGGAGACCTGCTATTCTGCGGTACACCGGTAGGCGTCGGCGCATTAGTTGATGGAGACCGAGTCGAAGCGAGATTGCTCGACCCCGATGGAGAGCCAATCAGTGAGATCGACTTGACTTTGCGCGTTCCATAATCACGGTGGAACTGCTTCGTGTAGGTTGAGGGTGGCACGTGCCTTGTCCACATCATCGACTGAGAATGCGAGTTCAGTGTCGCCCCGGAAGCGTGAAAGCACGTAGATTGAGGTGATATTCACACCTGCATTGCTCAAACGGTCAGCGAAATCAGCAAGCGAGCCGGGGCGGTCTGGCATCACCAGTGTGAGCAATTCATTGACGGTGTACTCGATTCCGAGTTTGTCCAGACAAAGGCGGGTTTCAATCACATGTTCTGTGACAACAGCGACGTTTGGTGCTGCTCTTCCAATCGCGCAAAGCGTGAGGATATTCACCTCGGCTTCTGATAGTGCGCGGCTAACTCTGGCCAACTGACCGGGCTCGTCAGGCAAAGACATGCTGAATTCCATCATGGGCGTTACCGCTCCGAGCGGGCCTAGTCGTGGCTATTTACCCACCGGATGCAGTCCGGTCAATCAACGTGGTCTTGAAATAAGGGGAGCAGGTCGGCCGCATCCCAAGGGGATGTATATGGCTCACTGGCATGGAATCTCACGTCGCAAACCGACCGGCGGTCGGCTCAAGCGTCCGAATCGCTATCGCGGCAAGCGCAGAACCGAGATTGCAGCTGAGAAGCAGTTCACGACTATCGGTGAGCCCAATCGCAAGGTGTACCGTAAGCGCAGCGGTTCCCAGACGGTGCGAGCACTGCGCGACAATGTGGTCAATGTGGCTGACTCAGAGACAGGCAAGGTATCTCAGACCGGTATCACCAGTGTTCTTGAGAACCCAGCTGACCCCAATTATGTTCGACGCAACATCGTGACCAAGGGAGCGATTGTTGAAACTGAAATGGGCCAAGTCCGAATCACCTCACGTCCGGGTAGTCATGGAGCACTCAACGGCGTCTTGCTAGACGAGTGATTCTGGCGCAAGCCTTGAAGCAGACGAGTATGGAGCCCAAGTGGAGGCTCAACTATGGCCGAGCAGCGAGAACGACTAATCATCTGGCCGGGATACTTCGACAGCAAGCGCAGTCGCCGCAGCGGTCGCAGGGTTCCAGTAGAGGCTTCAGTAGCCAATCCCACCCTCGATGGTCTGGCCTATGCTGCGCGTAGCACGGGCATCAAGAAGATGAAGCGTGACGAGGATGCATCTCATCCCTCACGCCCACGGTCAAAGGAAGGTCGGCTCTGGGTTTCCATCGCTGATGCGTTGGCCGCAACTGGTGCATCCTCAAAGGAAGGCGTGCTTCGCGAGATTGGAGTGGCCTGGCGAGGTCAGAAGAAGGGCGCGAAGTTGCAGGACAAGGTAGCCAAGGCCAGCGGGCCGAAGACCGGTGATAAGCGCGGTCGCAGCCAGCGTAAGGCGTTCAAATCTGCCAAAGGTCGCAAACCGAGCGAGCGTCGTAAGCGCCGCAAGTGACCCCGAGCATAGGGTGGGGAATGCTCGAAGATTTGACATTCAGCATCACCATCGTTTGATAGAGCGCCCCATTAGTGGGAGGCCATGCGAGCACTCTTCGGGCTGGCCGTCGCCCTTCTCCTGCTGTCCGCGGGGTGCCTTGAGAATGGTCAAGATACCCCTCCATCTGAACCGACAGCACACGTATTCTCCTCCGGTTTTGAGCCAACTGTATCGATCATAGATGTGAATGAGAATTTCGCGGATATCGTAGGCTCCGACGGTCTTGATTGGGAATCCGATCTTGAGGACAACGGCTCATTCGGAAACTTCCGCATTTTCTATGAGGGCGGAGACGCGAGTCAGCGCAGCGCGAATATCATTGAGTATCAAGGAGGCCATGTACTCGAGTTTCGTCTTTCAGAAGCCAATGTGAATAATGGTGAGAAAGGCCGCGTATCGGTATCGTTGACGAATAACGTGAACCTGACTGAGTTTGCCTACAGCGTCGATGTGAACCTGACCGATGCTTTCGAACTGATATCTCCAGCAGATGGCCGCCTCACTTGGATGACTATCGCCGAGTTCTGGAATGACAAGGCACAGACTGAGCATGCCTTCCGCATCACCCTCGCCATCCACAAGGAGGATGCCGCGCCAAACACACCCCTTTCGTGGGCGTTACATGGGCAGACTCAGAATACGACTTCCCTGTTGTGGGATGATGTTTGGACAGAGATATCCGATGCTCCAGTGCCAATCCACACCTGGTTCACGTTACAGGTCGGGGTAATCGAAGGTGATGCGGAGCACGGGCAGGTCTTCGTGAAAATGGGCGCGAATGTGCTTTTTGATGTGCAGAACTGGACCCATCATCCAGAGGATACCACTCCGGGTGGATTTGATAATTTGAATATGATGAAGTTGTACACTAGTGGGGACGTGCTTTCTCAATTACCTGAAGGACGTGCTTTCGTCATTATGTGGGATAATTTCATTCTATCAACGAATGAGGGATGAAAGGTGTGGCGCAGAAATGTGACCTGAAATTACTCAGCATCAATTTCTGGTAATGGAACTGCACGCACCCATCCGAAGATATCAGCCGCTCCTTGAGTCTGAATTGAGGTCAGTGCATCGTACAACTCATTGGTCACCGGCCCGACCTCGTTGTTGCAATACATCGTGCAGATGTCACCCTGACAGATGGCTCCAATCGGTGAGATGACTGCTGCGGTTCCTGCACAGAAGCATTCGTCGGCAGTTAATACGAACTCAATCTCCACCTTCTCCTCGATGACCTCGTAACCTCGATGTCTGGCTAATTCGATGATTGAAAGGCGGGTGATTCCCGGCAGGATGGTTCCGGTCAGTTCAGGGGTGTAGATGACTCCGTCTTTGACGCAGAAGAAGTTGGCCGCTCCTACCTCCTCGATATAGCGATGTTCAACCGCATCCAGATAGATGATTTCCGCGAATCCCTCTTTCTTGGCGTTCTTGCTTGGCATCATTCCTGGCGCATAGTTGCCGATGGCCTTGACTGAGCCTGAGCCACCGGGCGCAGCCCGGTGGTAGTCATCAGAGACTTTGAGAGAGATTGGATGCATTCCTCCCTTGAAGTAGGGTCCAACTGGGCACACATAGACAATGAAGGTGTACGATGGTGAGGGAGCCACCCCAAGGATAGCCCCCGTTCCCCACAATACAGGGCGAATGTACAGCGCACCTTTGCCGGTCGGTGGTACCCAGCGAGCGTTGGCCGCGACGGCTCTTTCCACCGCATCGAGGAACATTTCCTCTGAGACTGTCGGCATACCCAGTCTATCTGCGCCGGTGTTCATTCGAGCGGAGTTGTGTTCCGGACGAAATAGGACGATGCCGCCGTTGACGCTGCGTTGTGCTTTCATTCCCTCAAACAGTCCCTGGCCGTAGTTCAGCACTCCAGCCGCTGGTGAGATTGTCACATCAGCGAATGGCTTCATCTCGCCCTCCTGCCATTCCTCTCCAAGTTTGCACTCGGCGACATACATCACGTCGGTTGGCGTGAAAGAAAAGGTCAGAGCATCCCAATCGATTCCCATCTCATCGCTCACCGCTCTCACCCCCGTTTTCGACATGCGCGCTGCGCTGTCGGCACGGCAACAGCGGGGGCGGTAAACAACGGTTGCGCCGTATAGAGCACCTTGAGCCGGTTCTGACAGATTGCAGCCACAGGGTTGATGGACACCCGACACCAACGCTGGTTGCGAGGGTCGCTGATGAATTGGTCTGAGCAGGTATGCATCGTCTCTGCTGACTCGCTGAAACATCGTGGCGTGAAGGATGAGCGCACTCTGGTTGAACTGTGGTGTCGTGCGCGTGAAGGCCACTCAGTGCTATTGTTGGTCAGTGGTCTACGCCCTTTCCTTGAGATATCCCTGCCCGGAAAATCGCATGCACTGCCTGCTGATATCGAGGAGCGTCTTGCCGCGGTGACCAGCATCAGGGAAGTCACGAGAATACATGACCCGGTTGACAAATTCACAGAACTCGGAGATAAACCGCATTGGAAGGTCGAGGTCGGCCAACCCTACGACGTTCCGAAGGTGCGCAATAAATTGGAAGCCGAATGGGAGTTGTCGAGCGCTGACATCATGTTTTTCCAGCGACTATTGCTCGACTGTGACCTCGGCCCGCACATTTCCTATGATGCCGAGGTGCTGTGGGCAGGTGGACGTGCGCCAACCGCCCTGCTCGATTCATTACCCGATGATAGGAAAGGAGAGGATGCCCGGGCAGATGGCGCGAGTCGAATCCGAGAGGCCGGTGGTCGCGGCCTGTATCCGGTCGATGTGGTTGCAGTTTGCGATATGGCTGCGCTATCAGCAGTGGAAGCCTTTGCGGCACCTTTGGTGACTTTCTCATTCGACCTTGAGACCAGTATCGAACATGGCACAATTCTGTGCGCTGCGGCGGTTATCGACAGGCCAGCAGCGCCCGAGGAAGAGCGGCGTTCCACCCACACATTCCAAGGCAAGGAGCGCGAGATAATGGCTGGACTCACCCGCCTCGTACGAGAATCAGACCCGGATATCATCACTGGCTACAATATTGACAATTTTGACCTGCCCAAGATAGATTCCCGCGCCAAGAATATGAGCAGAAGCGGCGCACCACTCGACCGCGCAGAATTGGCTGGATGGGGACGTGTTCCTTACACAGAGAAGGAGGTGGAGTGGACCCGTAATCGAGGTGCACCATTGCTCGCCTTCCGTCGACAGAATCGGAAGTGGAACCTGCGTGGTCGCTGCATCATGGATGCGTGGTGGCAGGCGAGGATGACCTTGCGGCCCAAGCGTGAGACATTGCGTTTTGTTTCCGAACTATTGTTTCCAGACCGAGAAGAGTTACGAAAAATGGATGTTGACGCAAGCAAAATGGATGAGGAATGGGCTGCCCGCCCTGACGTTGTTCTGGAATATTGCGCTCGTGACTCACTGCTCCCCATCGAAATACTCGACGCTATTTCTGCAACCGCTCGCAAGGAGGCATTGGCCGCAGTAGCGAAGGTTCCGTTGGATACTGCAATTTCTGGTACTACTTCACAATGGTTGGATAGTCTGGCAATCAGGCAGGCCGACCGGGAGAATGTCGCTGTTCCGATGACTCGTCGCGGTCCGCGTTCGGATGCGATTACCGGCGGTTATGTTCACGAAGTGGAGGCTGGAACCCATCCATGGGTTGCAGTTCTCGATTTCAAGTCGATGTACCCCTCGATAATGATCGCCAACAACATCTGCTACACGACTCGCATCGAGGACGCGCGGGGTGATGCTCCTGAAGATGCGAATCTCATCAACGAAGCTCCCACGGGCGCGCGTTTTGTGGACAAGCAGGTACGAGAGGGTCTGGTGCCTCGATTGCTGGTCTCTTTGATGGAGCAGAGAGATATTCACAAATTGGGCATGAAAGAGGCAAAGTTGGCTGATGATGCTGCTTTGGCTCACTTCCACGACCAGATGCAATTCGCTGTGAAAATTCTGATGAATTCATTCTACGGTGTCTTCGCCTCCTCGTTCTACCGTTTCACCCACGCTGACCTTGGCTCGGCCATCACAGCGTGGGCCCGCGCCAACATCAAGGCCATCATCCGGTCATTGGAGGAAGAAGGCCACCAAGTGGTATACTCCGACACTGATTCGATATTTGTCAGCGTCCAAGTCAGCGAAGGCAGTCCGACAAAGGACCCGCGTGCCGATGGTGAATCTGCATCAAAGGAGGATTGTGAGAAGTGGGATGCTGCTGTGACGCGGCTTGGTGAGTTCGGTGAGAGTCTGGCCGAACGTTTCAGCGTGGAGGGCGCTGAACTTGAGTTTGAGAAAGGACTTGCCGTGTTTTTCAGTCACGGCGCAAAGAAGCGTTACGTTGGCCGTGTGGTACTTCCAGAGCCAGAATTACTGATTCGTGGCTACGAAGTGAGGCGCACCGACTCATTTGACCTGCTCACCAAGACGATGATGGACGTGTTTGAGTTGATTCTTGACGGTGAATCCGATAAGGCGACCAAATATGTCGTCGATTTGATTCGCAAAGTGAAGGCAGGAGAGGCCGAGGCTGCTGATTTGGTCATCAGTCGTTCCTGCAAGGGAAAGGTACTGCCTGACGGCAGCGTGGATTTTTCCTCAGTCTACAGCAACCCGAATGGTCTGCCCTTTGTGCGCGCCGCGCGTAAACGAATCGAGCGAGGCTTTGCTTTCACTCCGGGGATGAAGGTCTCCTATATCGTGACTAATTCCAGTCAGAGCCCAATGGATGTGGAGCCATATCTGGTTTCAGAGACCGGTGAGGACCCTCCACTCCCCGACAGGTCATTCTATGCCGCACGCCTTGCGCGTGCGATGGGGAGGATTACTGAGGCATTCGGATGGAGTGAAGATGACCTATTGCAGGGAAACCGTCAATCTTCATTGTTTTCAGATTGGTAATCGAGGGGTACGAGTCAGCGAATGGTTCATGGCGGACTAGCACGCCCTCCATACCGATGCGTACTGCAATTGCGCTGCTCCTGTCCGTCCTGTTGCTGGCTACTGCTGGTGCAGGCTGTTTGCAGTCATTCTCCAGCAATAGGTCCCCTACCGTGGCCATGTCTGTAACGCCCACTGGCACTGTTTTCGTCGGTGATTCACTCATCTTCAGTGCTGTAGGCTCATCAGACCCAGATGGCGATGCTTTGACCTATAATTGGGATTTTGGCGATGGGAATACCGGCACAGGACTGACAGTGACACATTCCTATACATCCTCTGGCACATTCGATGCCGAACTGCGCGTCAGCGATGGTGATTATCAGCAGACGAAAACCATAGAAATCATCGTTGCGCCTGCCGGCGCGATGATGCCAACCGCTGACATCACCCACTACAAGGACGACGATTGCATGGGTGAGGAAGCCGCTGCCGGCACTCACATTCTCGTATGGCTTTGCGAAGAGGACCTCGAAACCAGTGATGATTCCGTGGACATGACCGCTACTGTCAGCCTTGACGCCTCAGGCTCCAGTGCTGGCGATTCGGCTTCTTATCTGGTTGACTACGAGTGGGACACAGACATCTACACCGATTCAGATTCAGATGGTGACCCTGCTAACGATGTGGACCTAACCGGAGAGACCATCGATTGGACCAATGTGCCTCCTGGCGAATACAAAATTAGCCTCAACATTCGAGATAACAACGGATTTGAGCATACCGACGAGTTGCTGGTCTATGTCAACTACCGTGGTGTTTGGGCTGAGTTTACCATAGATGCAAACCAGACCACTGCGGCGAAGATGACCTTTGCCTACCCAGTGGTTTATGACCAAGACCAGAAAAACACCATTCGATACGTGAGGGTGAAAATCATCTATCCAGTTGAGGATGACGACTGGGCCATACCGAATGCGCCGGAAAATCGGTTGGACATGTATGGCTACAACCACACTGATGAGGAGGTCGGCAATACCTCTGCAGTCGGTGATGACGACCAAGTATACGGTGACTGTGATGAGGATGACCGCTGTCTTTGGATGCAGATTTCAACAAGTCAATTCCGCAATTTCCTCTCTGGTGATTGGACTGTGGACCTTGTCAACGAGGAACACCACGACACTCTCGTCAAAGAGTTCGCTATCGAATTGATTTACAAGTGATTCGGCGGAGACTAAACTCAATTTCCCCCTACGGGGGGGCTCATTACCGATAGATGCGTTGATATATGGGCGGACGGTCGCCGGGTCGCCTCAATGGAGTGAACCGATATGGGAGCGCAGTGGGAAGACAAGAGCAAGCCGCATTTGAACATCGTGTTCGTAGGACACGTAGACCATGGAAAGTCGACGACAGTCGGTCGTTTACTTCTCGACACGGGACATATCGAACAGCACGTTATCGACGGTAACGAGAAGTTGGCCGCCGAGCACGGCAAGGCCGGATTCGGCCTCGCATACGTGATGGATGGACTGAAGGAAGAGCGCGAGCGTGGAATTACCATCGACGTCGCACACAAGGAGTTCTTCACTCCGAATTACTACTTCACTATCATCGACGCACCCGGTCACCGCGACTTCGTCAAGAACATGATTACCGGCACCAGCCAAGCTGATGCCGCTGTTCTCTGCGTAGCTGCAGACGACGGTGTGAACGCACAGACCAAGGAGCACGCATTCTTGGCTCGCGTTCTCGGCGTCAAGCAACTCATCGTGAACATCAACAAGATGGATATTGCTGGAGTTGACTTCTCCGAGTCTCGCTATAACGAGGTTTGTGAGGAAGTTGGAGGCCTGCTGAAGATGGCTGGATTCAACATCACAGACATTCCGATGATTCCGTGTTCCGCTTTCAAGGGCGATAACGTCTACAACAAGAGCGACGCCCTTGGATGGTACAGTGGCCCGACTCTATTCGAAGCGATTGACGCCATCGAGATGCCTCCGAAGCCTACCGACCGCCCACTACGCCTTCCGATTCAGGATGTGTACAAAATCAGCGGAATCGGTACCGTTCCGGTCGGCAAGATCGAGACTGGTATCCTGCACTCTGGCAAGACTGTCATGTTCAACCCCAGCCAGCAAAGCGCTGAGGTCAAGAGCATCGAGATGCACCACACCGTCGTCGACAAGGCAGAGCCCGGTGACAACGTCGGATTCAACGTCCGTGGATTGTCTGCTCAGGACATCCGCCGTGGCGACATTGCCGGTTACACCGACAACGAGCCTAACTTCGTCCGCCACGACGAGACATTCGTTGGACAGATTCAGTTGATGGACATCCCCAAGGCTGTCGCGGCTGGTTACACCCCGGTGTTCCACGCCCACACCTCACAGGTCGCAGTCCGCTTCGTCGAACTACTGGAGAAGCAGAAGGGTGGTCAGAAGGAGGCAAACCCTGCCTTCCTCGTCACCGGAGATGCATGTCTGGTTCGCTTCCAGCCTACCAAGCCGATGGCAATCGAGCAGATGGACGTCTTCCCTGAGTTGTCCCGCTTCGCTATCCGTGACATGGGCAAGACTGTCGCCGCCGGCGTCTGCATGAAGATTGAGAAGAAGTGAGCATAAGCTCATACCAAACATGCAGACGACGAGGGATAACAGATGCCAGTCGTCACCACAATCAAGTTGACCGGCGAGAACCATATCGATATTGACGAGGTCTGCAAGAGAATCAAGGGCATATCCACGACTACCGGCGTTAAGTTGCGTGGTCCGATTCCTCTACCGACTCGTCGCTTGGTTGTCCCTTGCCGCAAAGCACCTGATGGTGAAGGCTGTGAGACTTGGGACCATTGGGAAATGCGTATCCACAAGCGTTTGCTTGAATTGGTCACTAATACGGCAAAGGATGAGACAGCCCTACGTCAGGTTCTGCGTATCCCGATTCCGGACACCGTTACTATTGAACTCAGTCTGCGCAACGTCGCGTGAGTTCACTGTGGTGCCGCCTCAGCTATCCCGGCGGCGATTAGCGACTCAGCAAACGATGCCTCGCAGTTGTGCACATCGCCTTCAAGCAGTTCGATTTCATCTCCCGCCTCGTCAATCAGAGGTTCATCTAGGTCCTTGAGAATCATGATTCGCATCATGCCGTGGTCTGCCTCTTCACCCGCCTCAACCTGCTCGTCGATTGCCTCGGTTGATTCTGCGGGCTCCTCGCTGGGTTCAGATTTATCCGGAGCAGTTTGCTCGTTGGCCTTCTCCATCATTTCCGGATAGCCTTCGACCGCCATGGCGCGTTCCTCTTCGTCGATAGCTTCAGCATCCCAGTCATCACTCTCCTCAAGGTTACTCTCCTCTATGGGAGGTGGTGATGCCTCAGTGAGAGTGCCTTCGCTGACGAATGAATCCAATTGACCTTGACCGGCGGGGGTTCTTGTAACAGCGACGTTGTCCTCGACCACACCTTGTTGCAGAGCCTTCCACGAGACATTCTGCTTGTACTGCTCAATCAGTTCACTCACTCCGGCATGGAAGGCTCTCTCGGAGGGGTCGTGCCTTGTCCAGTCAATCGCCTTCAACATGGCACTGATATCGGGATTAGCATCGCCGAATGGCGTACTGGCCAACTCAGAGGCTCCAGCGTGGTTCATGAACGCATTTAGTCGATGTTGGGTCAGGTCAGCGACGGTCTTGCGCAAGTTTGCTTGGCGTCTGGATAATGTCTGCGCCCTGACAGACCATCCTTCAGTGCGGCCGACTTCTGCGAGTTCCATCTCTACGTGTTGTAGCAATTGACTGACCGTATTCCAGAAATCTAGGTGTGGTAATTCGATTGGTACGCGCCGCTTTGCCTGTTGTCGCACAAGGGCGTATAATTGGCGTTCAATAGCGGCGAGTTGCGGGCCCTCAAGCCGTTCTGCACCGCCTCTCATACTGCTCGCCATCACTGCCGCCCATCAGCCGTGGTGTGGGACGGCATATGAACAATTCAGAATCAAAGTCGCCCTGCGGGCGCTGAAACGTAGGGCCGGCGTGTTCAAACCGGAATGAAGCGGTGGAGATTTGCAGGAGGCGGAGCCATGTCGTATGTGTCCATCCCGAGAATCCGGTCTTCGACATCTAATTCCTCGGGTTCCTCGCTGATTCTGACCATCGTCATGTTGGCGGCCAGCCTTGCCCCACTCGCCATAGCAGACACCGGGCAATATGTCGGGCCACCTGAGCCTACTATCGCTTGGCAAGACCCTAGTACGGTGAATGGAACAGTGACAAATCTGACCTTTGACGGTTTTGAGGTTCCAGCCAACTCGACGATTCTCGACGGCTGGCTCGATGTGAGCACGGATGGACTGGTTCCCTCTGGTAATGGGACTCATTGGCGAGCTGATGATGCTGTCAGCAACTTCAGCGCAGGTGTGTTCAATGGCAGTAGTTCCAATGTATTCAATGGAGAATTGTCGCTTGCAGTAAACCACACAGTTGGTAGAATCGATGATCTTGAATTCCTAACCAAGCGATTCCAGAAGTTCACTCCCGGTGGCCCGAATGGAAACGCCGCCAATATCTGGCGAATATCTGAACCAGGGGTGATGTCCACTCCAATGACCTGGAATGCGACAGGTCGGCTGATGGCCGGCGGTATTGCACCTTCACTAGCAACCAATGGGACTCTCATCGCTGCAACTCTCCCTGAGGACCCAGTTCCCGCAGGAACCCATGCATGGCTGACCAGTCAACAGTACCCGATTCCCGGTGTGGTGAATGAGTGGAGGCTGGAATTCGACCATTGGGTGCACCTGCCCGCGACCAATACCAGCACAGGCAGCGGTGGTGCTTGGGTGGAAGCGAGTATTGATGGTGGCTTGAGTTGGCAATGGATAGAACCGGCCGGTGGCTACGACTGGAATACTTCGGTGTCCGCACCGGTGCCTATCGGTGCTCCTGCTACCTCGACGGTCAACTCAACGTCAGGAATGACCGGTTCTTTCCCAGCCTTCGGAGGGCATGGTGCTTCTGGATGGCAGCGAGCGATATACGATCTCAGTCAATTGAATGTATCAACCGGGACTTCACTACAGTTCCGCTTCGTGGTATGGACCGACCCTACAAGTGCGGTGAACCGACCCGGTTGGCATGTTGATAACATCGAGATAGCCAACGATGGGGCTCCTCCCGGTTGTTGGTTCCACGGCAATCTGTATGGAGAGTACGCTGCGGATGCATACGGTGCGCTTACCGTTCCGGTGCAAATTGACCCTGCACCCGGAAACAGCACAACGGGAGTTTGGATGCTGCGCTACTGGGTGGATTTTGACTTGGAAGGTGGATATTGGGATAATTACGACATCCACATCTCAAATGACAACATCTCATGGTATCGGGTTTCACCAGTAGGAGGGATTCCCGGTCTGTATGGAATTACCATCGGCGGAGTGACATACACGCAAGAGACCAGTGGATGGAAGGAAGTAGCACACGCCTTTCCCTCTAATTTCCAACCTAATGCCAATGGGTCGCTTCTGCTGAGGTTCGCCGTTGAAACCGACAGTATGCCGGGAACTGGATTCGGAGGCTCGCTCAATCCACCAGAAGGCGTGTTCATCGATGACATTTCAATCACCTTGACCAATCAAGGAATTACTCAGACGACATGGTCTGAGAATTTCTCCACCGAGGCGAATGCGACTCACCAGAAGATATTCGGTGGAACCAGTGACCAATGGCAGCACCTCAACAGCATTGGCAACCATGGTCCATGGATTGAGAACTGGGGATTTGAGGGTGCACCGCTTCTCGCAGATGGCTGGACTGTGCAGACATACTACGGAACCGGTTGGACATTTGGAGAGGTGAATAACAGCGCCGGTTACGGACCTACTCAGTGGACCTCAGGTAGCACCGGTGCAGGCATCGTCCTCGATAACCGCCATGCTCGCAACACTTGGAGCCATCTGATTTCTCCACTATTGGCCATACCACAGGGCGCAAGCGCGAGACTTTCTTTCGATCACTTCATTTGTCTCGAATCCGGTTGGGATGCGGGTGTATTGTTTGTCTCAACTGATAATGGCACCACGTGGCAGCAGTTTGGTGCAAACATTCCTGACTTCTATGAGACTCAGCAACTGAACAACTCACTATCACCATTGTATGGCATGTGGGCCTGGGATGGCAACACAAAGAAGGGCGGTTGTTTAACGAATAAGTCGATGCAGCATGTTGAGGCCGATGTGAGTCATCTCAGTGGTCAGAACATCATGCTGCGTTTTTCTTTCTTCTCTGATGACTTGATTGAAGGTGATGGTTGGTATATCGATGATGTCGGCGTCGTAGTCGACTGGTTTGAGTCGAATGGGACGTGGATAAGTCCAGAGATATTGCCGGGGCCATTTGGCTATGACCACATCTGTTACTCGGTAAACAGTCAATTGGCCCCATTCGGATTGAGTGGCACCTTCACAGATTCTTCTACAGGACAGGTTCTCGGAACATGGCCGAACGATGATTTGGTCAATGTCGATTCAGTCATGCATCCTGCACTCAGGTTACAATTGGATATGTCGACGACTGATGCATCTAGGTCACCGCGATTCGATCACATCGGGCATGGTCCTTGTCTAGATTATTCCTTTGATGGAAATGCAAGCAACCCAAGTTTGAGTTCGGTCTTGCATAAGCGCATCACTTTCTCATCCAGTCATCTATTCGATGAACTGGAGATGAATAGTCACTCCTCTGGCTTGTGGATTAGCATCGCCGACTCGGTAGATGGAACCATACTTTGGCAGGGTACCGTGACAGGTGGAACTGTGAGTTTAGCCTCACCCACTACCTCGGTGGAAGTTGAGATACATCTGCAAGCAGGTGGCTGGGCGTCACGTCTGAGTTTGCAGGCACAAAGGCTGATTCCGCTAGCGGATGCTAGTATCGACGTTGGTGCGGATGGCGATGCGGAGTGGGCTTGGTCCACATCAGACGGCAAAGGGCCGGCTGGATACCAAATATTGTTCATCCTTCCCGATGGGTCAAGCACTCGTACCATATCCGAGGAGTTTGCTCCCGGAGAGAGTACCAACCTGACTATTCGACTGCCTCTGGATACTGTGCATCTAGCGACTCGGATTGGATTGACTTATTCATCTCCGGGTGATAATCTCAGTCTCATTTTCACTCACCCAATATTGGGACAACTTGCTAATCACAACATTACTTCTAGCACGACTCCGCTCAATGGTTCAGATGTGCTGTCGTACGATCTGTGGCACTCTAATTTGCCTAATTCAGGGACTGCTGATGCGGTTTTCCCTGAGCGACAGTGGGCTGATGTGACTATCGAGGTAACTTCAGTTACAGCACTGACAGCACAATTCCATCTCACATGTATTCGATACGATTTGACCGAATCGGTAAGTGGACTTGGCGAAGAGTTGCGTGAATCAATGAATGCGACTCTGGTTGATGTTGGCGAAGGTTCCGTTCTCTATGGGATAGCGCATTTGCCCGTTCAGTTCAGTGCTGAATATGGAAGTGTGAGTCTTGATGGTGGATTGACACACGCCCGCCGAATTGAGAATTTGGTTTATGCTACTCCCACTGGAACAATGGTTCCGCTGCGCAATTATACCGTGGTGACCGACCACACACATCTGCTTGGTCCAAGCGAATTAGATGCGGTGGATTTGCGTATGGAATCCACCAACGGCCATCATATTGAAATGCGTGTCGAATCACTTCACGATTCACCTACATTCATCCAGCGTTCAGGCGATGACATACTGACCCTGCTGCCAGAGCTTAGCGAGGTTTTGCTGCAGAATGATGGAACTATTCGAGTCCGCTGGGTATTGCAGCCGCAGTGGACTTTTGACGATACTTCAACAATACTTGTCCTCGCCGAAGCAGTTGAATCCAACGGATTCACCCTTGGGCCCGCACATGGGCAGATTGGTGCAAGCAATGTGCAGGCGATGGAGAATGACCTTGAAGCAAGGAATTGGGTGGTGCGTGATGACACTGGTAGACTCCTCTCCAACACGTGGGACGCACGATATCCATTCTATGCCAAATCGGAAAGCACGTTGGTAATCACTGGCGGAATCCGCTTTGAAGGACAACAGGGCATCCATCCTGATGAGGACTCATATCGATTAGCGATTCAGATATTGACAGAACAAGGAGAGTTCGCAGCATATGCCGAACATGTGGATGACGGCTTATGGCGGGCCGAGGTTACTTTGCCCGAGGATGCTAGCAATGTCACCCTGCGCCCGGTTATTGTGCAACTTGGGCCGCTTGGCGTGTCCACGACTGGAGTGGAGGATGCAACCAGTAATCTGATGAGTACCGTGGTAAATATCGATTCAACCGCCCCTTCGTTAGGGCCACTGATGATTCACACCGCCTTTGGTGGACAGATGGCTGATGGAAATGTGGTCACTCCTCAGACATTGTTACCTTTGTGGATTGAGGTTCAAGATGAGGAGTTGTTGGGTACTACCGTCACCCTACACCACTGGATTCGTTCCATCGATGATTTAGATGGAGATGGAATCGCTGATCCATTTGAGTATGGGCAGCGCAGTGAGGTACTCGGTGGTGTTCCACATGGCTCTCTCAGAATTGATTTCTCTGGATTTTCTTCTGGCATTGAAGGTGACGAAATATCCTGTTATGTGACTGGCTCGGACTTCGCCGGGCATCCTTTTGTTGGAGGTGGCGGCCCCGGCCAAGACAATGACATCGCGACAATACAAGTCGATGTCCAATATCCCACACAGGTCTCACTAGCATCTCTTGACCTAGATAGGGAAGGTGACATTGCACTGCTTTCAGCCATCAAACATCGATTTGACTTCACTTTGATTGACCAAAATGGAGTGGGGTCAATCGATGAAGTCCGACTCCACATCGCTGGAGAGGATGTGGAACCTGCCGGTACTCTAGTCTGGCAACCTATCTCCAATCAACTCATAGCAATTCCAGGCAGTCACCTGATTTCATTTGGCTCACATGTCGAGGATCTTGGAGACGGTGCTTACCACGTCACCCTGAACTTCGCAGTAGGACTCGATGCTCCAGTTGATTGGCAGGTTGGGCCCATTGTGCCTGATTTGGTAATTACCGAAGGAGGAGTGCGTCAGATTCTTGGCACAGAGAACCTTGAGCATCTTGGCTGGGCTCTCGACCATCGTTTGATGTGGGTTGTCGATAATGCGGAAGACCTCACAGCGCCTGCGATGTCGATTTTCGATGGTATGCTGAACCTTCAACCGGGTGACCGGTTTTCTCTCGATGCCAGCGTACATCATCGCTCCCTGGATGAGCCAATCGACATTGTTCTCGATGGAATGGTATCGATTAGCATCGATGGTGGAACTGAGGCCGTAACCAATACAGCAGTCATGTCCGATGGCTCATTCTCTACGATTCAGGATATGTCAGCGGACATTTGGCCGGGCCCTACAGCAACGTTGTCAGCTAATTTGGCTGGAATTGAATCACTCAACATCAGTTTACCCAATCTGCAATTTGAGATTGCTATCGATAGCATCTCGCCCTATCTTGAATTCCAACAGACCAGTCTTGTGATTCTGCAATCTGATGCACTTGTAAATCAACTGGTTTCGTTCAATGTATTCGATGCAGGTGGTATGGGAGACAACCCATTGACCTTGCATTGGACCTACAGTCGGTGGGGTGTTGATTTGGTCAACATGCAAGGGTCACAAGAAATTGGGTTGTCTGCATGGTCCGATGGATCATGGGTGTACTCAGAGTACGTCGACTTCACTCCCGCTAGCCCTGAAGTTTTGCAGGCAGAAGACCAACTGCTAGTCTGGGTTGAAGGTGCAGACCTTGCTGGGAACCCCTTAATCGGTTCTGGTACCAGATATGCACCGCGCGCACCAGCGCTGTTGGTAATGTTCTTCCAACCACAGATTGTAGACGTGCAGGTAAGGCCCGACAAACCCGAAGTTGGAGATATTCTAGAAATTGATGTGCGCATCACCAATGATGGCAATCTGCGCGGTGACATCTCAGTAGGTCTATGGGCACAGGAATCGCGTGGCGGAACGGTTGAAATCATCAGGCTGCGAGATATGAATATCACTCTGGAATCGGGTGAATCAATACTTCTCGCGCTCGATATTGAAGCATGGCGAGAAGGCGATTTGCAGTTGTATCTGGTTTTGAATGAGGACACAGAAACATGGCAAACGGTTTCGGTCCCACGTGTTCATGAGCGAGGGGCCAGCAGCAGCGTAATTGACAAATTGGTTGAGAGTACCTTTGGTGTGGGCCTGCTTATTCTCATCTGCATGGCTCTAGGATTCGGCTTGGCCATCCTTGCAATGAATAGAGATCAATATGATGAGTACGAGGATGATGATGAGCTTGAATCAGATGATGAAGGCCCATTTGACGGCAATGAAACAGCTGATGAGGAGGATTGGCCTGAGCCTCCATCTATTTTCCCCGATGAGCCGGACCTAGAGACCCCTCCACCCATCCCCCCCGGTCTTTCTGACGACGTAATAGACGATTCCGCTTTGGAGGAAGAATGAAAATCACCCTCTCGATGGCAATACAACGCAGGGGTTCCCGAGCGGCCAAAGGGGGCAGACTCAAGATCTGCTGCTAATAGCTTCGCAGGTTCAAATCCTGTCCCCTGCACCAATTTCATCGACGCAGAGTGCCGACGCTTGTTTGGCTGTGAATAATCCAATAGAAAAATCGATTATTCAATTGGATTTATCAGTAGTGTAAATATTCAGAAAACCAGGCTGTCCACTCACATCATAGCAGCGTGAGGTTCAAACATACGTGGCTTCAGCCGTGTATCGATGTTCGCAGAGGACGACGAGGATTTTTTGCTCATCGAAGATGATGATTCTGCTGCCGAAGTTGAGGAAGCCAAACCGAAGCAGCGGCGTTTGTCCTTTCGCAAGTCGAAGCCAAAGCCGGATAAATCGACCTCAAGCGATGATGTAGTTCCCGGCAAATCAAAATCAATAATCAAAGGATTCGCTCGCAATTTAGTGTCTGAAGTTGCAGCGGCAACTGATGCGGTCAAAGACCGACTGAAGCCAAAGGAAGAGGCTCCTGCCAAGCGGGAAGACGCTGTTGAGCCCTCAATTGAGGAAGCTCCAGAAGAAAAGGAACCCATAGAGCCACTTGAAGACGAAGAAGATGGCGACATGGAATTCGTCGCTGCTGGCATCCACAGGATGTCTTGGCCTATTCTAGGGATGGACTGTCCTGACTGTGCGATGCGGGCTACTCAGGCGGTGAACAGACTGCCCGGAGTCACTTCGGTGGTAGTTTCAGCAACCGCTGGAACAGTGGAATTAGATTTGGATTTATCAGCAGGCAACATTTCGAGGGTCTCAAGTGTCCTCGCAAGCCTCGGCCACGAGCCTGACCTGCCTTGGCATGAGGTGGTTGGTATCACTGCGAGTGGTTTGGCCTCGAATCATTCGGTGTCGCGTTCTGATGTTCGCAAGAAGTTCCTCAACGTCCCTGGCGTCCTCGGGGTGAGATTTGAGGATGCGAGCGTTCGCCTCATCACCTTACCAGATCCGAGCCCGCTGATACGCGATGAGTTATCCTCTGGATTGACTCGATTGGTAGGTCACAGCCCCAACCTTCTCCTTCTAGCCCAAGACCGCCTCAATTCAGGACAGTGGCGATTGGTCTTGACCATACCAGCAATAGTCATCCTTGGCATCGTGTTTCTGCTGGGCAACCAACTTTCCCAATCTGCTCTATTCTCTTTGACTGCGGTGGCGGTTGGCCTTTCCGGATGGAAGATGTTCTCTGAAGCGATTGGCGGCCTGCGAAATCGGCAGATGGTATTCCAACTACTCACCTCGCTGGCGGTTGCTGGTGCCTTTTTTGGTGGTCATTGGTCAGAGGCATTGATGGTGTGCATTCTAGTCGCAATCGCATCCCACATGGAAGATGCAGCACTGCGCCGGGCACGGGATGGAATGCAAGGCGGTCTTGACAGGTTGCCTCGCCGTGCAAGGCTGGTCTCTCAAGAAATTGATACCTCAATGATGGACTCAATCAGCCAAGCAGACAGCCCATCTGTTTTCTCTACTCAGCCAGATGGTATAGCCTCCGGACATGCGGGAGATGATATGATTCCCATCGACTTGGTTAATATTGGCGACAAGGTAGAGATTCGCTCAGGAGAATTGGTCCCGATAGATGGAATCGTTGTCGAGGGTATTGGCAGCCTGAATCGCGCACCTCTCACCGGTGAGAGTATACCAATTCGAGTCGATGAGGGTACGACGGTCCACGCCGGCCTAGTCCTTGACCGTGGTCCGATAATCGTCGAGGTGACCGCAGTTGGTGAAGGCTCGCGTTTGTATGGACTGATAGAGGAAGTACGTACTTTCCGAGAGAAGCCTCCGCGCATGCAGAAGACCATAGAGGCTTTCACCAATATCTGGGTGCCTTTGGTGGTAGTGGGTGCAGTCCTAGCTGGGTTATTCTTCACTCCGGAGGGCACCGCATTCAATCTTAGATTGATGCTTCTCCTATGGGTGGTAGCTTGCCCTTGTGCTCTGCTGCTAGCCGCACCAGTTCCAAACGCAGCCGCTTTGTCAGTCGCCGCAAAAAGCGGTATCATCGCTCGCGGTGGAGATGCTCTGGATGCGGCATCACGAATTGATCTCGCCTTGCTCGACAAGACAGGTACACTGACCAGTGGCAGGCCGAAACTAGATCGGATAACCACTCAAGGTAGAATCGACCGCAAACGGTCGCTGCGTATGGCAGGTGGATTGGAGTTGCGCTCCAATCATCCCTATGCATCTGTTATTCAGTCCCAACTCGAAGAGGAGGGCCTCAAGCCATCGCCAGTTACTGGAATTACCGATGGGAGGGCTGGCGTGATTGGTAGCCTACGCGGTAAGACAGTCATGTTCGGCAGAGCAGATTGGCTGAAGGAGGAAGGAGTCAAGATTGATGCCGAACTCAGTGATGCATTGGCGGTGGCAGATGCGGTAGGTAACGGTGCCTCACTACTTGCTATTGGAGATCAAGCAATTGCCCTGTTTACATTCATCCACGATGACCTCCGAGATGGCTCTGCCGAGATGGTGCATGACCTGCGCAATCTCGGTATCGCAGTCGAATTGTTATCCGGTGATTCGCAGAGCGCTGTTGAGGACCTTGGCCGTCAAATCGGTGTAGCGGCAGCTAATTGCCGAGGAGAGATTGACCCGGAGGGCAAGGCAATCTGGGTAGAGCGTCGCAGTCAAAGCCGCCGAACTTTGATGGCTGGTGATGGATTCAACGACGCCGCTGCCCTAGCCGCTGCTGATGTCGGCATCGCAGTCGGTTCTGGCGAGCAAGTGAATTTGGAGGCTGCCGATGTGCTGATTCCTGGCGAGGACCCACGCTCGATTACTACCCTGCTCAAACTATCTAGGCGCACGCGTATGGTCATACAAGCAAACATCCTCCTCTCAATTATCGTGACAATAATTCTCGTCACATTGGTTCTTCTAGGCATTCAGACCGACCTCGCTGTTGGCGTTGCTATTCACGAAGTATCGGCCTTCCTTGTCATCTTGAACGGAGGCTTCGTAGCCATCTCTGGCAACCGTTTTTCCTTGGTAGGTGGGATAATGATGGATTTGGTACGGGACTATCGAGACGCCTTCGTCTTGCTATTCAGAAAGTCCTCGTCGTCTGTTTGATATATGCGGGCGCGGAAAGGAAGTGCGGGGCGGTTGGATGAGCAAGATACGAGTCGATGCTCAGACTATGGCCATCGCTCATCCGACCCGACGAGCGCTATACGAGGCATTGAGGGATTCAGAAGAGATGTCCACAGTCATGCTGCAGGAATCGACTGGTGTGACTCGTTACCATCTTTACCACCATCTTCAATCACTAGAGAGCAATGAACTGGTGGAGAATCACCGTAATCAAGGCCGTTCCCGTTGGTGGCGGGTTACCACCCAGATCGATACGCAGGCTGCCGTTGCGGGCGAAGCACCCTCGACAGCCCTGCCCGATGCGGCAAAGGAGTTGCTGAAAAGTGGGGCTGAGGCACATTTAATTCCTATTCCATCGACTGCCACCGATCAAATTGGCGCCAAGAAGGCAGTCGAGGAGATTGCCACTGCATTCGGCGTTGAGCTAGACTTGCCTTTCACATTCATGCCCAATGGCATTCTCATTATTGGGCCACCACGACGTAGTTGAACGGGGTGTTGAAATGACTGAACAGAACATACCTACTGTTGATGATGACCCCATAACAGTAGAATCTCGCCACGCTCCTCCTACAGTTCACTGTCCAAACTGTGACAGCATGATGCCACACAAATTGGGCGAAATCAGTTGTGCGGTTTGTTCCTCGGTCGTGCGGGTGGACCACAAGCCTACGAGGCGAGACTGGGTCACTGAGAAGGTATCATGCCCATCTTGTTCGGAAATTCTCATTGCTGGAATCGATGAAAGGCCCTGCGGTCTCAAGTGCTCATCTTGTTCTACCATTTTCAAACTGATCTCCAAGGAAGTGAAGGTAGAGGTATCTTGTCCCTCTTGTGAGCGCACCCTGCGTCTCAAGCCGAGGCCAGGTTCTCGCAACCTGACTTGCCCGGCTTGTGATGAGACATTCCTCGTCACTTTCTGAGCCTTGGGTCAGGGTAGGGTTGAAGCAGTGTCGCCACGGCGGTGAAATCGATGAGGACCACTTTCAACTTGATGGGCATCGCTGATTGGATTACTCTGGGCAACGGTCTGCTCGGTGCGATCTCAGTTTTGTTCATGATTCTGGCCTTTGACGGGTTTGCATACGACAAGAACTCGTACGAGGAAGTCTACATCTGGCTGGCGATGGTTTTCATTCTCCTATCTACAGTAGGTGACATCATCGACGGGCCAATTGCCCGTAGGTACTCCAAGCGACGACATCTCGGCTCGTACCTTGACCTGATGTCCGATTCCCTCTCATTTGGAACCGCACCCGCTCTGTTGGTTTTCTCGATGTTCAGCCGAATGGGTCAGGCAACACCTTGGTGGACCATTCTTCTCGCAGCGGGATGCTGTTGGATTGTCATCTGCACGATGCTGCGACTGGCACGCTTCCAGCATGAGCACGGGGATTATCCTTGGTTCAATGGGCTTGCAAGCCCCGGAAGTGCGGTAATCCTAGTCACGCTGTCCGCTCTAATTTGGGTTCAGCCCGCAACCTCATGGGGACCTGATGCGATTGAGTGGACTCTCGGCTCTGGCAAACACCCTGCTTTGGATTGGCTCGTGTTGCCAGCCACCTTGATGTGCGGCTATCTGATGATTGCAGATAGAAGGCTGCCGAAGGCGGGGGGTAGGACCATGCTGCGGTTGACAGCGCTGGTAATCGCAGCATTGCTTTGCGGCATCTCAATGCAGATATTTTCTAGTCCCGGAGATGGCTCTGCCGATGTCTCATTCATTCTATTCGCCTTCTCTTTAGTGCTATGTTTGGCTTACATTACTCTTGGGCCTCGCATTGTCGCCTCACAACAGACATCAGATGAGATGATTTCGACATCTGCTGAGGAGTGAAAACAGCATAGAATAAACTGAATATTCTTTAGCAATCCGGCTTCACGTGCAGGGTCTGAAAATATTACTCACGCGTGAGTTGACACCCCCCCCCCTTATCTATCATGAAAAGTGGAAGGCCGCATACTGGGGATGGGACCCTTGAGCGAAAGCCGAGAGAAGTTACAGAGTCTTAGAGAGAGGTTTACGACCTCGGAAGGAGGGGAAGCCCCTTCTCTACGAGAAGTACGCGCAGCGGTAGCTGAGCAAGTTTCCCCATCTCTTGAAACCGTTCAAGACCTCGATGACCGACTGAAGGAGGAGAGGCGACTCAGAACTTCACTGAAGCGTGAGCGTCGCCTTCGATTGCAGGAGCAGTCTGAGCGTCTCGCTGGAATGAAAGGAGCACTTTCAAAAACGGTTGAATTGCAGACCGAAGGAGCGCTCGCGGAAATTGAGTCCGAACTTCGCTCGTCCATGGAGGATGAATTGGCCAAACTGGAGCGCGGCGCACTTGAGAGAGAGGAAGCAGTACTCCGCGAGGAGATGAAACTCAGACTCACTCGAGAGGAGAAAGCCATCCGCAGCCAGTTAGAGTTGGAGCAGGAGCGACGGCTGGAAGCCCGCCGCGGCCAACTTCGAAGTCAGTTGAAGGAGGAGATGGACTCAGAATTCGACCGTCGCCGCGCTTTCCTTGAGGAGCGTCTTGAAATTGAGGCGAGCCAAGAAATGCAGAAGCAAATTCGACAGATTGAGGACGAATTGAAATCTGAGATGACAGATCGACTTGAGGAAGAGGAGTCTTCTCAGTCCCGACGTATTGAGGATGCTCAACAGGCCCGTCTGGCTGAGCGTGAGGTTCAACTTCGAGATGGCATTCGTCGGAGGGTAGAGCAGCAGTTCCGTCAACGCCTGCGCGAGCGTGAAGCACGTCTACGCGCAGAATACGAGCGTCGGGCGCATCGACTTGAGGAAGAGATAGCACAGGAACTTCACAGTGAACTTGAATCCAGAATCGGCACTGAAACCGAGCGTTTGGAGAAGCGGATGCAAGAGGACCTTGAACTCGCGGTATCCAAGCGACGAGAGGAGTTGCAGGCTGCTATCCTCAAGGGTATGGAGGCAGACTACGGCGAGCGCCTATCGATGAGGAAGCAGCGACTCAAGGACCGCTATGATGTATCATTCTCTCATTCAATTGACGAGATAGAGCGAGCACTACAGGTAGAACTCGAAGCAGGCGTTGCTGAGAGAGTTGAAGCCGAATTTGAGCAATACAAGCGCGAGCGTGAGGCCGACATCGGTCAATCTCTTGCGCAGTTCCGCCACGACCGCGAAAACGAACTACGAGAAAAACTCACAGAACACTATGGTGATAAGAAAGATTCCTGGGTCTCTCAGATTGAGGCTGAATACTCCGCTCGTCAGCAGGCCTCCGAACGCCAAATAATGGCCGAAATCGATGCACGTATCCGCAATGAGCGTATTGGCCAAGAAACTAATCTCGATCTCATCAAGCAGGAAGTAGCCCTTGACCTTGAAGTCAATATGGAGGCAGAACTTGCGGCATTCCGCGCAGAGAAGGAGCGCGAGGTATCAGAACAACTCGAGCGACAGGTCGCAAAGCGTGAGGAGATAATGCGCAACAAGGCTCTCATCGAAGTTCGCCGAAAGGAGGCAGAGATTCGTGCTGAAATCGAGGCTCAACTCGCCATCAAGCGTGCTGAGATACGCGAGCGTCTCGCTCAACTCGACGCACGGGCTGAAGAATTCCGTACTGCGGCTGAGGAGAAACTCAGGACTGAACTTGAGAAGGGACTCATTACTGAAGAGGACCTTGAGGCAGAAGCCAGACTGCAAGCGGTTGAAGAATCGGCTGAACTTGAAGAGAAGGACACGCGAATGGGTCGCCGACAGGCATGGATGGATGCCCTCGGTGGTGCTCAAGGACAGATGCCCGGCTCTGCAGCTGGAGGTCAACCAGCCCTTGGTGGTCTTGGTACCCCCAGAACCACCGGCCTTGGAGCACCACGAACTGCTCCCCCTGCAGAAGATGAGGGACCACGTCCCCTCGCTGCCCCAGTACACGCTCCAATTGCTCAACCGACCGGCGGACTTGGAGCTGCTCGCACCCCACCAGCAGGTGGACTTGCTCGCCGACCAGCGGCAGGTGGCCTCCAGCCGGTTCGGGCACCGATATCGCTCCCTGAGCCTACTACTCCCGAACCGGAACCTGCGCCAAAACCCGAGGTAGCAATTCCTACAGAACCCGAAGCAGCACTGGAACCCGAAGTTGTGGAGCCCGAAGCAGCACCAGAGCCCGAAGTTGTGGAGCCCGAAGCGGCACCGGAACCTGAAGTCGAGGAATTAGTCGAGGAGCCCGTTGAGGATGACGAGTTTGAGGATGAGGATGAAACAACTGACGAAGAGAAACCCACTGAGGTTCGCTCATCAGTCTCCGATGCAGTCATGGAAGCACTTGCTGCTGAGGTTACTGAGGATGAGACCACTGAGTCCACGCCTGCTCGCGGACCACCCGGCGGTGGTCGCTTAGTCAGGGATGCGGCTCCCGGACAACGCCCAACATCTGGACCACCAGTAAGAGGGCCACCCGGAGTTGAGCCAGAACCTCAGATAGAAGAGGAAGAAGAGGACCGTTCCGTTCTAACTCCAATTACTCGTCCAATCATGAAGCCAATCGAGTCTAGAACGGTACTTGAACCGGTGTCGACTCCACGCTCTGTGTTGTCTCCTGTCGATGAGGATGAGTCACCTGAAACCGAAGTATTGAGTCCCATAGGGCGCACTGTTCTCAAGCCAGAAGAATCCTCTGATGAAGAAGAGTGAAATTGCTCAGAAGCACCCCCTTTGGGGTGCTATACTAGTTTAATTCGGTCTAATCGTGTATACGCTCCTTTCAAAGCAGTAGCCTCAATGGGATTGCCCATGCGCGCACGCACGTTGGTAATTCTCAGCCTATTCCTGTTCGCTATCTTGCTTCCACTTGCACCAGTTGCTTCAGCAGAACTAGATGAACTCGGTGCGGCCGGAGTTGTAGACGAAATGCCCGGCCGTGCGTTGGATTGGTGGGTCTTGCAGAACGGCAATATCCTCTACGCCAATGCCAGCGCGGTTGTCAGCGTGTGGAACACAAGCGGGGGCGTTTATACTGAGATGATTACAATCGATGCAAATGTTCCTTCAGCGTCTGTTGCGATTTACGACCCTGTAGCGAATGTTGTAGCATTGGGTCATGGCACAGGAGTCGAGGTTGTTTCGTTGGATTATGAGGATGTCCTGTATTCAATCAATTCTGGCACCGGCGGCAGCGTCGAAGCATTGGTTTTTGATGCTGAAGGCGACATTTGGATAACCCAACGCAATTACAAGACCTCCTCAGAATGGACCTTGAGTTCAGCAACCGGTGCTGAGACATCACCTCATAGTGGCCTGATTACTGGAGTGGCAGTAACGAACAGTGGCCAGATTGCCACCAGTGGTCGTAATAAGGATGTGCGAATTCACGAACATGATGGCTCACACAATCAGACATTGACTAATTCACAGTATCCGGTAGTTGGCCTTGCTACCAACGCCGATGGCAGCATTCTGTACAGCATGACAGACAATTGCAAGATGTTGATGCACAATACATCTGATTGGATATTCCTCGGCACCATCACCATGTGCTCGAGCGGGATGGTCCGCTCGATTGACCTAATTGGCGAGGAACGCCTGATGGTCGGCACGGTTTCCGGTCGTGCTTTCTCCATTGAACTCGCCACTCACACCCTCAGTCAGGAATATTTCGATGTAACTGGAGAGGTAGTGGGTTTCATTCCATCTGATGGAGATGGTGTTCTCGTCCTGACTGCCTTCAACTCAGTTTCTTACATCAGTCTTCTCGATACCGATAACGATGACGACGGTGTTGTGGATGGATTAGATGCGTTCCCCAATGACCCCACTCAACACACCGACTCAGATGGTGACGGTTATGGGGATAATATGGGTGGCAACAATAGCGATGCATTCCCAAGTGATTCAACTCAATGGCTTGATTCCGATGGCGATGGCCGTGGAGATAATCCATCAGGTAACAACGCAGATGCATTCCCGTTCAATTCTGACCAATACGCAGACAGCGATGGCGATGGTTACGGTGACTACCCGCATGGGCAGGATGGCGACAAATTCCCCTCAGACCCTACACAGTGGGCTGACAGCGATTGGGATGGATACGGCGACAACCAAGACCCAGGCGCCACTGATTCTGATGCCTGTCCTAGTCAAGGTGGAGACTCCACTGAGGATCGGCTTGGATGCCAAGACACGGATGGTGATGGATGGTCTGACCCCGGCAACGGGGAAGATGCTCACCCATCTGGTAATGCCGACGCCTTCCCTAACGAGGTGACTCAATGGCGAGACACTGATGGCGATGGCTATGGTGACAACATTAACGGCTACCGCGGAGATGCGTGTGCTGCACTTCCCGGAGTCAGTACTAGAGCTGTACTGTATGATGCAACTGAAGGCCGCTATTCATGGATTTACAGATATGGCTGTATTGACAGCGATGGTGATGGATATGATGACACCACCGAGTCATCATATGGACAATGCACATTTGTCGGTAATAGCACAGAGTGGATTGACCATGACCGCGACTGTGTAGGCGCAAATACTGATTACAACGACACCGACCCTTCAGTGAAGACTCTAGAGGACCACTGCGGAATTCTCCTGAATCAAAATCAATCTGCTTGCTCATATCTACGTGCTGAGGGCCCAGTCGATGGGAATACTTCAGAGGTCGATGATACTGATGACAAAGAGTGGCAATTGGCGAATGCATACGAATCGGCCAAAGAATTCGGTCTTATTGCAATCTTGATGATTGTAGTTATTGTTGTTGCATTGCTGATGCTTGTCGGTGTAATGAAACTGATTGGCAAGGCATCGAAGAGCCGCAAGCCTGACGCCCAATACACGCACCAAGATGCGACAAAGGAATTGGATGCGCAGGAGGCTGGTGAGAAGTTTGAGTCCCGTGGTGGCGTAATCAACCAGAAGGGATGGGAAGACGAACCATTGGCTGAACAGGAATCTGTTGAAGATGACGATGAGGTGGTGGATTCAGATGAAGATATGCCGATTGAGGTAGTTGACCCTGATTACGGGGCTGGCGAGGATATCGACGAGATGGCTGGCACCACCCAGGTCGCCGAGGTACATGTGCTAGGTGAAGCAGATATGACCGTTGCTGAACTCAAGGCCGCATTGAAGGCGAGAGGTCTGAAGGTTAGTGGGAAAAAGGCCGAACTCATTGAGCGGCTCAATTCCGATTCTCAGCCGGTAGTAGAGGCTGCAGCACCAGAGCCCTCTCCGCAACCTGATGCCCAAACCGCTCCATCAGAAGCCCCAT
>Ga0310123_10000712_pt1 | contig 29261 bp, 28 predicted proteins | sample CB6_AW_1057_MG_FD_203505 | JGI IMG/M metagenome (GOLD analysis project Ga0310123, IMG submission 203505) | Marine microbial communities from Western Arctic Ocean, Canada - CB6_AW_1057 | ecosystem: Environmental > Aquatic > Marine > Oceanic | place: Canada: Western Arctic Ocean | collected... | reverse complement strand
TGGTCTTCACGCTCTGCGGCTCGTGACCGGCCTTGGCAAGCTGGTTTGAGAGCGCCATCGAGAAGCAGCCGGCGTGTGCCGCCGCGATCAGCTCCTCCGGGTTCGTTCCCTTGGCCTCCTCGAACCGGGAGCCGAAGGAGTAGGCGCCTTCGAAACTGCCGGTCTGCGTCGTCATGTGGCCGGAGCCCTTGGGCAGATTCCCCTTCCACTCGGCGTCCGCGGTGCGCACGGGCATGGCTCACTCCCTTTCATATGTTTGGTGATGGCCGCCCCGGATTCAGCGACCTGCTGGGTGCGGCCCTGCCTACCCTCCGGTCGCTGGGCGGTTTCCGGACGCTCACGGCGGATCCTGAGGCGGGTGCGGGGTAACGTGCGCATGCTCAGTCGAGCCTTCACAAGCGCCGCCGGCGCGCTGCTGCTCCTCTCCGTCCCGACCGGCGACGCGGCGGGCCAGGCGCGGCTCCCGGGCATCACCGGCCCCGAGGCAGTGCTCGGGTTCGAGCTGGGCGCGGACTACCAGCTCGCGACCTACACCCAGTTGAGCGCGTACTGGGCGCGGCTCGCGCGCGAGTCCGACCGCATGGTGCTCGACACCATCGGACTCTCGGAGGAGGGCCGTCCGCAGCTCATGGCCGTCCTCAGCTCCCCCGCGAATCACCAGAATCTGGCCCGTTTCCGGGAGATTGCGGACCGGCTGGCACGCGCCGACGGGGTGGGGGAGGAGGAGGCCAGGAGGCTGGCCGAGGAGGGCAGGGCGGTCGTCTGGATCGACGGCGGCCTGCACGCCGACGAGGTGCTCGGCGCCCACCAGCTCATGCAGCTCGTCTACGATCTGGTGAGCCTGACCGACGCGGAGACCGCGCGCTTCCTCGACGACGTGATCGTCCTCGCCGTGCACGCGAACCCGGACGGGATGGAGCTGGTCAGCTCGTGGTACATGCGCAGTCCGGACCCGCGGGCGCGCTCGACGGCTGGGCTCCCGGTGCTCTATCAGCGCTACGCCGGCCACGACAACAATCGCGACTTCTTCATGGGGAACCTCGCGGAGACCCGTAACATGAACCGGGTCGCCTACGCGGAGTGGTTCCCGCAGATCGTCTACAACCACCATCAGGCCGGCCCGCTGGGGACGGTCATGTTCACGCCGCCCTTCCGCGACCCGCCGAACTACAACATCCACGCCCTGCTGCTCACCAACCTCGAGCAACTGGGCGGGCACATGCACGCGCGCTTCGTACGTGAGGACAAGCCGGGGGTGACGACACGTTCGGGAGCAACATATTCCACCTGGTGGAACGGTGGGCTCCGCACGACCCCGTACTTCCACAACATGATCGGGCTGCTCACCGAGACCATCGGGCATCCCACTCCGATCGAGATTCCGTTCCTGCCGAGCACGCAGCTCGCGCGCCACGACCTCCCCATGCCGGTCGAGCCGGGGCCATGGCCCTTCCGCCGCTCGATCGAGTACTCGCAGACGGCCAACCGTGCGGTGCTGGATTTCGCCTCGCGCAACCGCGATCTGCTGCTCCTCAACATCTGGAAGATGGGACGGGACGCGATCGCGCGCGGGCGCAGGGACTCGTGGGCGAATACCCCCCAGGAGATCTACCGCGCGGAGCGCCAGCTCGCTTCGCCCGGATCGCGCGCCGACTTCGAGCGGCTGCTCCGCCAGCCCGAGGACCGGCAGCCGCGCGGGTACGTGATCCCCTCCGATCAGCCCGACTTCGACAGCGCGCGCAGATTCATCGACGCGCTCCTCATGAACGGCGTCACCGTGCACCGCGCGACGCGCGCCTTCAGCGTGGGGGAGAGGAGCTATCCGGCGGGCTCGTTCGTGGTGCGCACCGACCAGGCATTCGCGCCGCACGTGTTCGACATGTTCGAACCCCAGGACCACCCGAACGACTTCGCGTACCCGGGAGGCCCCCCCATCCCCGCGTACGACCTGACCGGCTGGACGCTCGCGTACCAAATGGAGGTACGCTTCAAGCGTATCCTGGATGGGTTCGACGGACCCTTCGAGCCGATCCACTCCTTCCGGCTGCCGCCCGAGCCGGGACGTATCGTCGGCACGGAGCGGGGTGGCTTTCTGCTCGACCACCGCATCAACGACGTGGTCAAGGTGGTGAACGGGCTGCTTGCCGACGGCGCCGACGTGTTCTGGATGGAGCAGCCGGTCACGGCGGGGGAAGCCGGCTTGCCTCCGGGGGCGTTCTACGTGGCGGGAGGCGCTGCCGCGCAGGCGCGCCTTGAGCGGCTCCTGCGCGAGCACGGCGTCGAGGCGCGCGCGGTCGCCCGCCGGCCGGCGGGCGCGGCTACCCGCCTGCGCCCGGTGCGCATTGGGCTCTACGACGAGTACGGCGGTTCGATCGCTTCGGGGTGGACCCGCTACGTCCTCGAGCAGTTCGGCTTTCCATTTTCAGCCGTCTTCGCCCCGGAGCTCGACGCGGGCAGACTGAACGAGCGCTACGACGTGCTCGTCTTCCCGGGCGGCACCATTCCCGCTCCCGGGCGCCGGATGCCCGCCCCGCCGCGCGTCGCCCGAATCCCCGACCAATACCACGACCGCCTCGGGGTGGTCACCGCCGAGCGGACCATCCCGGCCGTCCTCGAGTTCGTCCGGCGCGGCGGAACGGTCGTCACGATTGGCAGCTCGACCGCGCTCGCTATGCACGCCGGACTGCCGATCACCAGCTACCTGGTGGACGAGGCCGGGGTGCCCTATCGCACCGAGGAATTCTACGTCCCCGGCTCGCTGCTCGAGGTCGAGCTGGAGGGGGAAAGCCCAACCCTCCACGGGCTTGGCGAGCGCCTCACCGTGATGTTCGCGGACAGCCCGGTGCTCCGGGTGGCGCCGGGGGCGCTGGGGGTGCGTGTGCTCGGCCGCTACGGCGCACGGCCGCTCCGCAGCGGATGGGCGTGGGGGCAGGAGAGGCTCTCCGGCGGCGTCGCGCTCGCGGAAGCCAGCCTCGGGCAGGGAAGGATCCATCTCTTCACCCCGGAGATCACCTTCCGGGGCCAGGCCCACGGGAGCTTCCCCCTCCTGTTCAACGCCCTACATCGCGCCGGCGCGGAGCGGTCCCCGTGACCGAAGCGGTCGCGCGCCCCATCGCGGGGTGGGCGCGCGGGGTCGGACGCGGGACCCTGGTCGTGCTCGAGCACGCCGGCGGGATGGGCCGGCTCCTGAAGGCTGTCGTGTCCGCGATCGTCCGGCTCAAGGTGTCGGCCCGCGAGGTGGTGACTCAGATGCAGGTGATGGGGATCCAGAGCCTCCCCATCGTTCTGGTCACTGCCTCCCTAGCCGGGGTCGTGACCAGTCAGCAGGGCGGGTACCAGTTCCAGGGGAATCTCCCGCTCTACGTGCTGGGCAGCCTGGTCGTCCAGACCATGGTGCTCGAGATGGGACCCGTGCTCACCGCGATCGTGCTCGTGGGCCGCGTGGGCGCGCGCATCACCGCCGAGCTAGGCACGATGGTGGTCTCCGAGCAGATCGACGCGTATCACTCCGTGGGGCGCGATCCGGTCGCGATCCTGGTCGCGCCGCGCGTGATCGCGGGAATCATCGTGATGCCTCTGCTGGTGGCGATCGCCGATCTGGTGGGTATCCTGGTCGGGATGTTCGCGGCTAAGCTCACGACCGGGCTCGGGTATGAGTCGTTCCTCTACGGGGCGCGTCTCTTCTGGCACTCCTGGGACCTCCTGTACTCGCTGACCAAGGCGCTGGCGTTCGGGTTCGCGATCCCGCTCATCTCGACCCACATGGGGCTTCGCACTGGCGGGGGCGCGGCCGGGGTCGGGCGTCAGACCACCGCGGCGGTCATGTTCATGACCCTCACGGTGCTGATCCTCGACGCGCTCTTCCCTCCGCTGATGCTCCAGTGAGCTCCGGAAGCCGTGCTTCCGCTTCGCTCCGTCACGTCCTCGCTCCGTCCGGAGTGGGGCCTTCGGCCTCTTACGGCATCTGGGCTCCGGCCGTGAGCCGGCTCGCGCGATGATCCGCTATCAGGACATCCACAAGGCGTTCGACGTGCCCGTGCTCGCCGGGGTCACGCTCGCGGTGCACGAGGGGGAGATGTTCGCCCTGTTCGGTCCCTCCGGAACGGGCAAGACCGTGCTCCTCAAGACCACCATCGGGCTGATCCGCCCGGACCAGGGCGACGTACGGGTGGGCGGCGAGTCGGTCTTCTACGGCGAGCCGGGGACGCTGGATCGGATCCGGCGGCAGGTGGGGTACGTCTTCCAGAACGCAGCGCTGTTCGACTCGTTGACCGTGCACGACAACGTCCTCATGGGGATTCCGGAGGACGAGCTGCGCGTCCAGCGGGGTCCGCAGGCGACCCGGCGCGCCTGGGAGGCGCTCCAGCTGGTGAACCTGGACCCGCGGATCGCGCTCCGGAAGCTGCCCGTCGAGCTGTCGGGAGGGATGAAGAAGCGGGTCGGGATCGCCCGCGCGATCGTGGGCCGTCCCCGCATCCTGCTCTGGGACGAGCCCACGACCGGTCTGGATCCGGTGAATACCGCGGCGGTGGAGCGGCTGATCGTGCGGCTCTCCCGCGAGCTCGACACCACGTCGCTCCTGGTGACGCACGACATCGAAGGGGGGTTGGAGATGTGCGATCGGGTGGCCATGCTGGAGGGGGGACGGGTCCGGTTCTGCGGGACGCCAGCGGAATTCCGCGAGAGCCGGGATCATGTCGTGCGCTCATTCGTCGATCGGGCGGCCGCCGAGGCGGCGCTCGATCTGGCCGGTGACCCGAGCGAATCCCTATGACCGACCAAGCAACGGAGGGCAGGGGCGGCCAGCGCGGGGCCAGCGATCAGGAGCTGCGCGCGGCCGCGCCGCAGGATGTCCGCAGGCACGACCTGCGCGTGGGCGTCTTCGTGCTTGCGGGGATTATCGGGGCGGTGATCGCGCTTTTCCTCATGACCGATCCCGCAACGCTCCGGGGGCGCTATCTGCTCGTCGCTGAGGTCGAGGACGCGGGAGGGATCCGGCGGGGCGACTCGGTCCTGATGCGCGGGGTGAACATCGGCCGGATCCGGGGCTTCTCAATGACCCCGGGGGGCCAGATAGACATCATCATGGAGATTGAGGGCGACTGGGAGATTCCCGAGGACTCCTACACGCGCCTCGCGGGCGCGGGACTGTTCGGCGGCCGTACCATGGAGATCATCATGGGCACCTCGGACCAGATCGTGGAGCCCATGGACACGCTCCTGGGCCTGGGCGGCCAGTCCGGCGGAGTGATCGAGTCGGCGGAGGCCCTCGGCCAGACCGCCGAGGACGTGCTCTCACAGGTCCGCAAGTTGCTGGACGACACGATGGTCGGGACCGTGCGCACGAGCGCGATCGAGCTCCAGGCGCTAATTGAGCAGCTCCACGCGATCGCGGGGGTGCAGCGCGAGCAGCTCGCCGCGCTCACCGCCAGCCTCGGCCGCTCCGCGGCCGGGATCGAAGCCGCGGGCCCGGACGTGGAACGCATCCTAGCCCGCTCCGACAGCGCGCTCGTCGCGCTCAACCGGACCAGCGTGACGCTGGAGCGGGCGGTCGGCTCGCTCGATGTCGTGCTCGCGCGCGTGGAGGCGGGGGAGGGAACGCTGGGCCGGCTCTCGCAGGACGACTCGCTTTACGTGAACCTCAACCATGCGGCGGTCGCGATCGGTGCGCTCGCCGAGGACATCCAGGCCAATCCCCGCAAGTACGTGAACCTGGAGATCTTCTGAGGGGGCCGCTCGCCCTCCTCGTCCCCGCGGGACTTCTCGATCCGCGCCCCCTAAACGATTTGGGCCCGGCGCCTTCCGGCACCGGGCCCAAATCGCTCTGCGGAGCGCTCGCGGCTGCTCACCACCCCGGCGCGAGCTGTAAGCCCCAGTGCCCGCCCTTGTCCGGGCGCTGGAACGGGTAGGCGTAGTAGGCCTCGAGGATCATGAAGCCCAAGATGTTCATGCGCGCGGACAGCCCGGCGCTGAAGACCGGGATCCGCTTGCTCGGCGAGCGAGAGAGCTCCCAGACCGGATTGTCCGGAACGTTCTGCACGCTCCCATCCACGTTCGTGAGATTGCTGTCCCAGGCGATCCCCCCCTCCACGAAGGCCACCAGCTCGGTGGGAACGTATGGGAAGTTGATGATCCCGAACTGCTCGACTCCCAGCAAGGGGATGCGGAACTCGGCGCTCAGCACACCGAGCTTATGCCCGAACAGCCGGTTGCGGACGGGGCAGCCTCCCCCCTCGGTCCCTGTCTGGCTCAGGACGCACTCCTTGGGCTCGAAGCTCTCGTAGGCGTAGCCGCGAATGTACCACTCGTACCCGAGGAAAGTGGGCTGCAGTAACTGCGCGTTCTCCTCGGTGAGCTTGCCGTATCGGCCGAAGTGGAGCGCCCGCGTCGCGAAGGTGAGGTTGCGGTGCAGCCCGAAGTAGCGCCGCCAATCCCCGGTCGCGGTCATGAAGTTGAGCGTCCCCCCCGTCGCGCCCAGCTCGAATCGTGAGCGGCCGCCCCGCACCGGCGACGTAAACCCATCGAACGAGTAGTCCCGCACCAGCGCCACGCTGGCGTTGACCAGCCTGAGCGGGTCGAAGCGCTGCTCCAGGTCCTCGTCCCGCCGGCCGATGATCCGGTTGAATGGATCCAAATAGAACTTCTGGACCTCCTGGTTGCTCGCGTAGCGCGTGAGCCCGCCCTGCAGCTCCAGGCGACGGGTCTGCGAGAACGGGTAGACGACTTGTCCGGTCGCCGACGAGACGTACATCCGGTCGACGATATTCCCTAGGTACCGGCCGTGCTCGTCCACCCCCAGGCCGACGTAGGATAGCACGTACGGGATGTGGCCCACGCCCACACCCCAGTTCCAGCGGTCGCCCTGGTCCGTGTAGAACGTGTTTCCGCCGATGTCCTTAAACGTGCCCTGCGCCTGCACCGAGACCCCGAGGACGTTGTTGCCCAGCATGTCGCTGAAGTAGGCCGCGGCGCCCCCGCCCACGTAATTGCCGAAGCGGTCGGTCCCCACGCCGAGCGACGGCTGGCCGACGTAGTCCAGCGCGAGCTGGGCATCGTAGTCCTTCGCAGTCGCCGGATCGAAGCTGCCTACCGGCGGGAGCCCCGTCTCCGGATCCGTCAGGTAGTCGGCCACCCGGCTGAAGCGGTCCGGGTTGAGGGGGGGGAGCTCCCGCGCGGCGGCTTCTTCCGGGGTCGGAGCCGCGGCGAGCGTGGTGGACGGCTCGGCGTCCATGCGCACGATATGGAACTCGAACTCGCTGAACACCGAGAACGCGAGCTCTCCCGTCTGGCTGGCGACCGAGAGCGCCGGCGCCATCGTGGTGTGCCCGCTCACGCCGGTCGCGACGCGGGTGACGCGGCTGGTCTTGCCGGAGCGCGGATCGTAGCGGTACACGTCGCTGAACCCGTCCGGCTCGGCCAGGATGTAGATCGTCCCGTCCGGCGCGTACTGCGGGTCCGAGTGCCGCGTGTTGCCAAAGATCACCGGGGTGTGGACCATCCGACTCTCCATGTCGAAGAAGGAGAGCTGGAATTCGCTGTAGACCAGCCGGTCGAAGTCCGTCTCCGGCCCGCGGTCCGAGGAGAACGCAATCGTCCGTCCGTCCGGCGACCAGTCCGGATGGAAGTCAGCGTGCTTGTCGTTGGTGAGCTGCTGGACCGTGTGGTCTTCGATGTCGTATAGGTAGAGATCGCTGATCCCGCCGACCGTACCGCTGAACGCAATCGAGCGACCGTCCGGCGACCACGCCGGGTTGTTGATCGCGCCGTCGGGGAGCGGCTTGATCTTTTGGATCTGTTCGCCGCTCTCGGCGTTGACGATCATGATCTCGTTGTCACCGTCTGCATAGACCGCGAACGCGAACTGCTGCCCGTCGGGCGACCACGTCCCCGACGACTCCACGTAGCGGAGCGCGTCGAAGTGGGGGCTCGAGGTCGCGCTCGAGAGCTTCCGGATCTGGCGCCCGGTGCGCGCGTCGGCCAGAAAGAGGTCTACCGAGAAGAGATCCTGCTCCGACAGGTAAGCGATGTAGCGTCCGTCGGGGGAGAGCGAAGGGCCCAGGTTCTGCGAGCCGGAGCCGGTCGACGGCGCGAGCAGGAGCGTCCCCGTCGAGTCCGGGGGCGTGCGATCCGCCATCAGCGTTCCGTAGGCACGCTCGACGGAGCGCTTCCACTCCACCGAGAGCGTGTCGTGCTGGACCCCGAGCACCTGCTCGATCGCGGGCTGGAAGCCGATCCGGATGGCGCGCCGGAAGAGCTGCGTGACCGCGTCGTCGCCGTACGTGCCCCCGATGTAGGCCCAGATCGCCTGACCGAAGCGGTAGGGGAAGTACTTCCCGACCGTGGTCAAATCCTCGATGGTCGGGAAGTCGTCCTTCCGGAGCGCGTCCCGCAGCCACATGCCCGTGACCGGATCCTCGCGGCCCACCGACAGGTACTCCGCCATCCCTTCGATCAGCCACAGCGGCAGTGTCATCAGCCCCCGTATCCCGCCACCGCGGCGGGACTGCGCGATGTTATACTGGAAGGCGTGGACGATCTCGTGGCCGAGCACGTGATTAGTGTCCTGATAGGACCCGGTCTGCGGCATGATCACACGGTTCTTGAGCGATTCGGTGACGCCCCCGGTGCCCTCGCCGATGAACCCGGACAGGGTGTTGGTCTGCTGGAAGTCCGGGTGGTCGGCGTACATGATGAGCGGCTTCGTCCGCTCGAATTCGTGTTGGAAGGTGCGCGCGAGCCGCTCGTACCAGCGCTCCGCCATCCGCGCTACGTCCGAGATCGACTCCTCCTGGGCGGAGTAGAAGTAGAGATCCCAGTGCGGCAGCTCGAGGATGCGGAAGTCGAAGTCCTCGTACTGGACTTTGTTGCGGCCGAAGTACTGGGCCGCGGCCGGCGAGGGCACGAGGAGCAGGAGGGCAGTCAGGAGGAGGAGCAAGGTCGCCGGCAACCGCGAAGCGTCTCCGTGCGCGGAGTATCGCATCATAAGACCTCGTTGAGTGAGCGTCCCAGCCCTCTGTTAGCCGGTACGCGCACGTCGGGCGCCGGAACGGCCATGCGAGCCAGGGCTGATGCCCGAGGAACGCGTTGCTTCCTCCTGCGGCTTCGCTGATGTTAACACGTCCAGTCGCTCTACCCGGTGCGCAAGGCAAGTTCCCTGCCGTTCACCGGAGGGGCCCGCTTTCTGCTGCCATGTCCCAGCGTCCACTCGCTCTCGACACCACCCAGATCGCCGCCTGCGCGGGTGAGCCCCGTCGTCGCGCTCATCCAGGGAGACGATCGAGCGGCCCGAGGCCGCACATGAGCCGTCTCTCCGCTCGCCGGATGCGCGTCGGGGCAGGAGCGCTCGGGCTCCTGGCCGCCGTCGGCTGTGCCCCCTCCGATGCCCCTGCCGGAGTCGGGATGTTGGCCCCGGACGTCACCGCGCTGACCCTGGCAGGAGACACGGTCGCGCTTTCCTCCTTTCGGGGCGAGCCACTGCTCCTAAACCTGTGGGCCACCTGGTGCGTTCCCTGCCGGCGCGAGACGCCCTATCTCCAGGCGCTCCACCGGCGGTGGTCGGAGGCAGGGCTGCGCGTCGTCGGGATATCGCTCGACCAGAGGGGCTTCGGGCGTGAGGTCCGGAAGTTCATCGACGAGTTCGGCGTGACCTACACCGTGCTCCGCGACCCGGACATGGTCGTCTCCGATCGCTATGCGGTCGCGGGTCTGCCAGCCACCTTCCTCATCGAGCGAACGGGCACCATCCGTCACGCGGTCCTCGGCCCCCTGGAAGAGGGAGACCGGAAATTCGAGGCTGCCCTGCGCGAGATCCTCGAGTAACCGGCTGATGGCGAGCCGCTGATGGATCGCCTCTCGGATCAACGCGTCGAACAGCTTTTGGACGCCGCGCGTGAGGTGCGCGCGCTGGTGGTCGGCGACCTGATGCTCGACCGCTACGTGACCGGGGCTGTGGACCGGATCTCCCCCGAGGCCCCGGTCCCGGTCGTGCGGGTGGAGTCGGAGTCGTCCGCGGTGGGAGGCGCGGCCAACGTCGCGCACAACGTGGTCGCGCTGGGTGCGCGCTGCGACGTGGTGGGCGTGATCGGCCGGGATGGAGGGGGCACGCTTCTCAAGCGCGAGCTGGAGCTGCTCGGGATCGGCGCCGAGGGGCTGGTCACGGCCGAGGATCGTCCCACCACGGTCAAGACGCGCGTGCTCGCCCGCCGGCAGCAGGTGGTGCGCTACGACCACGAGGTGGACGCGGACGTAGCTCCCGACGTCGTCACGGCTCTCGCCAGTGCCTTCGTGGAGCTGGCCGACACGGCCGACGTGCTCGTGATCGAGGACTACAACAAGGGCGTTGTCGTGCCCGAAGTGGTGGAGGCGGTGCTGCGCGCCGGCCGCGCGGTCGGGGTGCCGACCGTGGTCGACCCGAAGCGGCACCGCTTCTTCGGCTTCGCCGGCGCTACCGTCTTCAAGCCCAACGCGAAGGAGCTTGCAGACGCGCTGGGCGAGCCGATCCGGCCGGGCGATCCCGGGTGGATGGAAGCGGTGCGCGTGCGGGCCGGCTGTGATCACCTGCTGGTCACACTGGGCGAGCAGGGGATGGCGCTCCGAACCGCGGAGGGTGAGTACGTGCGGATCCCGGCGGTGGCGCGCTCCGTGTACGACGTGTCCGGCGCGGGCGACACGGTGACCGCGGTGCTCGGCACGATGCTGGGGGCGGGCGCGTCCGCCGTGGAGGCCGCGATCCTCGCCAACCATGCGGCCGCGCTCGAGGTGGCCAAAGCGGGCGTTGCCACCATCAGCCGTGACGAGATCCTCGAGCACTACCACGCGTTCCAGATTCGCTGAGCGGAGTCACCGATGAGCCCTCTCGAGAGCGTGCAGACGAAGCAGGCCCCGAAGGCGATCGGGCCTTACTCGCAGGCGATCAAGGTGGATGGGTGGGTGTTCTGCTCCGGGCAGATCGCGCTCGATCCCGCGACCGACCACCTCGTCGTGGGCGACGTCGCCGCACAGACGGAGCGGGTGCTCGAGAACCTCGCCGCGGTGCTCGAGGCGGCGGGCGGCTCGCTTGCCTCGGTCGTGAGGACCACGGTGTTCCTCGCCGACATGGGCGACTTCACGGCGATGAACGAGGTGTACGAGCGGCACTTCGGCGAGCACCGCCCGGCGCGCTCCACGATCGCCGCGGCCGGGCTTCCGCGCTCCGTCCGAGTCGAGATCGACTGCGTGGCGTACACGGGCTAGCGTCCCGAATCGTCAGCGGTCGCAGCGGTCGCAGCGGTCGCGGCGGTCGCGGCGGTCGCGGCGGTCGCGGCGGTCGTGGCCGTGGTCGCCGGGCTCTCCTGGATCCCGTGGCGGAAGGCCCAGCGCGAGCTGGCCGCGGATGCGCGTGCGTTCGTGCGCTCCGCACCCCGGGGACGCTCGCGCGGACGGCTCGCCGAGCTGGCATGCGAGTTGGCCGCGGTCGCGGAGCGCCGCGCCGTTGGCCCCACCACCGCGAGTCTCTAGCTTCCAGCCCCGAGGGGGTGGAGGGGGTCTGGTGGCCCTCCGCGGCTTCAAACCGCGTGCGGGTGATCGGAAGATCGCCTGGGTGGGTTCGATTCCCACACGCTCCCGCCAGTGAACGACGCACCCGGCCGGAGGACGCGATCCGGGTTGCCGATAACGACCCGATGACGACCACGGGGGGCGCGGCCGGGCGAGGGAAATGGGGGGAGCGACGATCCACGCCGCACTGCGTGTGGCTATGCCGATCTCGGCGGCACTGTGCCTCCTCTTGTGGCGCACGCCTCTGCCGGCGCAGCAGCCTGACACACTGCCGGCCCAGCCGCCGGACACGCTGGTCGTGGTCACGGAGACCGAGCCGCGCACCGAGCCGGACGTCCAGCTCCCCGAGCTGGACGAACCGACCACGCCTGGAGGCGCCTTCCTGCGCGCCGTGCTGCTCCCGGGGTGGGGACACGCCTCGATCGGGTCCTACCGGCGAGGCGCGTTCTACTTCGCGGCCGAGGCGACCACCGGCCTCCTGCTCGCACGCACGCTCTGGCGGCTCGATCGCGCCAAGGACGCGCAGCGCCTCGAGGAGATGCGGTTCGCCGCAGCGCTGTCGCTGGGACTCTCCCAGGACAGCGTCGCGGTCCTGCTCGACCGGGATCAGACGGTCGACGACGCCCGCGAGCTGGTGGACGCGCGACGGCAGCAGGTCGAGGACTGGATCGCGCTGGGCGCGTTCCTGGTCTTCCTGAGCGGCGCCGACGCGTTCGTCTCAGCGCACCTGCGCGACTTTCCGGAACCCCTCGGGGCGGAGGTGCAGCTCGTTCCCGGTCCGACCGGGCTCACCGCGCAGCTGGGGATCCGTGTCGGCCTGGGTCATTGACCGAGCTGTCGCCTTCCCACTCCAGCAGCCGCGGGGCGGCGCCGCGCTCCAGCACCAGGTAGCTGTGGTGCACGACCCAGTCGCCCGCGTTCACGTACCACCGTCCCGGCTCGATCTCGGTCATGACCGGCGTATGGGTGTGGCCGAGCACCACCAGGTCGAACTCCGGCTTCGCGCGCAGCTTCGCGATCCCCCAGTTGGCCAGCGCGGCGGCTCGCTCCTTCTCGTCGCGAGTCGCTTCCCGCTCCTCGGTCTTGGAGACGCGGCGCGCCACCAGCGCGCCCAGATCGGGATGCACCCAGCGGAACGCCCAGCGGGTAACGCCGCTCCGGAGCATCAACCGCAGCAGGCGGTAGCTCAGGTCTCCCCGGCCGAGCCCGTCCCCGTGCGCCACGTACACCCGCCGCCCCGCCAGCTCCATCACGGCCGGCTCGCGCAGGAACGTCACCCCCACCTCCTCCTCCAGGTAGCTCCCGCCCCACCAGTCGTGGTTGCCCCCCAGGAGCGTGACGGGCACGCCCGCGTCCACCAGCGCCGCGAGCGCACCCAGCACGCGCGTGTGCCCGCGGGGGATCACCGAGCGGTACTCGAACCAGAAGTCGAAGAGGTCGCCGTTCAGGATCAGCTGACTGGAGGTCTGGCCCGCGTGCTCGAGCCAGCGCAGAAAGGCGCGCTCGCGCTCCCGTGAGACGGCGCCCAGATGGACGTCGCCGGAGAGATAGACGGGACGGGGAGGAGCAGGCGCCTCGGAGGTCGTCTCGGACATCGGCCCCGAAGCTATTCTCGGCTCGCCCTAGGCCGCCACATCTTGGGCCGCCATTTCACCCACGCACGGCCTGCACTTAGCTTGCGTCATGCACCCGCACCCACGGCCCGGTCCCCGGCACGCCTCCGTCCGCCGGGTGACCGGCAGCGCGGCAGTGGCGCTCGCAGCGCTCGGACTTTCCTGCTCGGCCCCGCCGCCTCCTCTGCCTCCGCCACCAATCGACGCCGAAGGGCTCGCGCTCCGGCTCGAGGCGCGGAGCCGGCTCGAGGAGCCGGCGCGCCTCATGTTCGACTGGTCGCTCGCGGAGCGTGACGCGCGCTTCCGAGGGCGCGGGGTCGCGCGGGTGGAGCCGCCGTACCGGGCGCGGCTTGACCTCTTCCTCGCCAATGGTGAGACCGCGGTGCGCGCCGCGCTGGTGGAGGACGACCTGCGGCTGCCAGCCGGCGCACCCGCGGGGGTCGTGCCTCCGGCGGAGCTGCTCTGGGCCGCCCTCGGCGTGTTCCGCCCCCCGCGCGACGCCCGGTTCAGGGGAGCCGAGCGCCTTCCGGACAGCGGGCTCGCGCTCCGCTACATGCGCCCCGACGGGATCGAGCTACGCTACGTCCTCACCGACGGAGCGATCCAGGAGGTGGAGCGGCTGCGCGACGGGCGCGTGGTCGAGCGGCTCGAGATCGCTGTGGCCGGAGAGGAGCGCTACCCGCGCGAGGCCATCTATCGCAATCTCGGGGAGTTCCGTGAGCTGAGGCTCACGCGTCAGGGGGTTGGGCACGTGGAATCGTATCCTCCCGACATCTGGCGGGTCGCCCGATGAGCCGCGGCCTCCGCTCGCTGCTGCAGCACGCCCTACGCCACGCGAGCACGCGCTTCCCGGGGCGTGCCTTGGCGGTAGCCCTCGCGTGCGCCGGGCTCGCCTCCGGCTGCATGTACCAGTTCCAGGGAGGCAACTTCCCCCAGCACATCCGCACGCTCGGGGTCGAGCCGGTCGAGAACGACACGCCACGGCTGGAGGTGACCGGCGAGCTCCAGGACCTGCTGGTCCGAGACCTCCCACGCGCGCTGGGGGTGACCGCCGCGGGCTCCGACGTGGCCGATGCGGTCATCCGCGTGCGGATCACGAGCTACCAGGTGAATGCTCCCAACTACCGGCCGGGCTCCGGCGGGCAGCGGGCGGAGGTGCTCCAGCGCCAGGTGGCGATCACGGCGCGCGTCCAGATCGTGGATCAGGCGAACAACCAGATCTACTGGGAGGACGCTGGGGTACGGGGAGAGGGGGAGTTCCTCGAGTCGAGCGAGACCGAGGATGTGGGACGCCTCGAGGCGATCGAGCTGCTGGTGCAGCGGATCGTGGACGGGGCGCAGTCCAACTGGTAGGCCACGGCGCGCTTCAGGCCTCCGTCACGATCTGCGCGACCCCTGTCTTTCCCTCCCGGTCGGGAGGCTCCCCATCCTTCTTGAAGAGCGCCCGCAGCACTGGCGGCGTGAAGAACGTCGTCCCCATCACCGCCAGCATGAGAGCAGAGTAGTCGCCGCTGGTCACAGCCCCCGAGGTGAGCCCCATCTGCGCGAAGATCAGCCCCACCTCTTCCGCAGGGGACCATCGCGATGCCGATGACCAGCTTTTGCCCCCGGAACCACCACGGCGCGTAGCCGGCCACGACCTTTCCCAGAATCCCCACGATCAGGAGCGCGCCCCCCAGCAGGAGCACGTGCACCTCCCCGAAGGAGCGTACGTTCACGGCGGCGCCCACCGCCACGAAGAAGATCGGCACGAAGAGTTGGGCGAGCCGCACGATGCCCGATTCGATCGCGTGCGCCTGGCGGGTGGACTGGAGCACCAGGCCGGCCGCGAACGCGCCGACGATCAGCGCCGACCCCGCCTGCTCTGCGGCGAGGGAGAAGAGCAATGCGAGCGCGAGCCCTATCACCGGCAGCGTCTCCTCCTTGCCGATGCGAGTGAGGAGCGTGAACAGCCGCGGGACGAAGAGCTGCCCCAGCACCAGGGCGGCCGCGAGGAAGGCGAAGGCCGTGGCGGTGGAGACGAGCACTTGCGCGGGACCGACGGCGCCGCCCTGCACCACGCGCGTGATCACCGCCAGAATGATGAGCCCCAGCACGTCGTCGATCACCGCAGCGCCCAGCACGACCTGGCCCTCGAGGTCGCTGAGCCGGCCGACATCGGAGAGCACGCGCGCCGTGATGCCCACCGAGGTCGCCGTGAGCGTGGCGCCCGCGACCACGCTCGCGATCGGGGGCAGCCCGAGCGCGTGCGCGACCAGGTAGCCCAGCCCGAAGGGAACCACCACCCCCACGAGCGCCACCCTTGTTCGGGGCCGCGGCGGTGTTCTATTCCAGGCCATCATGACTAGGGCCAAGACCCGGCTGGTGCTGGGTACGCGCGGTTCCGCGCTCGCGCTCACGCAGAGCGCGCTCGTGCGCGAGGCGCTCGCGGCGAGGGGTCACAGCGTCAGCGTGGAGGTGATCCAGACGACCGGTGACCGCGACCAGGCCACCGCGCTGTCGCGCATCGGCGGCAAGGGGCTGTTCACACGTGAGCTGGATCTGGCGCTGCTCGAGGGCCGGATCGATTTCGCGGTGCACTCGCTCAAGGATCTGCCGACCGATCCCGAGCCCGGGCTCGCGCTGGCGTCGGTGCCCGAACGGGAGGATTCGCGGGACGTGCTGATCGGGCCGGCGGGACGGCCTGACCGGACCACACTCCACGGGCTCCGCCGCGGAGCGCGGGTCGGAACCAGCTCCCTGCGCCGGCGCGCGCTCGCCCTGGCCTTCCGCCCCGACTGGGAGGTGGACAACATCCGCGGCAATCTCGACACGCGGATCACCAAGGTGGACCGGGGCGAGTGGGACGCAATCATCGTGGCCGCCGCGGGAATCCGCCGTCTCGGGCTTTGGAGCCGGGTCGGCGAGGCGCTCGAGCGTACCGCCTGGCTGGCCGCTCCCGGCCAGGGGGCGCTGGGGTTGCTCACGCACGCGGACGACCAGGGCACGCGCAGTGCGCTGGACACGCTCGATCACCCGCCCTCGCGCATCGCCGTGCTCGCCGAGCGCGCGCTGCTCGCCGCCCTCGGCGGGGGGTGCCAGACCCCTATCGGCGCGCTCGGACTCCCCTGGGACGGAGGACTTCGGCTCTGGGCCTTGGTCGCGAGCACGGACGGAACGCGCGTCGTGCGGGCCGACCTCACCGGGCGCCTCGAGGATCCGGACGGTCTCGGCCGGGCGCTGGCCGAGTTGCTCGAGCGCCGCGGAGCCGCCGAGCTGCTCCAGCAGCACGAGCCCGCCCCGCCGCTCTCGCATCCGTGATCCGCGGCGCCGCACGTGCCGGCCTCCCGCGGGCGCGCGAGAAGATTCTCCCGCGCGAGGAGCTGCTCCGCTGCTTCGGGCGCCCGCGCGCGGGCCTGCTGGTCTTCACCAACGGCTGCTTCGACCTCCTGCATCCCGGGCACGTCCACCTCCTCGAGGCGGCGCGGGCGCTAGGCGACACGCTCGTGGTGGGGCTCAACACGGACCGCTCGTTGCGCGCGCTCAAGGGACCCGACCGGCCGCTGGTGAGCGAGGACGCGCGCGCGCAGGTGCTCGCGGCCCTCGCCGCCGTGAACGCGGTCACGCTGTTCGACGAGGACAGGCCGCGCACGCTGATCGCGGCCCTCTTGCCCGACGTTCTGGTCAAGGGCGGCGACTACGAGCCCAGCAGTGTGGTGGGGCGCAAGGAGGTCGAGGCGGCGGGAGGCGAGGTGGTGATCCTGCCGTTCCTGGCTGGCCATTCGACCTCGGCGCTGGTCGAGCGGATCCGTGGCGGCGCGCGGGAGGCGGGGCCGGGCGGAGGCACCGCGTGAGCCCCGCGCGCATCGGCCGAGACGTGTACTCCCTCCGCCCGCTCGTGCTGGAGCTGAGCGCCGCCCCGTACGCCGAGGGCTCCTGCCTGATCGCCACCGGCCGGACCCGCGTGCTGTGCGCCGCCTCGGTCTCGGAGACGCTCCCCGCCTGGCGCGAGAAAAGCGGCGCGGGGTGGGTCACGGCCGAGTACGGGATGCTCCCGCGCGCCACGCACACGCGCTCGAGCCGGGAGCGCACCGGCGCGGGCGGGCGCACCCAGGAGATCCAGCGGCTGATCGGCCGCTCGCTCCGCTCGGTGACCGACCTTCCCGCTCTCGGACCGCGCACGATCACCGTCGACTGCGACGTGCTCCAGGCCGACGGCGGGACGCGCACCGCGGCCGTGACCGGCGCGTGCGTCGCGCTCGCGCTCGCGTGCCGCGCGCTCGCGGCCGAGGGGCTGATCGAGCGTGTTCCCGTGCGCGAACTGGTCGCGGCCGTGAGCGTCGGGCTGGTCGACGGCGAGTCACGCCTCGATCTGGACTACGCGGAGGATTCGAGCGCGCAGGTGGACATGAACCTGGTGGCCACCGAGAGCGGCGGGCTGGTGGAGGTGCAGGGCACCGCCGAGGGTCACCCCTTCGAGCGCGCGCAGCTCGACGATCTGCTCGAGCTCGGCATGGCCGGGATCCGGGAGCTGCTGGCCGGGCAACGCCGGGCGCTCGGCGCCCCGATCCAGCCGCTCGTCTGAAGACTCCCGTGGGTGCGATGAAGCTGCTGGTCGCGACGCGGAGCCGTCACAAGCTCGCCGAGATCCGCGCGCTCCTCTCCGGCGTGCCCGGGCTCGAGCTGCTGGACCTCGACGGCGCCGGGGTCTCAGAGGATCCGGCCGAGGAGGCGCTCGAGCCCTTCGACGGCTTCGAGGAGAACGCGCGCTCCAAGGCCGCGCACTTCCGTCGACTGACCGGGCTGCCCACCGTCGCGGACGACTCCGGGATCGAGGTGGACGTCTTGGGCGGCGCGCCCGGCGTGCGCTCGCGCCGCTTCGGCCCGCTCCCGGAGGGAACCGGCCGCGAGGAGCAGGACCACGCCAACAATGAGCTCCTGCTCGATCGGATCGTGCTCGTCGATCCGGCGTGCCGTACGGCCCGCTACGTCTGCGTCGCGGCGCTCGACGAAGGGGAGGGGAGGGTCACGACCTTCCGCGGCACCGCAGAGGGGCGCATCGTGGACGCGCCGCGCGGGAGCGGCGGCTTCGGATACGACCCGCTCTTCCTCGACCCGGAGCTGGGGCGGACCTTCGCCGAGATCTCCCCCGCCGAGAAGGACGCGCGCAGCCACCGCGGCCAGGCGTTTCGCGCGCTCGCCACGCACCTCGCGGTACGCTTCGCCGCGGGCGAGGCCGGGGGCGCCAGCCGACCGGAGCGCTGATGGCGGACCCCTCGACCACCCCGGAAGAGATCGAACCCACCGCGGACGGCACCGCGCTCCGCATCCGCTGGCGCGACGGGAGCACCTCGATCCTCCATCCGCGCCTGCTCCGGATCCACTGCCCGTGCGCCCGCTGCGTGGACGAGCTGACGGACCGGCGGATCCTCCGCCCCGAGGACGTTCCCGAGGACGCGCATCCGACCGCCATCCACTACGTGGGGCGCTACGCGCTCCAGTTCGTCTGGAGCGACGGGCACGACACCGGAATCTATCCCTTCGACTACCTACGGAGACTCGCCGAGCAGCCCTGAGCGATCCTCACCGCCGCGATGCTCATGCCTCGGAGCCGACCGAGGCCGCGGAGAAGTGATTCAGAAGCTGCCCGCCGGGATGATGCCTCCACCCGGTTCGCTCCGCGCCGGCGGTGACACCATGCTCGCCCTGGTGGAGGCGCTCGAGGACGCCATCGACCGCGCCGCCGTGGAGTGCCGGCCCCGGGGACGCGTGCCTTCCAGCGGCTCAACCTGGCAGAGTACCAGAAATCCATCCGCGCGCTCCTCGACCTCTCGGTCCCGGCCGCCGACTACCTGACCCTCGACAAGCGGAGCGGCGGCTTCGACCCGGCCTGCGTCCGCCGCGCGCCCCGACCGCTGCCGCTCAGTTCGGCCGCGGCAGCCGCGGCGGCCGAACCGGGGTGGCTTCCAGCACGCGGCCCTGGATTCCGCGAGACTCGTCGCGGAGGGGCAGCGAGTCCTACGTCTCGGACAACGCGGCCTGCGTCTGGTATCGCACAAGGAGGTGAGTGGAGGACCCCATCTGCTTGGGACCGTGTCAAACGCGGCATGTCTGAGCGCCAGGTGATGTCGATACTTGGGCCACCGACCAGTAGGGAGGGGAACATCATTGGCACCGTTACCCTTTTCTATAGGGGTGAGGTTGTATGGTCCGGCTTCGTCAGTGGGAACGTGGAACTGGGTCGTCCAGAAGACCGGGTTTATCGGATCAATGAGCCGGTCTTCTGAAAGAACACGGCTTGGTGCCGCACCGTGCCCCGTTAACGGGCCGCTAAGCCACGACGGCGTACCGGCGTACAAGGTCCAGCACACCCCGTTTGCATGTTTATGCTGCCGGTTTCGGCAGCCTGCGCCTCGGCCCTGGCCCCGGCAGCCGCCGCCACGAGAACGCACAGGACGCCCGCTCGCGAGCCTTTCATCGGTTGATCAGCTCCTCCCATTTCTCCGGCAGGGCTCCGGAGCGGCCGCCTCCACCTCGAGCGCTCTACCACTGGGCGACGTCAGAGTGATGACGAGTTCGTCCAGCACGGACGCCGAATCTCTGAAGGCAGCCTCTCTTCCACAACCCGGACGTAGCGCGTTTGCGGCGACTTCGTGGCTTCACGGATACGCATCATCAGGGCATTGTGATCTCCTCCGGCCTAGGCCCTCCGTTGACGGCAGCACGGTCTCCCCGCAGTCTGATGCTAAAGTTCGTCCAGGTCCGATCATTCCCTCGTTCTCTCGTTCGATGGGACAGCCGCAAGGGGAGCCATGAAACGATGCCGATGTCGGTGGGCAGATAGCGCGGCGGCGTTCTTGCTGTGTATAGGTCTCTTCGCCTGTGGCGTCGGGGAGACCGGGGAGGGCGTGAGCTTCCAGATCGAGGAAGCCACCATCGGAGACGTTCACGGGGCCATCCTCGCAGGCGACCTGACCTCCACCCAGGTAGTCGACGCTTATCTGGCCCGGATCAAGGCCTATAACGGGACCTGCGTCGACCAGCCCGAGGGGATCCTCGGGCCGATCACCACGATCAAGGACGCAGGTCGCCTCAATGCCGTGATCACCCTGAACCTGAGGCCGGCGCAGCGCGCCGCCAGGGGGTTCGATGCCCGTAAGGCGCGCAGCATGACGGATTCCGTCGATGCCGACCCCGATATGCCCGACGCACTGGAAGTTGCCGCGCAGCAGGACGCCCACTTCGCCTCCACCGGCACGCTCATCGGGCCGCTCCACGGTGTTGTGATGGCCATCAAGGACCAGTTCGACACGTTCGACATGCGCACGACCTCAGGTGCCGATGCCTTCTACGCCAACGATCGTCCCCCGCGTGACGCGACATTCGTCAGTCGCCTCCGCGAGGCCGGTGCCATCATCCTGGCCAAGGCGAACATGGGGGAGTACGCCGCCGGCGGCGTCACGGGCGTGCGGAGCTCTTTCGGGGGCACCAACTGCAACCCGTACGACACCGAGCGTGATCCGGGTGCCTCGAGCGGCGGCTCCGGCAACTCGGTTTCGGCGAACCTGGTCACGTGTGCCATCGGAGAGGAGACAGGCACGTCAGTTCGCGAGCCGGCGAAGAACAGCGGCGTCGTCGGGCTCGCGCCGACACGTGAGCTGGTCAGTGCCGACGGGATGATGCAGAGGGGAATCACGACCCGAGTCGGACCCATTTGCCGAACCGTGGAAGATGTGGCCCGCGTGCTCGACGCCTACGCCGGCTTCGACCCGAACGACGAGCTCACTGCATTCGGCGTGGGCCGTATGCCGCCGGAGCCCTACAGCTCTTATGCGAACGAGACGCGGCTCGACGGAATGCGGATCGGCGTGGTCCGCGAGTACATGGACAAGGATCTCTTCACGGTCGCTGACGTGGAAACCATCGACCTGATCAACGCGGCGATCGAAGACCTTCGTGCACTCGGCGCCACGATCGTCGACCCGGGCCCGGGTGGAGCCCTGTTCCAGAATGTGGTCGACAAGTACGGACCGGTGTGGCGCAGCAGGTTTTTCGTCGGGCAGTTCTCCGAGCAGTTTCCGGAACAGACCGATCATCTACCCCTCCTGCTGGACATGTTCTTCGATCCGTCTCTCGCGCCGCACGATTCGATCGGACGGCCGAGCATGAGGAACCTGGGCTCGGCCGGCGACGATGCCGGCGGCGCCAAGTACAACATGAACAGGTACCTCAGGGAGCGTGGGGACGCGAACATCCAGAGGCTGACGGACCTCATCGACAAGGCGAATCACTGGGACGACCCTGTGATCGAAAGCCGGAAGAAGAATCTCGAGAGAGCGGACTCGGCCGCGACGCTCGCGTCTGCGGGTACCCTGCAGACTCGATTCGCCGTTCAAACGGTCGTTCTCCAGACTTTCGCGGAGCTGCGCCTTGACGCCGTGGTCTACCCGACGGGTAATGTCCCGCCGGCGATCATCACGAATCCCGAGGAGCCCAGAAAGAACGACAGGAGCGCAGGGGTGTGGACCTACATCAATAGCAAAGGCTTCCCCGCCATGACGGTCCCAGCCGGCTTCACGACCAATGTCTATGACCGGGAACGCGATCTCACGGCTTCGGACAGCACCCGTCTGGTGGGGCCGGTGGCGGCGGAGCTACCCGTGGGGATCGACTTCCTAGCTCGGCCGTTCGGGGAGCCGACGCTCTTCCGCATCGCGTCAGCGTACGAGGCGAGGACGAAGCACCGCATCCCGCCTCCAGACTTCGGACCGATCCCGTAGCCCGCAGAGTTTTGGGGGTGCGGCTGCCGCTGACCCTCCTTTCCGGGACCGATTCCTTCTGCTCTGGGGCTCGTAGATCACCCTAGGGACTTACCCGGAGGACGGAGGATCGCCCGTCACTCACCACCTCTTCCACCTCTGCGTTCCCAACCGCTGCTGCTCCACGAAACGCCCGTGCATCGCATCGAACGCATAATCATAATTCTTGATCGGCTCCTCTTCCTCCCGATCGGGATAGTCGTACTCGGGTCGTGGCCGGACCCAGTTCCAGTAGGCGACCGCGTCGCCCTTGTCCGGGCTCCGACCGAGCCGCTTCCTGATGTCCTCCTTCGACTCGACGACGATCCTGCCATTCTTGGTGTCCCAGGTCGGTGTGGTCAGGTCCTCGAATAGCTCTGGGTCGTTCGGGAGCGCGATGTGCGCGTGGCGGAGGTTCTCCCTGAGCTGCCAGTGGATCTGGGCGCGGAAGTTGGTGAACAGCTCGACCTGGGGCACCGAAGCGCCAACGCGGGCGCGGGCCTCTCGGTTGCCACGCAGAACGGCACGCATACCACCATTGAGCACCTGGACGCGGAGCCCCATCTCGTGAAGCCTGCTGACCGTCGCGGCACCGACACCGACCGAGTCCACACCGACGCGGTGCGCGTCGATTCCCCCAGCGTTCATCCGCACGCCCACGTCGAGCCCCGATCAGCACGAAGGCAGTCCGGAAGAGCAGAGGCGTTCTCGCGACCGCACCGATCTAGGACGCGCGATCAGCTAGTGAATGGCGAGTCAGAAAGTCAACAGGTGCGTAACCTTTACACTCACTACTCTGAGAGTCTCGTCGTCACCTACCGTCGGTCGCACCTCGTTGTAGACAATGAAGAAATCGCTCAACGGGTGGTGAATGAACCGGTAGCGCACGTTAGTGGAGAGCGTTTCGGCGGCAGTATTGTACTGCACGAGGGCCTGAAGAAGCACCTTCGGTGAGAACGCGGCATCGGCCCGCACGTTGAGCAAGTCCGTCGTGAATCCCTCCTCCCCTAAATCGACAACGTTTCGTCCCCAATTCACCTGGGCTCGGAAGCTGGCACTGTATCGCACCCCAACTCCCGCGGTGATTTCCTTCTTGCTTCCGTTGTAGAATTCTCCGAATCGGTATCCTCCGCTGGCGCTGACTCTCCGCGCACGCGAAGTGGCGAACCGGACGTTCCAATCGGCAAAGCGGTAGGCTCCCGCTGGAATGGTGACTCCTTGGATTCGGAACGTGTCGTCCAAGCGTTCAAACAACCAGTTGCGGTAGAACGTCAAGTCCGACCCGTCCCGGAACGTCACCGAGGTGGTGAAAAAGCTGAACTCGGACAGCAGCCGGTTGGAATGGTCGTACGTACGACGGAGGGTGAGGCTGGGGGCGGCCTCGAGGATGATGCCCGAGAACCGCGGGGTGATGCCGAGACGATTCACGTAATGCCGGATGCCGAGCCGGGGGGTGAAGCCGAAGTCGTTGCGAAAGTCCTCGGCGATCCACACCAGGCCACTGTTGGCGTTCACCAACCGGTCCTGGTACTGGACCCCCACGCTAGTCGCGAGGTTGCTCCCGGTCGTGGTGGGCGTTTCCGCTTGCATCACGAAACCGGACACGTTGAGGCGCTGCTGAAGGAAGTTGAGGTTGCCGTCTAAGCCCACAGTGCGGTTCCAGTCCGCCCCGCCATCGGCCCGACGGTGAAACAGGAAGCCGCCTAGCTGTGAGTTCGTGTGCACGTCCCGCCGCAACCGCGCGACCATCCAGTTGTTGGCGGGCGCGCCCCCTTCACCACCTACGTTCATGCCCAGAAAGCCGACGTCGAGACCGGCTAGCTTCCCTGTAAGGCGAGCGCCACCGCGAATCGAGAGTGGCTGGCCCGCTTCGGAAAGACCGATACGGCGGCTGAAGAAGGGTACCACCTCGCGGCCGCCTCCGCAGCGTCCGCCTCCGCCACCACCACCTCTCCCTCCTGCGTTCCCGCACACATCGAACAGCCCGAGGTTCTCCAGGAAGAACTCTCGTTTCTCCGGGAAGAACAATCCAAAGCGCGTGAGGTTCACCTGCTGATCGTCGGCCTCCACCTGTGAGAAATCGGTGTTGACCGTCAGGTCCAACGTGAGTCCAGAGGTCACGCCGAACTTGATGTCAACGCCCGAGTCGAGCTTCTTCTGCCCCGGCAGGGACGGGCCCCCGTCCTGAAGGTTGCCGACAAAGAACGGCTTGACATTGAGGTTCATCCCCTGGCGCACATCCTCGATCCCCAGGAGCGTGCCGGCGACTGACACCTCGAAGATCCGGAACGGACGCGGGGCGGGAGACCACTGCACCCATTCGTTTCGGTGCCGCATGATCCGCTGGATGTTGAAGCCCCAAGTCTGCTCGCGCTTGGTGTCGTCGAAGCGCAGTGTCTTGAACGGGATCGCGAACTCGGCCGACCATCCCCAGTCGTGGACCCGGGCCGCGACCTCATAGATGCCGTCCCAGTTCTCGTTGACAGCGCCACTCGAGATCTGCTGGTCGCGCATGGCGGACCCTGGATTTGTCGAAAACGCGAACCCATTGCGATCGTCATCGAACGTGTCGAAGAAGAGCACGATCAGGTCGCCATCAGTTGCCGAGAACTCACGCTTCAGCTCGCTGATGATGATCGGATCCTGCTGGTACGCGGAGACAGCCACGTAGACCTGGTCAGCGTCGTAGAGGATCCGGAACTCGGTCTCCTCGGTCGCGGGTGCCCCGTTCTGCGGATCGGTCTGATAGAAGTCGCGCCCCACTTGGGCCTGGCCCCAGGCTGACTCGTCGACGATGCCGTCGATGACGATCGGGTCGGCGATGCGGATCGCACGGTAGATCTTGGAGCGCTGCACGGTGGTGAAATCGGTCACCGGCTCTGCAGGCCGGGAGGTGGTGCTCGATGCGTGCTCCGCAAGTTGCGCTCGGAGCGGCTGGACAGTGATTGCGCAAAACAGCCAGAAGGGAAGTGCGCGCCGAGCAGCACGACAGGCGGAGGCCGGGCACAACGTCTCCAGCTGAGCAATGGTCATAAGTAGATCGCAGCCTGGGTTGAGCGAAAAACGCAGCAGACCCCGAAGCCGTCTCGATGGTATGGCAAAGCTTCCAAATCCTAGGGGTGCACATGGGTGCAGGCAATGGGCGCTCCACTCGTAGGCGATGGGTCACTCTCCGTGTACCAAATTGAGCGCGTCGTGAAGGGTCCACGGACGGTCAGCCAGACTCACCGCCATCGTCGGGGATACCCGGCAGGACGAATGGTCCGGAGGTGGAAGGCCCGTGCGCCTAAAAAGGGCGGCGTGGGGCGGTGCCGTCTCAGGAGGCCCGTTGCGCCTCCTCCTGATAGTCCACTCCGTGGAAGCGGACGGGGGAAGGTGCACCCCGCATCCTCGCCATCCGCAGGTTCATCATCTCGACGAAGATCGAGAAACGCGGACAACCCGATACCTAGGGTTGTGCGGGTCTTGGCTCTGAGTCGTCCTGCGTCCCTAAGTGGCTACTGCGGGTCACGGTAGGGACCCGTGGGTACGGCGGCGCGCGCACGGTGCGGGTGAACATCAATCGACTGGTGGGAGGCGCAGGCGAGGAGACGGTCCTGGCACGGGTGGGCGAGGGCATCGTGTCGAACATCGGCTCTGCGGATTCCCACAAGGCCGTCCTCGAGAACCCCGACAACATCTCCAAGACCGTGCTCGCACGCGGTCTGGACGCCGGTACGACGTTCGAGATCCTCTCCATCGACATCGCCGACATCGACGTCGGCAAGAACATCGGTGCCGAGCTGCAGACTGATCAGGCCGAGGCCGACAAGCGGGTCGCCCAGGCGCGCGCCGAGGAGCGGCGTGCGATGGCCGTCGCGCTGGAGCAGGAGAACCGCGCCAAGGTGCAGGAGAAGCGGGCCGATCTGGTCGAGGCCGAGGCCGAGGTTCCGCTGGCGATCGCCGAGGCCTTCCGGGGCGGGAACCTCGGGGTGATGAACTAAATGCGTTACGGCGACATCCAGTCCGATACCTGATCGCTGCATGGGCTTGGACTCCGTCTTCCGCAGGAGTCAGCATGAGCGATGTGCCTGAACGCCTAGACGCGGCTCTCCAGGGCCGCTACCGCATCGAGCGCCAGCTTGGCGAGGGCGGCATGGTGACGGTCTACCTGGCGGATGACCTCAAGCATGAGCGCGTCTGACTCAAGTTGACAATACCAAGCGGTATGTTCACGGCGTAGCTGCACCCCCTTCTTCGGGAGCCCTCCATGAAGACCGTCACAACACTCTTCCTTGCGCTTGTCATGGCATCTGTCGCCGGAACACCAGCCTTGGGTCAGACGGTTACGGCGTTCGAGGAAGCCCGAACAAGGCGATCACTGTCAAATACAGGAGGAGAACTAGACGCAATTCCTGACCGCGTTGCGAGCACAACTGCTAGCAGCAAGGAGGCAGGCGCGTAGAAACCGAGGCCCCGCAAGGCCGAAAGGCCAAACGGGGCAAGGGATTACGAACAATGGGCCTGGGACGACTCGAACGTCCGACCTCACGCTTATCAGGCGTGCGCTCTAACCACCTGAGCTACAGGCCCCTAGACCTGCTAACATCTGTATCTACAGCTACTTACGGTCCGAACGATCAGGGCTCCCTTCTGCTCACCTAAGGCCGCAGGGCCCCAACGGGGCCTCAAAGCCACGGCGCGTCCGCCGGTGGGCCCCGTAAGAATAACCCGCGCGGACGCGGGGGTGTAACCGGGGGGCGAAGGGCGCGCCCGCCGCCCGTCTACCTGAGCGACCAATCTACGACGTACCCCGGCGGGTGCTCGGCGCGAAGTTGCGTGTCCCTAGCGCGGCTAGCCATCTGCCGATCCCAAACGAGCCCAACGCCACCTGGACAGCCGACTTCAAGGGCCAGTTCTGGACGAAGGACAGCTATCTCTGCTATCCGCTCACGATCAAGGACGGCTACACCCGGTTCCTGTTCGACTGCCGCGGGATGCTATTCCTCGATCTAGCAGCAACGATCAGGCGTTTCCGCCACCTCTTCCGAGAGTACGGGCTCCCCCAGCGCATCCGGACCGACAACGGAAATCCGTTCTCGAGCACCGCGATCGCCGGGCTCTCTCAGCTCTCCGTCTGGTGGATCGAGCTGGGCATCCAGCCGAAGCTCATCGAACCCTCGAGCCCCCAGCAGAACGGCCGCCACGAACGCTTCCATCGCACCCTCAACGAAGCCACGGCCTCGCCACCCGCGTCGGACCTCAAGGCTCAGTAACTCCGCTTCAACTAGTTCCGACGGATCTACAACGAAGATCGACCCCACGAGGCGCTGAACCTCGAGACTCCGGCTTCGGTCTACCACCCTTCGCCGCGTCCTCACACTGACCACCCTCCCGAGCTCGAGTACCCCGGGCACTTCGAGCTCCGCCTGGTCGCCGGCGACAACACCATCAGGTGGAAGACCCGCAAGGTCTTCGTGAGCGGCCTCCTCAAGCACCGAGTCGTCGCCCTCGAGCAGGTCGGCGACGGACTCTGGGCCGTGTACTACGGACCGGCCCGCCTCGGCTGGCTTGACGAAGCTGACCACCGCATCATCGACGTGAAAGAACGAGCTGAAAGACGTCACTAACTGTCAACGAGGTCCTGCATACGGAATGTCAGCGAGGTCCCGAGTGCTCACCTGCGGCAAGACGTTCACCGGTCCGGCAGGTGACGGGGGAGCGATTCCGCACGACTGCGGGAAGTACTAGAGGCCGATTGAGGACGGATTCGAATGCGTGAACTGCGGAGAGTTCGTCGGCCGCGATGACGCGCTTCCGCTTCCGTCCCTTGGCTCTGACGAACCGAAGGCTGTCTAAGAGGCGTCGAACGGGGACTTGCCGATGTCTGAACAACCGATTGACCTAGAGGGATTCGTTGACGGTTGCCGCGGGAAATCCTTTCAGGATTTCGTGTGGCATCCCCAGGGTAAGAGTCAGGCCCCGGATCGTGGCCTAATACGCTCGGGTTTGGAGAGTAACGTCCCAGGCGAAGCCCGCAGGGCGGCGGCGGAGCTCGCGAACCACTGCCTGGAGCACCCTCCGCTCCTTCAGAAGGACTGCGGGCAAACCGCCGATGAGTTCTTCCAGAAGCTACGGTCCCTGAGGCCAGATGTGAGGGATGACCAATTGCTCGACGCGTTCACGTACTCAGCGCTGCTTCTGACTGAGAAAACCCCCATCAGAGGAGCAAACTACCTGCCCGTCTATTTGGCGATGCTTATTGGGGGGCTGGTTCTGGCTAACGTCACGGACCTCACGGCCCTGGTGGTGGGGGGGTGGCTCTTGGCCGTTTTTGGAGGACTTTCCGTCTTCGGATCAGTAGGGAAGTCACGATAGCTAGTGGGGCCGCCGCCCCCGACCAGGCGAAGTGGCACAAGCCTTCCCACGGTCCCGCGATTGCGCGTGCAGAATGAAGTTCGAGGTAGCCGCACGTTACGGTGAACACCCGTGAGGGAGGGTGATGAGCTACGCACTTGAAGTAAATCTTGTTGGCGAGGACTCTTGGAGTAGCTGAAGGAGGGGGACGATGGAGAACGATTCCGTTTTGTCCTGGGTGCGCGGATTTGCGGCTAACGGAAGGGTGACGGGAGTTCTCGTCGTCGTCACGGTTCTTGGTATTCAGCAGTTGGCCTTTTCCCCCTCCACTTCCGTCCTCGGCAGCGACCAACAGCTTCACTGTACAGGTCACGAGTGCGGGGCAGACTAGCTCTAAGAGCCTGACCATCGTGGTCGATACCACCACCGGGCGATCGATTGCTCTGGGTGGTAGCGTGACTAGCCTATCAGCGGGAGCTGGAATGGAGTTCTGGAACATGGAGGTGCCTGCTGGCACGCCACAGCTTTTGGTGCGGCTGTCAGGTGGGACAGGTGACGCGGCGCTCTATGTAGGTCCAGGCGCGTACGTCTCGACAAGTCATTACTCATGCAGGTCAGATACCTGGTACACGAACGCTGAAGTCTGCCTGATAACTAATCCGGCAGCCGGGACGTGGGCCATCGGAATTGACGCTTCTTCTGGATATAGCGGGGTCACACTCGACGTGAACCCACCGACTTCGTCGATTGCTCTGGGTGGTAGCGTGACTAGCCTGTCAGCGGGAGCTGGAATGGAGTTCTGGAACATGGAGGTGCCTGCTGGCACGCCACAGCTGTTGGTGCGGCTGTCAGGTGGGGGGGTGGACCCGACCGCGCTCGACGGGTATCCTCCAGTTGGAGACCGCCAGGGGTACCCGGTACGCCGGGTTGAGAGAGTCCCTTGGAACCTGAACCGGTTGATACCGGCGTAGGGAGCGCGGCCTAGGCCTCCAAGAGCCAC
>Ga0310123_10000710_pt1 | contig 29285 bp, 21 predicted proteins | sample CB6_AW_1057_MG_FD_203505 | JGI IMG/M metagenome (GOLD analysis project Ga0310123, IMG submission 203505) | Marine microbial communities from Western Arctic Ocean, Canada - CB6_AW_1057 | ecosystem: Environmental > Aquatic > Marine > Oceanic | place: Canada: Western Arctic Ocean | collected... | reverse complement strand
CATTCCCTGGCTGGAGAAGATCGTCAGACTGAAACGCGAAGAAGCCGAAGCCATCGGCTACGGGGATGGTGTGCCCTACGATGCGCTGCTGGATGGTTACGAACCGGGTGCGAAGACCAAAGAGATCGATGCCGTCTTCACGCCGTTGCGGGACGAACTGGTCGATCTGGTGGCGGCCATCAACAGTTCCGAAAACAAACCGCAGGTCTCGATCCTCACCCGGAAGTATCCGATCGATGCACAGCAGGAGTTCGCCGTCGAAGCCGCCAAACAAATCGGCTTCGACTTCCAGCAGGGTCGGCTCGACGAAACGACCCATCCTTTCTGCAGCGGGTTTGGTCCGGGTGACTGCCGGCTGACGACCCGCTACGACGAACAGCACTTTCCCGGAGCGTTTTTCGGCGTCCTGCACGAAGCGGGTCACGGAATCTACGAGCAAGGTCTCGACAAGGACGCCTTCGGCACGCCGATGGGAGAAACCATCTCGCTCGGCATTCACGAATCGCAGTCGCGAATGTGGGAAAACTTTGTCGGCCGCAGCCGAGCGTTCTGGCGGCACTTCTACGAACCGGCACAAAAGGCGTTTCCGAATGCGCTGGGCGACGTGGACGTCGAGGAATTCTACCGGGCGATTAACGATGTGCGTCCTTCACTCGTTCGTGTCGAGGCGGACGAGGTCACCTACAATCTGCACATCATGCTGCGGTTCGAGCTGGAACAGTCGTTGATCTCAGGCGATCTGAAACCGGGCGACGTGCCGGGTGTCTGGAACGAAACCTTTGTTCGCTATTTCGGCATCACGCCGCCCGACGATGCCCGCGGCTGCCTGCAGGACATCCATTGGAGTGCCGGGCTGATTGGCTATTTCCCGACCTACGCGCTCGGTAACATGTATGCGGCCCAGTTTTTCGGGGCCGCTGGCGAGTCGCTGGGTGATTTCGATCAGCAGTTTGCCGGGGGAGACTTCGCTCCGTTGAAGAACTGGCTGAATGAACACATTCATCGTCCGGGCAAGAAATACCGGGCCAATCGTCTGGTGCAGGTTGTCAGCGGAGGGTCACTCTCATCCAAACCGCTGTTGGAGCATTTGCACGCGAAATTCGACGAGCTGTACGCTCTATGATCTGTAAAACGGTTCACAGAACCTGCGGATTGACCGCACTATCGAATAGAATTGAAAAAGTAAATCGACACTGAGGGACGTTTGTCTCGGAATGACGCCAACCAGCTTGTCTGAACAATCGCTCAAAATAACCGATGGAGAGAGCATGAGTATCGAACACGAAGAAAGCGGCCAGCCACCGCCGTTAAAGTCGAAATTTCAGGGTCGACCAGTGTTTTTGATGAGGGTCGTTGGGATGGCAGCCGTCTCGATGCTGCTGATCTTGGTCTGGAGTGGCTGCGACGTGAGCGGAACTTCGACGACAAGCGGCCTTCGGCCGAGAGACTCTGCACCGCCGATTCTCGCCAGCGGCTGGTTGAACGGCGAGCCCCTGACACCGGAGGACCTCAAGGGCAAAGTCGTCGTCCTGAACGCGTGGTTCAGCCAGTGAGGCTACTGCCGCACCGATGCGCCACACCTAGTTCAGGTGTATGATAAATTCCGCGAACGCGACGACATTATCTTTCTGGGGTTGACGTTCGAAGACGATCCTTATGTGCCGTACATCGAGCAGTTTCTCGAACAGACCGGCATCACTTGGCTCAACGGCTACGGGGCAGAGGCAACGCTCGAACGTTTCAAAGTGAAGCTCTTTCCAACCTTGTACGTGATCGGCACCGATGGCCGCATCGCCTGGGTCGGAAGCGCCCCGACAGACGGCTTGGAAAAAGGTATCGAGCAAGCCCTGGCCCAGCGGAATGCCAAATGACAAACTGGGCCGTTTCGTCTCCGAACATCGGAAGCCGCGCGCCGGAGAACCCGGATTATTCATGAGGTGTTCGCTCGACTAATACAAGCACGCAGCGCAAGCGAGTGTGCACGGCATGGACTCACTCGCTTGCGCTTCGTGCTTGTATGCGCGGCTTTTTGGACAAGATAGTCGCAACGCCTTTTCACCACTTTGCTTGCGCGAGTTGAGGATCGCCTCATGAAAAATCCGGGAGAATCGATCGGAGACAGGTGCATCTGTGCGGGAAGCTCCCTCGAAAAGCGCCCTTTGCGCGACCTGCGCGGGTTTCCTCGGTGTTTATTGAGTGACGGATCCGCTTTCGGGTGGTTTGGCGTTGTCCTCGGTCCGGCGGGGGATGCCAATGCCCGCCGGTTGTCGTAAGCTGCACTGTCACCTGACGATACAAATTGTAGGCTGATCAGGGCCGCAATTCGTTGACGGTTCGGGCAGCCAACATCGCGAATGTGACCGGCATTTTTTGCCGGTTCCGAGGGAGTTTGAGGAGTCAACTGCCACCCGGCTGGTCTCCGAACCAGTCACTTTTTGCCGATCTCGACAGGTAGATGACTAGACAACCAGGAGCTTGTCCCATGGCCGAAGTGACACCCGACTCGGCTGAGACTCAGCAGTTGCTCACTCAGGCCCAACAAGGAGGCCGTGCGACTTTCGATCGTCTCTTTTCCCGGCATCGGTCTTTTTTACGCCGGGTGATTGAGCTTAGGCTCGATTCGCAACTTCGCTCGCGGATCGATCCGTCAGACGTGGTGCAGGAGGCCCATCTGGAAGCGTTCCGGCGGTTTGCGGATTACCTGCGGCGCAAGCCGATTCCGTTTCGGCTTTGGCTGCGAAAAACCGCCTGCGAGCGTTTGATCATGATCAGACGACAACACATTGATGCTTTGCGTAGATCGGTCGGCCGAGAGCTTCCATTCCCAAACTCGTCTTCTGTTCAGTTGGCACAACATGCTCTGGCGACTGGCCCGTCGCCCAGCCAGCAGTTCGGACAGTGGGAAATGGCACGCCAGGTTCGGCAGATGGTGGCACAGCTTTCCAAGACCGATCGCGAGATCTTGTTGATGCGAAATTTTGAGGGGCTTTCCTATCGGGAAACGGCAAAGATCCTGGACATTGATCCTGCCGCGGCCCGAAAACGTCACGGGCGGGCCTTGCTGCGGCTGCACCGGCTGCTCACCGAAAGTGGTTTGACGGAATCACAGCTATGAACGAGATGCCATCACCCGAACAACGCGGGCCTGTGTTGGATGAAGCCTCGTTGGAATTGTTGACTGCCGAGGTCACCGACGAGTTCATGGAGCAGGTCAACAGTGGCCAGCAACCGGTCGTCGAGGATTACGCCCGCCGGTACCCGCAGATTGCCGACGTGCTGCGAGACCTGCTGCCCGCACTGCGGGCCATGCATTGGTCGGCGTCGGGATCGCTGCCCGCCAGCGATCCGCTGCCGGACGAGGCGGGCGTCTCCGGATGTCTGGGGGACTACCGAATCCGAAGAGAGATCGGCCGTGGCGGTATGGGCGTCGTCTACGAGGCCGAACAAATTTCTCTGGGGCGACGGGTCGCTCTGAAAGTCCTCTCCTTTGCGGCGGCGCTCGACTCGAAGCAGTTGGAGCGGTTCAAGCGGGAGTCGCAGGCGGCTGCCCACTTGCACCACTCTAACATTGTTCCCGTCTACTCGGTCGGTTGCGAGCGGGGCGTGTACTACTACGCGATGCAGTTCATCGAAGGGCAAAGCCTTTTAGAGGTCGTTACGGGGCTGCGTCGTCTAGCCGGGCACGAAGTGGGACAAGAGGCATCACCAAGCAGCACGTTTTTCGACTCGATCAGCTATCTGGTTTTAGGCGGAGACTCTTCGGCAAGTCCCGATTTCAGCGGATCGCATTCGCCCCAGTCTCAGAGAGAGTCCGAACGATCCGACGCGGCACCATCGCAGTCAGCCGCTGCAGACCGAACCGTCGAGATGCAGGCGGCGATTTCCACGCAACAGTCGGTCCGCGGCTCCTCATTCTTTCGCGTGGTGGCAAACCTAGGCATTCAAGCGGCAGAAGCCTTGGAACACGCACACGCTCAAGACGTCGTGCATCGAGACGTCAAGCCGGCGAACCTGCTGGTGGACATCCACGGCCATTTGTGGGTGACCGACTTCGGGCTGGCCCGGTATCAGACGGACGCTAATTTGACGATGACGGGCGACATTCTGGGAACTCTGCGTTACATGAGCCCCGAACAGGCGATGGGCAAGCGAGGCGAAGTCGACCATCGCACCGACATCTACTCGCTGGGGGCCACGCTTTACGAACTGCTGACGCTGCGGCCGGTCTGGAAAAGCCGAGATCGCCGTCATCTGCTGCACGAGATCGCTTTTGACGAGCCAGCTCCGCCGCGGCAGTTCAACAGCGCCATTCCCACCGACTTGGAGACGATTGTGTTGAAAGCCCTGGCCAAAGAGCCAGGAGCACGTTACGGAAGCTCTAAGGAGTTGGCCGACGATCTCAATCGGTTTTTAGAGCACAAGCCGATTCTGGCCAAACGACCCACGTTGCGCGAGATGGCGGCCAAGTGGTCTCGGCGGCACAAGTCGGTCGTGGTTTCTGCCACGGTTTCGGTGGCCGTCCTGTTGTTGATGGCGGTTTTCGGGTTTGCCTACGGCTATGTGCTACTCACACAGAAACAGACGGAAACCGCTTCCGCCTTACAGGCGGAAGCCAAACAGCGGGGCCTCGCCGAACAGAATTTTCAACAGGCGCGGCAAGTGCTCGATTCCTTTGTCCGGCTCAGTGAACAGGAGTTGGCAGACAATCCCGATGCGCAGGAGGTTCGGCTGAAACTGCTCGAATCGGCCTTGAAATACTATCTCGATTTTGTCGAAACGTGCGGCGACGATCCATCGACCCGAGCGGATTTGGCTGCCAGCCTGTTCCGTATCGCCGAGATCTTCAACGAAATCGGCTCCAAGCCCGATGCTGAGGCTGCATTCGATCAGGCTCGCGAGATCCGTGAACAACTCTTCCAGGACCACCCAGCCGATCCGGAGATTCAGCGGGGTCTGTTTGCAATCTATCGTCATCTAGGCGTGCTCCGGGGGCATGGTCGGCTGACAGTCGTTCGTCAGCTGGCCGTCCAGCGACATTTGCATTTGGCTGGGGAACAGGTGGCTATCATCACCGAATTGGAAGAGAAATGGAAAGAGAATCGTCCGCGCTTCAGCCGCAGTTCACACAGCTCACGAAAGGCAGCCTGGAATGAGTATCGCAAACAATACGAAGAATTCACCAAGGCGGCGGATCAAGAGATTGAACAGAACCTCATGGCGGATCAGCTTCAAAGGCTCGACCAGATTTTGCTGCAATTACGGGGCACACGGGCCTTCCGCGATCCGGAGATTGCCGAGGCGATCGGTTTCACCGCCCTCCAACGGCAACAAATCGACGAGATTCACCAGGAGGTGAAGCAGGCGTGGAAAAACTACCATCGCGGACGTCGTTCGAAAACAAGAGTGCAACAGTACAAGCAGCAGTTTAAGACCGAACGGAAAAACGCCAGCGAAAAGTTGTTGAACCTGTTGACGGCCGGTCAGATGGCCCAATGGCGGCAACTGGCTGGCGAGCCGTTCAACGGCGAACTGAATTTTGGGTACTGCTGCGGATTCCGTTCGCGTTCCGCAAATCAACCCGACAAGAAACAGACCGACCGGCGGGCCGAAAAACTGTGATGTTTCGCGTTCTCGGCCGGCAGTAGTGCATCTGAGTAAGGAACAATTTCGACAACCAAGAAAATTGAAGGGGAATGTGTGTTTGACGCCGGCTCGATTTTTAACTCTCTGTCGTCGAGGAACCCATCACAACCTCATCGACTGCGAAGAAGGAGGCCCACAATGTCTATGCGTGTCTTGACAAAACTTGCCGTTCTGTCCCTGGCAATTCTGCTGGTGACCGATTCACTCGGAATGGCGCAGCAGCGCCGGCGTGGATTCAGTGGTCGTCGCTTCGGCGGCATCAACAAGAGCACCCTGCTGAGGGCCGAACAGGTCCAGAACGAATTGAAGCTCAGCGAAACTCAGATTGCCGAATTCAAAGAATTGTCGACCGAGGCCCGCAGCCAGCAGCGAGAACTGTTCGCCGGTCTGGGGGACCTGTCGCGGGAAGAACGACGGGAGAAGTTCCGCGAACTCGCCCCACAGCGACAAAAACTGACCGCCGAGACCGACAAAAAACTCGACGCGCTGCTGAACGCGGATCAACTGACCCGACTCAACGAGATTCTGTTGCAGGTTCAGGGGGCCCGGGCATTGGCGGCGGACAGTGCTACCAAGAGGTTCAAAATCACTGCTTCTCAAAGGCAGAAAATCCGCGAGGCCCTTGCATCGGCTGGCTCCAGACGACGGGAGCAGTTCCGGGATTTCCGAGACCTCTCGCGTGAAGAGCGCCGAGAAAAGACCGATCAGTTGAACAAGGAAACCGATGCTAGCATTCTGGATGTGCTCACTGCTGAGCAAAAATCAGAGTTCGAGAAGGCCCAGGGCGCGAAATTCGAACTCGACCGTCGGGCCCTGTTCCAAAGGCGGCGGCGCAACAATTGAGTGGACTGGGGTGGTGCAACTGCATCAAGCCGCACCTCTCCCGGTTCGACGGTGACCTGCCCCTTTGACGGAGGCGAAACGTAAGTCCCCTTCTCGAAAGAAGATTGTGACTCGTCGCTGCTCTTCGTATCATAATAGAATACATCAAAGTTAGCTCACGCATACGTAATCGAAAACTAGATGTCCACCCCGTTGGGGACATGAAACATCAATCGGGTGAGTTCACGTTTGGCCGACTGAGAGAGTGTTTGCGGGTGCGCTACCGCGAACTGTGTGACCCCCTGCAACCAGCGAGCGATCCAGGATGATGACCACGATGAATCAAATCCGTTGGACGGCTGTTCTTCTGCTTGTCGGTCTGCTGGCAGGGCTGACTCAACCCGGTTCCGCTGGGGCGCAAGGTGGGCGGGGAGAATTAGGTTCTGACGGCCAACCGGAGACCAAACCGCAGACGCTCACGTTTCACTTCCAAAACACCCCTTGGGACCAGGTTTTGAGGTGGCTCACCGACGCGGCCGATCTGAATCTGCACGTTCGGGATAAGCTGACCGGGGGACTCAGCTATCGGGACCCCAACCAGTACACGCCCACCCAGGCTCTGGACGTCATGAACCGCTTGCTGCAGCAGCAGGAGTTTCTGCTGCTGCGTCACGACCGCTTCCTGACCGTGCTCAACTTCAAACTGGGGATTCCCGATCATCTGGTCGATCACGTATCACTCGAGGAGTTGGAGAAGCGGGGCGAGACCGAAATTCTCAAAGTCAGTTTTCCGCTGAACGATCGCGACGGGCAAAAAACGGCTGACGAAATCAAAGCCATTTTAGGGCCGCTGGGAAAAGTGGCTGCGTTGGAGTCGGCCAATTCGATTCTGGTGACCGGGACCGGCCGAAAATTGTGGCAGATCAAGGGTTTGTTCGACAACAATCGTAAGCTCGGCAAAGAAGAGTTGACCTTCAAGCCGTTCAAGCTGAGGTATATCGCGGCGGCTGACGCCGAGCAGATTGTCCGCAGCCTGTTCAGCCTACAGAGCGGCGTGCAGAACGTAAGCGCCGGTCAGTCGGGTGTCTCCAGTTCCTCCGGGAGAAGCCGCTGGTCCAGCCGCAGGCGCGGTTCCAGTTCCGATGACCGCCGCCGGGCCTTCTTCGAGCGGATGCGCAGCGGTTCCAGAGGTGGTTTCGGCAGAGGAGGCGAGTCTGGCGTCCGGGGCGGCACACCGTCGCGACAGCAGCCAAATCAACAGCGGAACGCCAACGAACCGCAAGTCACCGTCACCATTGTGGAGGCGACCAACACGTTGCTGGTGAACGCCGGCGCCGCCAAGATGAAGGTCATCGAGCAAGTCGTTCAGGCAATCGACGTGAATTCGGGCACGGCAAGCGGCCCCGGCGGTTTCTCCAGCCCGTCGGACAACAAACCCTACTTCAACGTTTACCAGCTCGAAAACGCCGACGCCCAGGAGGTGGCCCGATCGCTGGGCGTCTTGCACCCCGGCTTGGTGGTCAACGAGGACGGGCGGCGGCGGCGAATTCACATTTACGCCAACCCCGAACAGCACCAAAAAATCGCCGAGGACATCCGGCTGATGGACGGGGACGGGACCGTCGGGGAAACACTGGCCCGTATTCCGCTAAGCGGGATCAGCGCGGTCGAGGCGGCCAACATGCTGTTCTCGTTGTATGTCAACGTAGACAAAGATGACGCCCCCAGCTTCCAATCCGATCCGTCCGGAAAAAACCTCATCATGCGGGGAACCGGCAGTCAGGTCTCGCAGGCTCGTTTGTTGCTGTCACAATATGGCAGGGGAACCGAGGCCAGCTTCGTCCGGCAGACCGGCCCGGTCCGTACGATTCCGTTGGGCGGTGGCCGCAGCGCCGCAGAGGTCGCGAATACACTCAAACGAATCCTGGAAACGGCCATTCCTAATTCCATTGAGGTGATCAATCCCTCTGCGCCCAATCAAGATCGTCCCGCACAAACTCCCCCCGGCCAGCCACGTCGAACGAATCGTCGCCGACCGCGCGATGCCGACCGCCGCCCGCGCAGTGACGCCGTTCGCAGTGACGCCGTTCGCAGAGATGCCAGCCTGCTGCGAGAGAAGGGTCTGCGGGTTTTAACCGCCAGCCAAACCAGTTCGGGGCCGTCTGATCAGCCAGCGGATGGTCCCACCGATCAACCGGACGATCAGCCGCCAGCCAAACCAGACGACGCCTCTGGGCAACCTGCGGATGATTCGGCCCCCACAAGCGATTCAAACGATGCCCAGAAGCCCGCATCGCAGCAGAAGCCGCCAGCTGCCCGGCTGGTGATTCATGTCGACTGGGACAATCTGAAGATTATCTCACAGGATGAAAAGTTGCTCGATTACGTGCAAGGGATCTTAAACAAGGTCATGTCGTCCATGCCTGCTAAAACCAGTTGGAGCGTCTTTTATCTGCAGTCGGCCGATGCGACCGAAACCTCCGTCATGCTCCAGCAACTGATGCCGAGCAGCACGACCTCCTCGCTGTTGGCCGGGACCAATGGATTGGTCGCCGCGGCCAGCTCAACAGGGCTTCGCATTGTTCCTGAAACGCGGACGAACGCCCTGTTTGTCACCGGTCCGACGGCGCTGGTGCAGGATGTGCGGAATTGGCTGAAAGTCCTCGATACCGACGAGGCCGACTTGCCAGCATCGCTCAGGAGCCGGATCCCGCGGATGATTCCGGTGCGCTACGCCAGCGTGAACCAAGTGGCCGAGATTGTCCGCGAAGTTTACAGTGACTCCATGCAGTTACCCCGGTCCGGCGGCGACCGCAGCCGTTTCGGCGACAACCCGTTTGATCGCTTCCGGAGCCGTCGCAGTTTCAGCCGAGAAAGCGGCCGCAGTAACGGCAACAACAGCAGTCGCAATAACAACACGGTGCGGTTGACGTTGGGGGTCGATACTCAGAACAGCCAGTTGGTGGTCTCCTCGAGCGACGCACTGTTTCAGCAGATTAAGGAACTGGTGGCCACGCTCGATGAATCGTCTTACCAAGCCCAGCCGACGGTCAGCGTATACGCACTCAACAACGCAAACTCGGCAATTGTGCAGCAGGCGCTCGGCTCGCTGTTTCCACAGGTGACGGTCAGCACGACCCAGACAACCAACTCGTCCAACAACAACCGGCGGAACTCCAGATCCAATAATACAGACCGAAACCGTTCGTTCGGCGGCATCGACTCCGAGCGGTTTCGACGGCGGTTCGGTGATCGTGGTTCTTCCGGATTCCGAGGCGGCGGAGATCGGTCCCGTTGGTTCCGCGGAAATGGGGGTGACTCCCAGCGCGGCGGCAATCGAGGTAGTTCCTCGGATGGCAACCGGGGCAGATTCTGGAGTGGCAACCGGAGCGGCGGCTCTCGGCGTGGAGGTGATCGTTAGCATGTCGGTCCTGAAAAAACTCCATCCTTACGGTCCGTCCAACATCCCTCGACCAGAGTTTCCCTCCTCTAATCGGCATCCCAACGTCGCTGCCGGGAAACCGGGGCGGTAGACGATCTTTAATCAGTCACGGTCATCAGTCATGGAAATCGGCGAGGTCCTTGTCAGCCGTGGTCTCATCAGCCGGCATCAGTTGGAACTTGCGCACGAACAGGACGGCGGCAAGCGGCTCGATCAGGCCGTCGTCGAACTCGGCTTCCTCTCTGAGGAACAAGCCCTCAAGGTACTGGCCGAAGAGCTCGGCATGCGCTTTGTCGAGCTGAAGAACTTGACCATCGACCGCGAACTGCTGCTGGAGTTTCCCACAACGGCCATCTTCCGGCACTCGTTGCTGCCGCTGGAACGAAGCAACGGCTGCGTGGAAGTCGCCACCAGCGATCCCTACGATCTCGAAGCGCTGGACGAGCTGAGTTCACTGAGCGGATTTCAGTTGCGGCCAGTGCTGGCCCGACACGACGACGTCGAGCAGTTCATCAAAGAAAACCTCGGCGTCGGCGGCGATACCATCAACGAACTGGTCGCTCGCGCGTCGGCAGACGGAGTCGAACTGCTCGAAGATATCTCAGAAGTTGACGGCGAGTTGGGCGACGAGGCGCAGGCCGCCTCGGTCATTCGACTGGTGAACGAACTGCTCGTCGAAGCGCTGGCCCAAACTGCAACCGATGTGCACATCGATCCGATTGCCGGCGGTTTAAGTATTCGCTACCGAATCGACGGCATGCTGCGTGTTCAGCCCATTCCACTGGAAATCAATCAGTTCGCCACGGCGATCGTCACCCGGCTGAAGATCATGTCGCGGCTGAACATTGCCGAGAAACGCCTGCCTCAGGACGGCCGCATCAACCTGCGCATTCAGGGCCGCGAAATCGACGTCCGCGTCTCCATCATTCCCATGCTACACGGCGAAGGAGTCGTTCTGCGTCTTTTAGACAAGGGTCGCATGGTCTTCGATCTGCGGAGCGTGGGCATGCCGGCAGAAATGATCGAGACCTATCGGGAACTGATCACCCAACCCTACGGAATCATCCTGGTGACTGGGCCGACCGGCTGCGGCAAAACAACCACGTTGTATAGTGCGCTCAATGAAATCAAAGATTCAGCCACCAAGATCATTACGATCGAGGACCCGGTCGAATACCAGATGGCCGGGATCAACCAGATTCACGTTCATACCAAAATCGGGCTCACGTTTTCGGCCGGGCTGCGGAGCATTCTGCGTCACGATCCGGACGTGGTGCTGGTGGGTGAGATTCGCGACAAGGATACGGCCGAAAATGCCATTCAGGCGTCTTTAACCGGCCACCTCGTCTTTAGCACACTGCACACCAACGATGCGCCCAGTGCGTTCACACGGCTGATCGACATGGGAGTCGAACCGTTCCTGGCGGCCAGCACCGTGGAAGCGGTGATGGCGCAGCGGCTGGTTCGTATCTTGTGTCCTGATTGCAAAGAGTCGTTCCGGCCATCTCCGGACGATTTGCCGCCCGACTTTCCACAGCCGTTTCCCGACCGCTTGTGGAAACCGGTCGGCTGCCGGGAATGCCGCGACACCGGTTACCGCGGCCGAACCGGCATCTTCGAACTGCTCCTGACCGACGAAGGCATCCGGGATTTGTGCATCGAGCGGGCCAGCACCGCCCGGATTCGGAAACATGGCCTCGAGCAGGGGATGATCTCGCTTCGTCAAAACGGCTGGCAGAAAGTAATTGCCGGAATCACCAGTCTCGATGAGGTGCTCAGAATCACCAAGGGCGACATCTGGCAGAAACCGGGACCTTCCTCGTGAACCGCCCGATTTCCGCCCGAACGAGACCCACCGGTGGCTAAACTAGTTTGTACTTCCTCTGCAAAACTTTGCTGCTTCGTGCCATTGTGTCGAATCGGTTGAAAGTTTCAGTAGACAATCTCGGATATAATGGTTGGAAAGGCGGGAGGAAACCAGCCGACAACAGCAGGTCAACGATGCCGGATTTCCAGTACACCGCTCACGAGATTTCCGGGCAGCAGATCACCGGAGTGCTGACCGCCGCCAGCAAGCAGGAGGCGCTCAGTTCGCTTTCGACCCGGAACCTGTTTCCGGTCCGTGTCGAGTTGACCGAAGAGGCTGGGGTGAATCGGGCGCGGCTGGGCCGGAAGGTGGGGGCGCGGCATTTGGCCGTCTTTTACACGCAACTGGCCGATCTGCTGCGTTCCGGTGTTCCAATGCTCCGTTCGCTGGAACTGTTGGAAAAACAGTCGTCCAACCTGACGCTGAAACTGGTCGTGCAGGAGGTTCGCGGAGAGGTGGCCAACGGAACCCGCCTGGCCGAGGCCATGCGGCGGCATCCGCGTGTCTTCGGCGAACTGGCGGTCAGCATGGTGAGGGCTGGCGAAGAGGGAAGTTTTCTGGAGGACGTGCTCAAGCGAATCGTCGCATTCACCGAGCACCAGCAGGAACTGAAAAGCCGGGTGGTGGGCGCCATGATCTATCCGGTGTTTTTGTTGGTGGTGATGACGGCGGTCGTGGCGGCAATGCTCATTTTCTTTGTGCCGAAATTCGAGCCGATTTTCGAGGAGATGTCAGAGCAGGGCGCTTTGCCCTGGGCGACTACGGCGCTGATGTCCCTGAGCGATTTCGCCCAGAACTACGGGTTAGTCGGCCTGCTGTTGGGGGCCGGCGGAATGTTCGCCCTGGTTGGCTGGCTGAAGACAGAAGCGGGCCGTGAAAAGCTCGACCTGTTTCGGCTGCGGGCGTTCGGCATGGGGCCGATTGTTCGCAGTCTAGCGATTGCCCGCTTCTGCCGGATTCTGGGGACGCTGCTGCGAAACGGCGTGCCGATTCTGCAATCGCTCCGCATCGCCATGGATGCCACCGGCAACGTCGTCCTCAGCCGGGCCATCGGCGAGGCGGCCGAAAACATCTCCGAAGGAAAAGCGCTCGCGCAGCCTCTTTCGGCCAGCGGGCAGTTTCCGGAAGAAGTGGTCGAGATGATTGCGGTCGGCGAAGAAGCCAACAACCTGGAGCAGGTGCTGATCGACATTTCCGAGAACCTGGAACGGCGGACCAACCGCCTGCTCGACATGTTTGTGCGGATGCTGGAACCGGTCATGTTGACGGTTTTGGCCGGAGTCGTGCTGTTTGTGGTGATCGCGCTGTTGTTACCCATTCTGCAAAGTTCCAGCATCATGTAATGCCAACAATCGCAAGCGCAGAAAAACGCGATAAGTCACTTCAGTCAAGGGAGAATGATATGAGATCCCACCGTAGAATCAAACGGCAAACCCAACGTGGATTCACGCTGCTGGAAGTTTTGCTGGTCCTTGTGATTCTCGGTGTGATCGCCGGGCTGGTGGTTCCGCGATTATTCGGAACGCAGGAACGGGCCATGGTCCAGAAAACAGAAGCCGACATCAGAGGGCTTGAGAACACACTCCAACTTTACGCGATCGATCACTTCGCCACATATCCAGAAACTCTTGACGATCTTCTTCAGCCCCAGGATGAAGACGGAAACCAGATGAAGCCCTATCTGGACAATTACCCCAGAGATGCCTGGAGGCAGCCATTCAACTACCAGGTCGAGCATGATGAGAGCATTGCCGGTGGTTCGCAAAACGCTCGCATCTGGTCGAACGGCCCAAACCGACAGAACGACGACGGATCGGGAGATGACATCAACAATTGGGACGACCAGTTCGTCGAATAGAATTTGGGAACCCATGCGACGTTTGGCTCCGAACACCGCATCGCCGCGCCGCGGCGGATACACGCTGCTGGAACTGTTGCTGGTGCTGGCCATTCTGGTGATGGCGGCCGGTATCGCCTTGCCCAGCGTGATGGGGATGTATCAGCGCAATCGGCTCGACCGGGCCGCCGAAGATGTTCGGGCGCGGCTGGCGGGAACACGCTTCTGGGCCCTTGACAGCGGCCTGATTTACCAGTTCCGATTCGAGCCGGCAGGACGCCGCTACCTGGTGATCTCTTTCGATCAGCCAGGCGACGCGGCGGAGGCCGCAGCCCGGCAGCGGCTCGGCCAGTTGCCGGATAGCATGCGGTTCGAAACGGCCGATGCGGAAGTATTGTTCGTCGAGCAGATTCCTTTGGAGTTGTTGAGCGGTTTGGCCAATTCACAGGAACTGGCGGGCGTGTCGTGGTCACCGCCGATTCTGTTTATACCGGACGGCTCGGCGATGGACTCCGTGTTCGACCTGGTCGATTCGGCCGAGCGGTTCGTCCGGTTCCGGATTCGTGGGCTGACGGGAACAGTCAAAGTCGAACCCATCCGCAAGAGGACCGGGCAATGAGCGGGCAGGGGCAAAGATCTTCTGGCCTGACCTTATATGAGGTGGTGCTCTCACTGTCGATTCTGTTGGGGAGTCTGGCCACGCTGGGACAATTGATCTCGACCGGAACGCGGGCGGCGGTCGAGTCTCGGCTGAAAACGCGGGCTATTTTGTTGTGCGAGTCGAAGCTGGCCGAGGTCATCGCCGGCGTCGAGGCGATGCAATCAACATCCGGTGTTCCCTTCGACGAGACCGCCCCCAACTGGTCCTGGAGTTTGGCAGTTGCCGAGACCGGGCACGTCGGCCTGCTGGAGTTGGAAGTTACCGTCTCACGTGTGGGCCAGGGGCAAGCGTCTGATTCGACGTTCTCGATCCGCCGTTACGTTCGCGACCCGCAGCTATTGCTCGATGCCGCCGCCGAGTCGCTGGAAGAAGGGTCCGGCGGCGGTTAGCGCATCCTTATTCGATCCGAAACGTGAATGATGTGCGTGCTTTTTTCGTTTGAAGTTTAGCCGCTCGCGGCATAGCGGACCGAACAGGCCCGCGAACCTGCCCATTGTCGATATTTCAAGAGACCGAACGAGCATGCGAGAAAGTGGCACCGTGAATCAACCGGCCATTCGCGTCAAGGCCCCGTCGAAAACGGGCCTCGGCCGCCAAGCCCCTCTGCGCCGAGGGCTGCCGTGGCCGCAGCAACCGGCGTTCACGCTGCTGGAAGTGGTCTTTTCGCTGGCGCTGACAGTGCTGCTGCTGGGAACTATACTCACAGCCCTCGATATTTACCGCAGGCTCACCACGGCTGGCCGCCAGGACGTCGAACACTCGCAGCTTGCGCGCGCGATCTTGCGACGGATGGAACTCGACATTCGCTCCTGTCTGTTTCGCAACCCGATGCTGGAGTCCAGCGCAGCCCAAAGCGAATCAGAGACCGACCCGGAAGATGCCACAACACTCGTCGAGGAGATCGACCCGGCTGCGGCCTTTTCCGCAGAGAGCATTGGCATTTTCGGCGACTTGAACACGTTAATCGTGCATACCAGCAAGCCGTCCCGCGATCTCGGCGAGTTGCTTTCAACCGACGGTGAAGTCCGGTACGCACCGACCAGCGATTTGAAATCGGTCTCCTACTTTCTGGCGATCTCGGAATCGGACGGTCTGCAGGGGGCGGTCGGCGATGCCTTGGAGACGGAAGTTTCCACGCTGGCCTCCGTCTCTGCCGTCAAGGGGCTGGCCCGGCTGGAAGGGGACCGACTGGCGATGGACTTTGCCGACATGACGGCCGACACCCAATCTCTCGCCGAAAACACGACACTGCTCGCCTCGGAAGTGAACTTTCTGCAATTTCGGTATTTCGACGGCATCGAATGGCAGGAGGCCTGGGACAGCGTGGCCTACGAGCGGCTGCCAAACGCCGTCGAAATGACGATCGGTTTTCGCTCGACCGGAACGTCCGTTTCGAATCAAACAGCGGGCAATGCCCCCAGCAGCGCCGCTGACCAGGCAACAACTTTATACCGATTCGTGGTCGCCTTGCCGCTGGCGGAACCGGCGGTCGCGGAAGCGGGAATGTTTTGACAAGAAAATCGACGAGTTGAATGTGGCGAGTCGGTGAGCGGTGGGTGTCAACCCACTGGTTCTTCAACGGTCCGACCCGACACAGGACAACGTTTTCCCCTCTGACTGACGTTCAAACTTCTGGCAGACACGGCGATGATGGCGATCAATCGAAACCGTACGAATCGACAACCGAGCGGCGGGGAACGCTGGGGCAGCATTTTGGTGACGGTGCTGGTGGTTGTGCTAATGTTGTCTCTGGCGGCCTACACCTTCACAGAGATGATGGTTGCAGAGCGACAAGCGACCGAGATGTTCGCCCGCGAAGTGGCGGCCCGCAGTTTTGCCGATTCCGGCATCGAGCTGGCGGCCGCGCTGCTGGGAAACCGGTCGGAGGCGGTCCTCGAGAACTACTACCATAATCCCGAGTTGTTTCAGGCGGTCCTGATGCGCGACTCGGAAGCGGACCGCGGGCGCGGCCGTTTCAGCATTGTCGCGACGGTCGAAAACGACACCTCCGGATCGGCAATCCGCTACGGTTTGATTGACGAGTCGGGAAAGTTAAATCTGAATACGCTTCTAAGACTCGGACTGGAAGACGAGCAACTGCGTGACTCGTTGCTACAGCTTCCGGAGATGAGCATCGAAACGGCCGATGCGATTTTGGACTGGCTCGACGAGGACGAACAGCCTCGCGAGTCCGGCGCAGAAAACGAGTATTACGAAACGCTGTCGCCGCCCTACTCGACAAAAAACGGCCCGCTCGAATCGCTGGACGAGTTGCTGAAGGTCCGCGACGTGACGCCGTCGCTGCTTTTCGGCGAGGATTCCAATCGCAACGGCCTGCTCGACCCGAACGAGAACGACGGCGACGCCAGCCCACCGCTCGACAACGCCGACGGCGTGCTGCAACTGGGCTGGAGCGCATATGTGACGGTTTACAGCCGCGAGACGAACCTGAAGTTGGACGGCACCCAGCGAATCGACGTGAATCAGCAGGACCTTGTCGAACTGTTCGACACGCTGCAGCAAGAGTTCGACGAGGAGACGGCGCAGTTCGTCGCCGCATACCGGCTGTACGGTCCCTACGATCCCGATGTCGACACCAACGGCAACAACGGCTCGAATACGCCGGGGCAAACCAGCCAGTCATTAGGCGGCGGGTCGAACAGCCAACCGAGGGGTTCCGGCAATCAGCCGGAAGGTTCTGGCAGTCAATCAGGGAGTTCCGGCTCCGGCTCGTCCGAGGAGTCGATGCGGGGCGGACTCAATCTTTCCGGAGAAGGACAAAATCAGGTCAACTCGCTGTATGACCTGATTGGCGCCCAGGTGCGGGGCCAAGTCGCTGGCGAAGAAACCACGCTCGAGAGCCCCTGGGCGGACGATCCGTCGGAGATGCAGGGTTTTCTTCCCGAATTGCTCGACGTCCTGGCAACTACGTCTGAGGGGTTCATCGAAGGCCGGGTCAACATCAGTCAGGCACGGCGCGAAGTTCTACTGGGCATCCCCGAAATGGATGAGCAACTGGTCGAGGCGATCCTCGGTGCCCAGGCCTACGGTGCGGGCGGCGATCTCACCGGTAGCAGCCGCGCGACGACCGGCTGGCTGCTGATCGAAGGACTGGTAGAACTGGAGCAAATGCGCAAGCTCGACAAATATATCACCCTCCGCGGAGACGTTTTCCGCGTCCAGGTGGTCGGTTACTACGACGCGGGCGGTCCGGTTTCGCGTCTGGAAGCGGTTATCGATGCCAGTCAGGATCCGCCTAAAATCGTCTCCTTCCGCGATCTGACCGATCTTGGATGGGGTTACTCTCGCAGTCTGCTGCAATCGTCAGGCACAGGGTTTTAGCCGCAAGAACCGGTCCGTGTTGCTCGTCCAAGTCAGATCGCGTTGGCCTCCCTCAAACAAATCATAAGTACTCCCGCCGCTTGACGAGTCCCGGCAATGGGACCGGATACTTGCCGTCAGGCCCAACCTGCAGGGGCGCGGGAGATTCCATGGTCATCTTGTCAACATCCGGAGCGAACTCGTGCTCGCAATTGAGCATCTGGTCGCGGGTGATGAGCTGGCCGGTGTGGGCGGCCATGCGTCCCATGGACGTGATCAAGCTGGCCTCAACGCCGCGCTTCACCTCGTTGTAGGACTTGTCCTGGCGGATGGCGTTGATGAGGTCGTCCCACTCAACCTGGTAAGGATTCGGCTCCGATTGCGGGAATGCCCACAACAGATCTTCCTTTGCGATGTTGTACCCTTGATAGATCCGGCATCGGGCAGGGGTATGGCCTGCGGTGGAGATGACCGCCGAACCTTTGGTCCCGTGTGCATAGCTGGCAAACTTCGAGAGGCAGCCGGCCATAGTTCGACCACGGAGCATCAGCTTGCTGCCGTCGGCGAATGTGTATTCGACGTCGTAGTTGTCGAAGTTCTGATCGACCATATCGCCACGGTAGTGCCGGCCGCCGGATCCCTCGGCCTCGACGGGCCAGGCGTCCTTCATCCAGCAACACTCGTCAATATTGTGGATCAGGAAATCACTGACGGCGCCGCCGCTGGCCCAGAGGAACGCGTGGAACCGCTTGATCTGGTAGAGCAGTTCGCTGATGCCATCCGGCTTAGGACCGGTCGCCGCCGAGCCTGTGGGACCGGCCATCCGATAAGCCCTGAGTTCGAGGACCTCACCGATTTCTCCCGCCCTGATCCGGTGATACAGTTCCTGGCGGGCCTGGCAGTGACGGCACATCAGCCCGACGCCCACCTTGAGGTTTCGCTGCAGCGACTCATCGGCGAGCCTCAACATTTTGCGGCTACTCGGACCGTCCACCGTAACCGGCTTCTCCATGAAAACGTTAATGCCCCGCTCGATGGCATACGTGAAGTGAACCCAGCGGAACGCCGGAGGCGTTGTGAGCAGTACCACATCGCCCGGGCTCAGGCAATCCATCGCCTTCTTGTAGGCATCGAAACCAATGAACTTGCGGTCTTGGGGCACGTCGACCTGATCGGCGAACTTGCTGTTCAGCGACCGGTAACTGGTCGCGAGGCAGTCCTCGAAAACGTCGGCCATCGCAACAAGCTTGATCGGACCACTCTGAGTGGAAAGAGCGTTGGCTGCCGCGCCGGTGCCCCGTCCGCCACAACCGACCAGGGCCGTCCGGATCGTATTGTTTTCCCCGGCGTAGATGTACGAGACGGCTGTCCCCACTAGGGCAGAGGCCCCGGCAATCTGGCCGGTATTTTTCATGAACTCGCGGCGCGATGTGACGCTTTTCGTAGTTTCGCTCATGGCGGGACTCCTGCTACGGATTTAGTCTCTTCTCCAAATCGCTTTCGACTCGCACGGCAAAAGCCGGGGTGCTTGCCCCCCATCATGTCTCACTGCACTCCGCCAAACAACTCGGTTTTCCTGTAAAAAAATGAAAACAGACTGCAGATCCACCTAATCTGCAAAAAAATCATATTCAGTAGATCCCAATTCGCCAGCGAGATCTCAGGGTTTCCGAAAGTTACTGGGATCTGTTCTCGGGGCAATTCCGGAGTTCGGAAGTTCTGACACTTCGATGGGGACGATGCGAACTGGAGGAGATCATCTGTGACTGCACCCTCGACGACTTATTTCCGCCCGTCAGCTTGACAGCCGCCCCAGCCGATCGCATTAAAGATTTATAAAATATATTTGATAGATATCTTATACATATTGAGACGGTCGTCGATGCAATTGACACTTCAGACGGATTATACCTTACGAACGCTGATGTATTTGGCGGTCCGTGGGGAGCGGGTGAAGATCGCTAAGGTGGCCGACTTTTACGGGATCTCGGCGGCCCATGTAGCCCGAGTCGTCAACCAGTTATCCCGACTGGGATTCGTTCGCAGCACCCGCGAAACCGGGGGAGGGATCGAGATGGGGCGGCGACCCGAACAGATTTGCATCGGCGAAGTGGTCATCGCCTTTGAAGGGAATCTGCATCTGCTCGACTGCGTCGGGACCGAAAACGTCTGTGCGATCCAGAGTTTTTGCAAGCTGCTCGGTGTCTTGGCGGAGGCGGAACGCATCCAAATCGAGTATTTGAACAGTGTCACGCTTGCCGATGTTCTGTCGATCCGGCGGCAGCGTTGCAACGAACCCGCAAAACCGTACGTACGCTGGATGATATTTACAAAACAACCGTCGTGTTGATCACGGACAAATATGTGAACGACGAAGACGATTTTCCGGCCGGCAGCGCTGCGATTGCCCTGTTTGATGCGATTAAGAAAAAGGGCTGGCACGAGGCCCGACTGCTAGATGCGACCGGCGAACCATACGAGGAGAAAAACTCGCCGCGGGACGCTTTCGAACGGACGGCGATCAAACAGTTGAAGTCGGGCAATAATTATTACGAACAAGTCATCACGAAGGAGGGCAAGCCGTACCTGCGGGCAGCGACGCCCGTTCCCGTCGTGATGAATAAATGTATCATGTGCCACCCCCACTATGCCGACGCCAAGCAGGGAGAACCAATCGGCGCGATCAGCTATACGCTGCCGATCGAGTGAACGGTCGCTACGGAAACGTAACGGGCGGACCGACCGACCGTTTTTTTACGCGCCGATGGAGAAATTGTTAAGGTGGCCGGACGAACGTTCCCTTTCACCAGTGCGATCTTACGTTGACACACCACTCCCGCGAGATTTGTCTCATCTGCCATCGTATCTTGCCATAAAACCGTTATCAGGGGCCAAACGTGAATTTTGTTCGCGCTTCCAAATCCGAAATCCGAAGCACGAAACTCGAAACAAATACGAATTATCGAATTACGAATGTTCAAAACTTCCTAGTCATCTGCTTTTGGCATTTCGGATTTCGAGTTTCAGATTTCCAGGACTATGCCCTTGCCTAGAACCTCATAGTTCGGCTGTCACGGTTGCACGGTACAGATTAGTCGAATCTGTAATTCCACCTGTGAGTATGATGAGTTTGGCGATCGGTCAACTCTCCAGTGTTGCTGCGGATTTGGGGATTCGGCTCAGAGACGTCGCAGAACCTCGACGATGCGCAACAAGGCCCGTCCTCGTAATATTGTACGGCGAAGAATCTTTCGGACGTCGATGCTCTCCCAAAACGGAAAGCAAGTCCTCCGCCTTAACGTTTCAACATCTGCTGACTCAAGCGGTTGTTTGTCGGATGTTCTCTCACGATCGATTTTCGGTAGTGTCATCGTCACGGTGTTGCCGGCAATTTGACTCGACGGTTCGCCGGCTACTGATCGCACTGCCGGCCCTCTTCGCTCTGTGCGCCCAACCGGCTTCGGCCGACGTGGTGCAAATTCTCGATTCCAACCACGACGCATTTCGAGCCCGGATAAATCTCATCTGTTCGGCGCAAAGTCGGGTCGAGTTCGCCTGCTTCGAACTGCTCGACGACGAACTCTCCTATGCCTTTCTGGCCCTTCTGCGTGATGCGGCCAGACGAGGCGTCGAGGTTCAAGTCGTCGTCGATGCCTTCGGCGATCGAGTTCCACAACCGGTTTACAACCACCTGATCCGCCAGGGCGTACAAATCCGCCGGTATCATCCACTGCGATTGACGGAAGCGCACCGTTATCTCTGTCGCATGCACGATAAGCTGTTGCTTGTCGACGGGCGGACGATGATTCTCGGCGGACGGAACATGGGCGCCCCCTACTACGGTCTGTCGCAGAAGCAGAATTTTCTCGATCGGGACGTGCTCATTTCAGGGCCGGCAGTCGGCGACGCTGATGCCTACTTCCGGCAACTCTGGAATAGCTGCCATGTCGTTCCAATGGCTCCCGGTGCTCGAAATCGTACCCTGATGCTGCAATCGCGCAGGCAGCGATTCTCGTCGACGGCTCGACAAGCGGCTCTGTGGCCGGATTCGCCGATCTGTCTCCAACGGTTCTCGGTGGACCGCTTGCTCGATGAGTCACTGTCGCGGCTTTTAGCGCGGACGGCAAATCGAACGTCATCGGCCTTCCTTTGGCAGTCCGTCGAAAAGCCGACCGAAGCGATCCGGTTCCTGCATTCGAGCCGGCTGTGGACCGCTCACAACACCGATATCAGCGACGAACTTCTGGCGTTGATCAAGTCGGCTCGCCGGCGGATTGTCGTCGAAACGCCGCACCTGGTTCTCACCAAGCAGTTTGAAACGGCGTTGTCAGCGGCCGTCCGCCGCGGCGTGCGAGTTCAACTGCTGACCAATTCGCTGGCGACGACAAACCGCCCCGTCGTGCATGCTGGGTATGTCAATCAGAAGAGAAAAATGTTGCAGAGCGGAATCGAGGTCTGGGAATATCAGGGGCCCAATTTCCTGCACGCCAAGGCGATGGTGGTTGACGACGTGGCCGTCATCGGCTCGTACAATCTGCATCCACGCTCGCAGTATTTCGACACGGAAGTCGCCGTGGCCATCCGTGACCCGCAACTGGCTGCCGCCCTGCGGCTGTCGATTGAGAATCACCGGTCCGCCGCAGTCCGTGCCGGCAGTGCGCCGGGGTATTGCCTGTCGCGACAGCTCGGCGGTCTGCCGCAGCGCCGCCGTATCGCCTGGATGACGCTGCTTCGCCTGGCTGCACCGCTGATCGAACGGCATTTGTAGCCGCTGGCGGCGTCTCAGACCAAAATTCCCGCGATTGGCTTGCCGAGTACTAACCGGTGCGGCCGGTCGATGGAGTCGTACAGCACGGTCTCGGGATCGACGCCCAGCAGGTGATACAGGGTCGCCGCAAGGTCTTTCGGGTCGTGTGGTTTCTCGGCCGGATAGGCGGCCGAATTGTCTGAGGCTCCGTAAACCGTTCCCGGCCGGATTCCCCCACCGGCGAGGGCCAGCGAGTAGACCCAGGGCCAATGATCACGGCCGGCGTTTTTGTTGATTTTCGGCGTGCGGCCGAACTCGGCATTGACAATCACCAGCGTCTCATCCAGCATCCCTCGCTGGTCCAGGTCTTCGACGAGTGCGCTGAATGCCGTGTCGAGTTCCGGCCCCAGCGATTCCTTCATCTTCTTGAAGTTTTGGCTGTGCGTGTCCCACGAGCCCCGCGGGGTGTGACAGTAACTGACGTTGGTCATCGGCACGCCAGCTTCGGCCAGACGACGTGCCAGCAGACACCGCTGGCCAAACTCGTTCTTGCCGTAGCGCTGGCGGGTTTTCGGAGATTCCGACGCCAAGTCGAACGCTTTGCGAGTCTCATCGGAACTGAGCAGGTTGAACGCCCGTTGGAAGTAGGCGTCGAGGTCCCGCGCCTCAGCCGAACTGTCGATCAGCCTTCGCTGCTGGTCAACCTGCCGAAGCAGGCTTCGCCGGGCCGTCAGCCGCAACGAGGTGAGATCGTTGTTGGGGCGGACAGCTTGAACCTGGACGTCCTCGTTCAACAACGGCTGGTCGACGGCGAAACTCACGTGCTTGGCCCCTAGAAAACCGGGGACCTGACCGTGCAGTACGGTGCCGTTGTTGCGGCGCATCAGCGGGCCGACACGCACCCAACTCGGCAGAGTTCCGGTCGTGGGCCGCAGGTGATCGAGCACTGCGCCAAAGGGCGGAAAGTCGGTGGCGGCCGGCGGAAAGTCGGTCTGCGGTGTACCCGGCGGGTGTTTGTGGCCAGTGTTCGCAGACAGACTGGCCGTCACGTGGTTCGGATTGGAATGCGACATCGAGCGGATGACGGCCAGCTTGTCCATGATGCGGGCTACCTGAGGCAGCAGCTCAGAAAACCGAACGCCGGGAACATTGGTCGGAATGTCGCCGAATTCTCCGCGGACCGCCTCCGGCCCGTGCGGTTTGGGGTCAAAGGTCTCCTGCTGTGGATGTCCCCCATGCAGGTACAGCATAATTACCTGCTTCACACAGCCGAACGTCCTGCTAACGTTCCCCGCAGCTTCGGCCTTGAGGCGGAACAGTTCAGGCAGCGTCAACCCGAGACCGCACAACCCGCCCACACGCAACACCTCCCGCCGTGAGAGTTGTCGCGCACGGTGAAATTCTCGGCAACCGAATATTGTAGAACGCGATGATCCCCGCATCGAAAGCTCCTTCTGCATGGCACATAGGAACTGCACAAACGCCACCGTTGAGAGTGATCAGCCACGGTGATCCGCGACAGTCCGGCACGTCACGCGGACCGTGGATTATAATGTGTTTCAGGAATAATGTACAATCCTCTATCGGGACCGGCGGCGTTGTGGGATCAGTCGAAGAAGCGATTGCCGGGGCAGCGAGGGTGTGGTGATCCCGCGATGGTTTCGCCGCAACGAATTCGTTCGAACTGGCTGATTGTATTGATGTTCGAGTAGAATCCGGGATTGGCGTTGAACACATCGAAGATCGCATGTTTGAACTTGTGCTCTACATAGTCGTTTTTATCGCGTTGTCGGGTCTGATGGCGATGGTCGACGCCGCAGTCCTCAGTGTCTCTCGCGGCGAAGTCGAAGAACTGGTCCTCCACAAAAAGTGGGGTGCCCTCGCATTGCAATCCATTGTGCAGCGGATGACGCGGGCGGTGGTCATCATCGTCCTCATCACCAACACCATCAACATCCTGGGCCCGATCCTGGCCGGTAAGAAGGCGATTGATTTATACGGCGACACGGTCATCGGCGTTGTGACCGTGATCCTGACCTTGGGGACGATCCTCTTTTCGGAGATCATCCCCAAGTCACTGGGGACGCACTACGCTCCGCTGATCGGCCGCGTGTCGGCGCCCTTCATCCTGGCGCTGATCTATGTGCTGTCTCCGCTGGTCAATGTCCTGGAATGGTTTTCGAACCTGCTCAAAAGTGGCCAGCGACGAATTGGTACCGAGGCACAGATACGCTCGCTGGTCACCATTGGCCGACGAGCCGGCTATATCGAACACGACGAGGGACAGTTCATCCATCGCGCGTTCATCTTAAACGACAAGACCGCCGCAGACGTGATGACGCCGCTGAAAGACATCGTTGGTGTCGACGCGGCCGCGACGGTGAAGCAGTCGGCCCAGCGCGTTTTGCGCAACGAGTTTTCACGCTACCCGGTTTTCGACAAGTCCCTTCAGAATGTCCAGGGGATGGTCATCAGCCGCGATATTATGGCGGCGCTCAACGAAGGGAAGGACCATGAACCAGTCTCCACGATCGTCCGCCCCGCGCTCACCGTTTCGGCAAGCATGCGCACCGACAAGTTGCTGGTCCTCTTTCGTGACCGCCACATTCACTTGGCAATCGTCTGGGAGCTTGGCAAAACGGTCGGAATGGTTACGCTGGAAGACGTACTTGAAGAGTTGGTGGGAGAAATCGAGGACGAGAAGGACGCAGTCAAGCTGTGAAAAGGCTGTTCAGTAAGTGCGCACAACTTCGCATTCGTTTTCAAAGACTTCGTACTTGGCGCGGACCGAGATGTTCTTGTCCCAGTCCAACAGCAGGCTGTCGAGGACCGACGGCTTCGCCGTCGCAGCCGGGTGAGCAGCAGCTTGGTAAACTGACTCATGTGGATGTCATTATTATGTTGGCATAAGACACATAAGCGGTTACAATCGCGGCATTGAAAGAGAAAACGGGCAGATGAGAATCTGAGCAGAAATAAGTCGGTCAGTCTCAGTGTTGAATTTTGTTTTTCCGACCTTGTGAAATTGTTCAACTTATTTCTGGGCAGATCCGAACCTTAATGAAATCGTCCATTCGATTCCTTTCAAGGAGACTTCCGCCGTGTTGAAGTTATTTCGTAAACACTCGCCGGATTGTGAATCCGTCAACCGGCGGAATTTCCTTTTGGAAGTCGGCTCGATTGGTTCGCTGGGACTCTCGCTCGACATGCTGCTACGCGGACAGGCCGCCAGCGCGTCGCCCACCGGTGCGCAGGCTGGTGACGTGAACTGCATTCTGATTTGGACGCAGGGAGGAACGAGCCACCACGATACGCTCGACCCGAAACCGCAGGCACGGGCCGAGGTGCGTGGCGAATTCGGCGTGATCGACACGGTTGTGCCAGGAATTCAATTCTCCGACCAGATGCCTCAGTTTGCCAAACAGCTTGGCCGATTCGCCGTGATGCGCAATCTGAATCCACGGAACGGCTCCCACGGCCGAGCCGACGCGATCATGATGTCTGGCAAGCCCGTTAACCCAACCGTCACGTTTCCCTGCTACGGCTCGGTCATTGCCAAGGAAAAAGGCTATCAAAAGAACATGCCGCCGTTCGTACAGACTGGCACGCACCTCGATCGCCGATGGGGTGGTTCTACTGCTGGGCATTTGGGAATCGAAAACAACCCGTTTGAGTTGCCCGGTGATCCTAACGATGAAAACTTCACGGTGCGCGATGTGACTCCGCCCGGCGGAATTTCCTTGGCGCGGCTCGATCGCCGCCGCGCAGCACTGAAGACCATCGATCAACTGCAACGGAACCTCGAACGGCCGTCACCTGCTTTGGAGGCGCTCGACGAGTTTTATCAAAACGCCTTCAGCATCATCGCCGACCCGGCGACCCAGAAAGCGTTCGACCTAAAATCCGAGAAGCCAAAGGTTCGGGATGCTTATGGGCGAACGGAATTGGGGCAGGGTTGTTTGCTGGCACGGCGGCTGATCGAGGCGGGGACACGTTTTGTCACCGTGACGAGCGGCCATTGGGATACGCACGGAGACAACTTCAACAGGCTGAAAAAACTGCTCCCACCACTCGATACGGCGCTGCCCAGACTCTTGATCGACCTTGAGCAGCGCGGCTTGCTCGACAATACACTCGTTGTTTGGATGACTGATTTTGGCCGCACTCCTGTTGTGAACCGTGTGGCGGGCCGTGATCACTGGAAGTACGCCGGCATCTTATGCATGGCAGGTGCCGGAACTCCCGGGGGTCTTGTGTTCGGGAAGACCGACGACGAGGGGGCCCAGATCGTTGGCAATCAGTATGACCCGAACGACGTGGGTGCAACGATTTACACTAAGTTGGGCATCCCGCTGAATTCGATCCACGTCACGCCGGACGGACGACCCATCCAGTTGTGCGATGGTCGAGTCATCGAAGAACTGATGAGTTAATCAACTCCGGTGAGAAGATCATCAGTTTCACCCCGACATTGCTGCCCGGTTGATCACTGTCCCGTTTATCGTGGTGTGCTATGAACTTACGTCGTGTGCTGTTTTGCGTGGTTGCCGTTGGTTTACTTGCCTCTGCGCAGGTCTGCCGGGCCGGCGTTGGATTTCGGCAGTTAACCTCGATGTTTCCCGTAGCCGTGCAACGGGGAACACAAGCGACGGTCCGTCTCCGGTCCAATTATACGCTGGACGAGACACACACGGTTCTGTTCTACAAACGGGGCACACAATCGGGCATCAAGATGACGCTTGCAGAAACGAAGCCGATTGCCGCCCTCCCTGACGGCACGCGATCTTCGGCCGGCACACCGTTTCGATTCCACGTTCAGGTCCCGGCCAATCAAGATCCGGGGGTCTACGAGTTGCGCGTGGCGACGAAAAAGGCGGTCTCCAGCGTCTCGCACCTGCTCGTCACCGATTTTCCGGTCATCGAGGAGCAAGAACAGGACAACGGCACAGCGGCCACCGCTCAACCGATTTCGGTCCCTGCGGCGGTCTGCGGCGTTTGTGAACGTTTCGAAGACGTCGATTATTATCGGTTCACAGGCAAAGCGGGTCAGGAACTGACCATTCAGATCTATGCCCAGCGGGTCACCGAGGGCATCTACGACATGGCGGTTCGTATTGGGGTTCAACTGATGGACTCGACCCTTGTGCTCAGCGGTCCCCGCGGGCAAGTGGTGGCCCGGAACAACAACTTCCTTGGGGGCGACTCGCTGCTCTCCTGCAAATTGTCCGAATCGGGCGAGTACATTTTGAAAGTATACGATTATCGCTACGCGGGCGATCCTCGGTACACGTATTGCGTCGAGATTTCCGACCGGCCTTTCGTCCATGCGGTCTTCCCGGCGGCCGTTCAGAGGGGCACTACGACCCAAGTCAAAGTGAAGGGACATGGTCTCGGTGGTCTCGAGCAAGCCACCATAAGCACCACTGCGGACGAACCCTTGGGCTGGAAAAACGTGCGGCTCGAAACGCCGGCCGGTACTACGAATCTGGTGTCGGTCTTGGTCAGCCCGTACCGGAACATCGTGGCACCAAAGGGTCACGGAACCATCGAGACAGCCACGCCGGTTTCGCTGCCCGTGGGGATCAACGGCTGGATTTCCGAGCCCCAGGAAACCCATTACTTCGTCTTCGAGGCCCTCAAGGGCCGCGACTATCGTTTTGAGATTGAGTCACCCCACCGGGGCCTGCCTCTGGATAGCGTGATTGAAATCTATAGCGCTGCCGGCCAGATGCTCGTTGAGGCAGACGACGGGACGCTTTTGGGAAACCCTTCAACGCAGATCTCGGTACGCACAAAAGATGCCAAGCTCAGCTTCCAAGCACCTGCCGACGGCGAGTATTTCTTGGCCGTGCGAGATCTGCACGACCGCGGCGGAGAGCGGTTTTGCTACCATCTGCGTGCCGAGTCGAGCAGGCCGGACTTCGAGGTCTATGGAGAATACTACTACGCCATGCTCGCGCCGGGAACCCAGTCGATATGGTTTGCGCGGATTCAACGGACGGGCGGATTCAACGGACCGGTTAAGATGTCCGTCGAAGGGCTTCCCCAAGGCGTGACGTTGACGCCGGTGACGGTTCCTGCGGGAATGGATCATTGTGGGCTGATTCTCTCCGCGGCGGCGAACGCCAAGCTGGGTGCGTCGTTAGCGCATGTCTGCGGGAGAGCACAACTCAGCGGGGCAGACGGCAACCCGTACAACGCCGTCCGTTACGGGCGCATCACCTGTGAGCAGAGACGCGCGGGAGCCAGCATGCTGGAACGCTGGCCCATTCAGACACAGATTGTCGGCATCACCGAACCGCTGGACGTGACCAACGTTGAAGTAACGTCTCGTGAGATCACGCTTCGGCCTGGAGAGAAAACGGAAATCAAAGTTCGCATCGCCCGCAATCAGGAGTTTCGCGGTTTGGTGGTGTTGGACATGGCGTTTACATTCGGCAGATCGGGCACACCGACCTTCGGCCATCAATTGCCTCCGGGAGTCACGATGTCGAAGACCAGCAAAACGCGTCTGGCCGACAAAGAACTCGAAGGAATCATTGTGTTACAAGCTGCTTCGGACGCGTTGCCCGTGAATCGTCTTCCCATTGCCGCGATGGCTCGTGTTTCGGTCCCCGAGTCCTCAATGACGACCGATTACGCCTCCGAGCCGGTCTTCCTGACGGTCCTCGCGGCGGACAAGAGTTCAAACAAGTAAACAAAAGGTTTGGCTGCAACCGGTTTTTCCAGTGGTCTCGAAAGCGGTCCCTGTGAATGGAATTGCCTCGCTCACCGGGTACGAGCCAAATGATCAATGCCCAAATTACGAAACAAACCATCTGTGGCGGCTCAGCGGTAAAACACCGGCGTGTTGACGTGATATCTTAAGAGGTGCGTCCGGGCGCCGATGTAGAACACACCGGGTTTGCCCTCCACGATCTGGTACAGGCCCGGAATCGGCGGTTT
>Ga0310123_10000708_pt1 | contig 29340 bp, 24 predicted proteins | sample CB6_AW_1057_MG_FD_203505 | JGI IMG/M metagenome (GOLD analysis project Ga0310123, IMG submission 203505) | Marine microbial communities from Western Arctic Ocean, Canada - CB6_AW_1057 | ecosystem: Environmental > Aquatic > Marine > Oceanic | place: Canada: Western Arctic Ocean | collected... | reverse complement strand
GACACACCAGCCAAGCCGCCCGGCACGCCCCCTCAAGGCCGTCATCGGCAACGAAGGCGACCCGCTTCCGACCCTACTTGGCGGACTTCTTCTTGTCGGTCTTCTTCTCGGCAGACTTCTTCTTGTCGGTCTTCTTCTCGGCAGACTTCTTCTTGTCGGACTTCTTCTTGTCAGACTTCTTCTTGTCGGTCTTCTTCTTGTCGGTCTTCTTCTTGGCAGACTTCTTCTTGTCGGACTTCTTCTTGTCAGACTTCTTCTTGTCAGACTTCTTCTTGTCGGACTTCTTCTTGTCAGACTTTCGGACAGGCTTCGCGGCCGGTTTCTCCGGCATCCTCCGCGACACCAGGCACTCGATGGGCTGGAAGACATGCTGGCCCGAGAGCGAAGTGCCGACGTAATCGCGACCACGGAGGATAATCGGCCACGACGACGCCTCCATCTGCCGCCGCATCGCATCCAGATCAAAACTCTCGCCGGCAACCGAATACTGCAGGTCGTAGAGCTTTCCGTCCTGCTGGGGAACGATGATCAGGCCGTGGCGGAGTTGATCGAGTCCCAGCCAGCCCAGGGTGATGCCGTGGTGGCTTTCGTTCTGGAACGCGATGGCCGCCAGCGACCGAAACGAGTTGCTGATGTCGTCGGCCAGCAGCGAGTCGGCCCCGCGGATGTTGGCACTCGACTCGGCCGTCAATGTCCCGAGAACTCGGATGTCGACGGTGTGTTCGGGGCCGTCCCCCTCGGCGTCTCCGTCGGCCAGCGGCTTGTCGCTCCAGCGGACGGCCGAGAGCTTTGCGGTGTCCAGGTCGAGATCGACGGACATCGCGTCGAAATTGACCGTCTGCTTCGGCTTCGCCTTGCCGAGCGTGGCGTCGACTTCCAGGTCGACACTGATGGCCAACTCGTGCCGGGCCTCACCATCGGCATCGGTCCCGTCGACGAACAGCAGAAGTGCCGCGGCCCTGCTGCCCGATTTGGCAGGATCCCAGCGGATGTACTGGCTGGCTTCGATCTTTCCGTCCCGCGAGTCGAACAATCTCGAGTCGGTCTGCTTGACGTCGGGGTGCTTGCGGATCGCGGCGATCAGTCCGGCGGGGAACCCATCCTTGTAGAGCCAGCGTCGCGAGACGGTCACCAGGACATTCTTATCGACCGTCTCGACGTCCAGCCGGTAGTAGCGGCTTCGTGAAAGCAGAACCTCGCCGCGGTCGGCATCCGATTCGGCAGCCGTGCCGGGTATCGGGAGAGTCACCTTCACCGGATCCGGTGGCAACTCGGGAACGTCATCTGGAGAGGATTTTCCGGACTCGTCACTCGGTGTGGCATCGGCCACCTGGTCGGTCGTCGCACCGGCATCGCCGCCCCCGGTTTTCTCGGTGTCGCCGGCCTCGCACCCGGTCAACAGCAGGGCGATCGCCAACGAGGCGACCACAGCGAAACTCCTCGTCCACATCAGTTGTCGGCTGTCCATCATCATGCTCCCGCTGGGTCCAATTCTGGCCGGCTGGATTGTACCACCGAGACCCGCCATGCCAACAACCAGGGGCCGGTTCCCCCGCTGGACTTCCCCAGACTCACCGCTCAAACTGACCCCTCTTCAAGACTCTCTCCGAGGATCCGACGATGGTGGAACGAATCAAGGACCGGCTGGACCGGGGCGAAACGGTGATGACAATCGGTGTGGGCCGGATCCTGCACCACAACATTCTGCAGATCCTGGGTCTCAGCGGCGCCTTCCAGTGCGTATGGTTCGACGCCGAGCACGTGGGATTCACGATTGAGAGCCTGGAGATCAACGCCCTGGCCGCCCGCAGCGAGGGGCTGGACAACTTCGTGCGGATCGCCCCGACCGACTACGCGACGGTGACACGGGCCCTGGAGGCCGGTGGCGGGGGCATCATGGCGGCCCAGGTCTTTTCGGCCGAGCAGGCCGAGGAGATCGTGCGCTGGTGCAAGTTCCACCCGCGTGGCAACCGCGGGCTGAACACCGGGGGTTACGACGCGGGATTCGGATCGATGAAGCCGGCCGAGTTCACCGAGAAGGCCAACCGTGAGACGTTCGTGGCGATTCAGATCGAGACGGCCCAGTCGGTCGAGGAGGTCGATGAGATCGCAGCTATCGAGGGGGTGGATCTGTTGTTCATCGGTCCCAGCGATCTGAGCCAGAGCCTGGGCGTGACGGGCGACTTCTTCAACGAGAAGTGCATCGAGGCGATCGACCGGGTCTCGGCTGCCTGCCAGAAGCACGGCAAGCACATCGGCGCGGTGGTGGTCAGTCCCGAGCACGCCGGGATGATGCACGAAAAGGGTGTCCGGCTGATCAGCCCCACCAGCGACGTCAAGCTGCTGCACACCGGCATCGCCACCGTCAGGGAGCAGTTCGCCGAGTTTTTCGGTTAGGTCGCGTCCCGGCCTCAGTGCTTCGGTTCAGCGCCGCCCCGCGGTCCTGCCATACGCCGCCAGGCCGTCGTGGGACACCACGCAGCGGAAACCGGTGTGGTACAGGCCCGAAGCCTCCTCGCCCTTCATCCGGGCCGTCACCCGGTAACCGGTGCAGTAGGTGTCGCTGCACATGAACGAACCGCCCCGCTGGATCCGCTTGAGGATGTCCGGCTCGTCGGGATCGTAGCTCTCCCCGGGCCCCTGAGGGTTCCGGCGAGGACTGTCGCTGTAGTAGTCGGCCGTGTAGTTGTCGTGGCACCATTCCCAGACGTTGCCCGACATGTCGAACAGGCCGTAACCGTTCTTCGGAAACGACCCGACCGGAGACGTCCCCAGGTGGCCGTCTTCGTTGGTGTTCTTGACCGGGAAGGCCCCCTGCCAGATGTTGTTCAGCCACTTGCCGCCGGGGTTCCGCTCATCACCCCAGGGATAGGTCTTGCCGTCCAGGCCGCCGCGTGCCGCAAACTCCCACTCGGCCTCCGTCGGCAGCCTCTTGCCGGCCCATCGACAGTACTCGTTCACGTCGTGCCACGAGACATGCACGACCGGGTGGTCCATCCGCTCGACGATGGAACTCTCCGGTCCCTCGGGATGTCGCCAGTTGGCCCCCGGCACATATTCCCACCAGCCGTAGGCCCCCAGCCGGGGATCGATGTCGCCGGGCTTCAACCCCTGTTTCATGCAGATCGACCCCGGTCGATTCAACTCGGGCAGGATCTTCGCCTCGGTCCGCTCCGACCCCTCGCGAACCGAACTAAAATCGGGCTTCTTCTCGGCCGCCGTCACGTAACCGGTCACCGTCACAAACCGGTCGAACTCGTCGTTGGTCACCTCTCGGACATCAATGTAGAAGCCATCGAGTTCGACCTTGTGAGGGGGAAACTCGTCCTGCTTGCTCGCCGGGTCACGGGTCCCCATCTCGAACACGTCACCGGGGATCCAGACCATGCCTTCGGGAGCGTCAGCCGGCCGGTCGGTGACGACCGGTGGGAGGCGGGAATCGGACCGGTCACCGGATCGCACCGGGGGTGACGAAGGAGCCGATCGCCCACATCCGGACAGGGCGACCAGGACCACAACCGGGACCAGTGATGAGAGGAGCCGAGCCATGTGGCAGTCGAGTCTAGCAGTCCTCGGCGGGTAAGGCACCTGAAGCATGACTTACGGGAATCCGGCAACTTCTGGTAGAGTGACCGCCCGGTCCCTGGCTCCATTCACACGAGGCGAAGATGTTCTGCTGGACAACTTTCCCCGGCCGTCGCCTGCTGACCCTGGTTGCCATTCTGTTCGGACTGTTCGCCGCGCCGGCTGTCGCCCGCGACTCGAACAGCCTGATGGACATCTCCGTCGACGGTCGCCTGCTGGCCTGCTCCAACCGTGACGGTGGAACCGTCTCCATCGTTGATCTCAAGACACTCAAGAAGCTCCGGGAAACCCCCGTCGGCGTGCATCCCGAGGGTGTCGCGTTCGTGGGCAAAACACACACCCTGGCCGTCGCGATCTACAACGACGACAGCGTCGTGTTGCTCGATGCCGACACGGGCAAGATCACCTCCCGCATCCAGGTCTTCGACGAGCCATACGGCGTGGTCTCCAACGCCAAGGGCACCCGCATCTACGTCACGCTCGAGTTCCCCGGCCGCATAGCCGAGATCGACCCCGGGAGCAGCAAGGTCCTCCGCCAACTGCCCGGTGGCCGGTTCCCCCGTGGCCTGGCCCTCTCGACCGACGGCAAAACGCTCTACACCACCGAGTACTACTCGTCACGGGTCAATGCCATCGATGTCGCCTCGGGCAAGACCGCCGACAGCTGGAAGGGCGCCAGCACCGACAACCTCTGCCGGCAGATCGTGCTGCACCCGACCCGTCCCAAGGCCTATATCCCGCACATCCGCTCACGGATCGCCGCCGCCCAGGGCGAGGGTTCGATCTTTCCCTATGTCGGCGTGGTCGACACCGGCAAGGGCGAGGGCCGGCGACGAAAGCGGATCCCGATGGATTCGTTCCTGGGGAACCTCGTCACGGCCAATCCCTGGGAAATCGACGTCTCGGCCGACGGTAAGCGGTTCTTCGTGGTGTTCTCCGGCACCAACGACATGTTCATCTGCGACACGGTCGACGACGACTACACCGAGATCTCCTACCGGCGTCGATTGACGCTGGGCCGCAATCCCCGCGCGGTACGGGTCAGCCCGGACGGCAGGCGATTCTTTGTCTACAACGCGCTGGACTTCAATGTCGTCGCCTACGACTCAGATTCGGGCCGCCTCGAAGCCACGATCGCCGTCACCAGCAACCCGCTCTCGGAGGAACTCCACCGAGGCAAGGTCCTGTTCTACATGGCTCTCCAGCCGATGGTCGGCCGCCGCTGGATCAGTTGTTCGAGTTGCCACCCCGACGGCGATTCCGACGGGCGGACCTGGCAGAATCCCGAAGGACTCAGGGCCACTCCGCCGCTGTTCGGGCTGGCCTGGACTCACCCGCTCCACTGGTCGGCCGATCGGGACGAATCGCAGGACTTCGAGCACACCATCCGCGGTCCGTTGATGCAGGGTAGGGGGCTGGTGCAAGGTGCCGTCAACAAGTCGCTGGAGAACCCCAACAAGGGACTCTCCAGCGACCTCGACGCCCTGGCCGCCTACACCAACTCGCACAAGTTCACACTCAGCCCCTTCGCCAAGCAGGGGCTGTCTGAACGGGCCCAGCGTGGCCGTTCGCTGTTCAACTCGAAGAAAGTCGGATGTGCCGGCTGTCACTCCGGCCCCTTCTACACCGACTCCCAGCCTCGGCCGGAACTGCTGCGCCACGACGTCGGCACCGGCCAGGCCGATCCCAGCGAGAAGATGGGTCCGAAATACGACACGCCGATGCTGCTGGGCCTGTACCGCTCGGCCCCGTACCTGCACCACGGAAAAGCCGCGACGCTGGTCGACGTGCTGACGACCCACAACATCGGCGACCGACACGGAAGCACCAGCCACCTCGACAAACAGCAACTGGGCGACCTGGCCGAGTTCCTCAGGGCTCTGCCCTACCAGGATCCCGCTGCCGCTGCAGAAAAGGCCGGCCTGAAAAAGGTCGCTCGCTGATCTCCGTATTCTTCGGCGTGGCGAGAACTCTCCGCCGCACGCTCCACCCAAATTGGATCCTTCCCCATGACCATTCGCACCCGATCCTGTTGCCTCCACACCGTCGCTCTGGCAACTGCTGCACTGCTGGCCATCGGCTGTAACGGCGGGACCGATACCGGCGACGCCACCGCCCCACCGACTTCGGCCGGCAACGGCCCGCCGCCGGGAAGCACGACGTCCGGAACGGAGACGAAATCGGCCGCCGCGGTGACGCTCGAGATCAAAAGCTGGAAGGAGACCGAGGTGTTGATCGCCGCACAGAAGGGCAAGGTGGTCGTGATCGACCTGTGGTCAACCAGTTGTGTTCCGTGTATGAAGGAATTTCCCCACCTGGTGGCCCTGCACGAGAAATTCCCGTCCGAGAAGATCACCTGCATCTCGGTCTCCTGTGACTACGAGGGCCTGGAGGAAGAACCCCCGGAATCGAAGAAACCGGCCGTGATGAAATTCCTCAAATCCACCAATGCCACCTGCACCAACCTGCTGCTTTCCGATCCCGATGTCGATGTCTACGACAAGATCGAGTTGGCGGCGATTCCGGCCGTTTTCGTCTACGACGCCGCGGGCCGGATGGTGAAGCGTTTCGACAACGACTCGGACGAATACGGCGACGAGGGGTTCACCTACAAGGACCACATCGTGCCGCTGGTCGAGAAACTGATCGGCGGCGAACCGGCCATCACGACCGGCAACGACTCCAGATAAGGCGGACATGAAAGGACTCGACACCGACACCCGCTGGTGGACCAGTCCCCGCCGGCTGGTCCGGCGAGTGCTTTCCCTGGACGACACCCCGCATTCGATCGCCCTGGGCACGGCGATCGGGTTGTTCATCGGCCTGACGCCGACGGTCGGCATCCAGATGATGATCGTCCTGGCCGTCGCCGGCATCACCCAGCGGTTGTTTCACTTCAACCGGCTCGCCGGGTTGATCACCGTCTACGTCTCCAACCCGATCACCATCGTTCCGCTCTACGCCGCCTTCTTCTACATCGGTTCGCTGATGGTCGATGCGCCGATGTCGCCGGCGGAATTCCAGGAACAGTTCGAACAGACACTCAACCAAGGCTGGCAGGACTGGTTCGCCCCCCTGCAGTTCATCTTCGCCGAGGTCGCCTGGCCGATGATCATCGGATCGCTGCTGCTGGCCACCGTCTGTGCCATTCCGACTTACCCGCTCGTCAAGCGATTGGTGATCGTCAAACGCCGACTGCTGGCCGGCTCGGATCCGGATGCCGATCCGCCATTGGCCCCCCCATCCGAGCCGACCCCGGACGCCGGCGCATGACGGACACCTCTCCGGGCTCGCTGGATTGCCTCTGTGCCGGCATTGTCGTCGCCGACCATGTCGGCGCCCCCATCGACAAGCTTCCGCCGCCCGGGATGCTGGTTGAAACGGCCTCGTTGCACCTTTCGATCGGCGGCTGCGCGGCCAACTTTGCCGTCGACATGTCCCGCCTGGGCCTGGCCGCGGCCGTGGCCGGAACCATCGGCAACGACATCCTGGGGCGGTTCGTCCGCGAGGCGCTCGGCGACGCGGGCGTCGATTGTTCGATCCTGGAGATCCGCGACGATCTTCACACCAGTGCCACCCAGGTGATCAACGTCCAGGGCGAGGATCGTCGTTTCATCCACGCCACCGGAGCCAACTCGCATTTCACGACCGAGACGATCACCGACAAGGTACTCCAGCGGATCCGGGTCCTGTACCTCGGGGGATACTGCCTGGCTGATCGCCCGGCCGCCGACCACGTCGCCGATCTGTTCACACGTGCCCGCCGTCTCGGCGTGATCACCATGCTCGATGTCGTGATCCCCGGTCCCGGCGACTACTCCGACCGTCTCGCCCCCGTCCTGCCGGTCACCGACCATTTTGTTCCCAACGACGACGAGGCCCGGCTGCTGTGCGGCATCGACGATCCCCTGGCTCAGGCCGAGACGTTTCGCGAGGCGGGCGCCGGATCGGTGGTGATTACCTGCGGCGACCGGGGATCGGTGCTCGCCTGCCCGGCCGGCCGATACCGCGCTTCGGCTCACGAGGTTGAGCTGGTCGACGGAACAGGGGGTGGAGACGCATTCGCCGCGGGCTTCGTCCTGGCGCTTTTGGACAACTCATCTCCCGAGGACTGCCTCCGGATGGGCAGTGCCGCTGGGGCCTGCTGTGTCCAGGCCACCGGTGCCACCACCGGAATGCCCGATGCCGATGCGCTAAGGCGATTGGCCGCCGAAACCCCTCTGCAGATCACGCAGCTCTAGGCCGCCAGCGGTTCGAGACCGAAGATCTCTACCTCGACACCCTCGCAGAATGCCACGTGGTCGGGCGGGCCGCTGACCTCGATCTCCGCCGCCTGGATCAACGACTCCCGGCACTCCACGACCTCGGCCGACTGCACGCGGTAGGGCGTGTGGTGGACCTGGCCCGAGTAGAGTGTTGCCGAGCGACCCGAGGGGTCGTGGGTGAACAGGACGTAACGTTCGACCAGGAAGTGCTCGAGCGTTCCGGGCACGGCGTGCTCCTCGGCGTCGAGGCCCGTCAACCCCGGTGCGTCGTCGAGACGAATCTCGAGGTCCAGTCCCGCGCCGAGAAGACCCGGCCCGACGGCCCCGGGCGTCTGCGAACCCCGCCCCGTCCTCAGGCTCGAATAGACCATCCGGTCTTCACCGTCATCCCGAACCCGCTCGACACGCATCCGCGAGTGGTAATAAGGCAGTCGCCAGCGAGCCCGGGCGACCCAGACGGCCAGGCGACTGGCCGCATCGAGGCTGAAGAACCACACACCGGGCACCCCGTCGATGTGCACGTAGGTTCGGACGTTCGTCTCGTGGAACGCCGAGACACCCGGAATGGCCGGACACCACCAGGGACGAACACCCGACATGTGGAACGGAACCAGGCCGACCCAGCCCGAGTCATCGTACGTGTCGACGGAGAGTCCGGCCGGCAACAACGTGGCGAGACGATCGGCCGGAATTCGCCAGTGCAAAAACGCCAGGCTGTGCCAATTCTGGTAGCCGATCGGATTCCGTTTCGGACGCTGCGTCGGCGCCAGCCGATCCAATTCGACCATTTCCGTGTCGGCTCAGAGTCTTCGAGGAATCCACTGCGGTTGACCTGACGCATCGCGGGGAATCGGTGCAGGCTTCTCCAGAACCGGCAGCGGCACCTCCACAGGCTGGAGTGGCGGTGCCGGCTCGGGGGCCACGCTGTTTCCGGCCGGAACCGTCTGCAGGGGTGGGGGCACCGAGCCAGCCGTCGGCTTCGCTTTGACCGGCGGCTTCTTCGCGGGTGCCGGTTTCCCGGGAGCCTCCGGGATCGACGGGGGCAGTGGCGGTGGAGGAGGCGAAGCCGTGGTGCCGTTGGGCGGAGCCGGCTCGGCCGGCGGGGCCCCCTCGACCGCCGGACCGTGATGTACTCCGCAATGCGGACAGCCGGGCTGGTCGGTCACCGGAGCAGGTTCGGAGTGGACGCCGCCACAGGTGGAACATGTCGGAGCCTGGTGATGCGGGGCACCGCAGCCCCCGCAACCGGCCGTGTGTCCGGCGGGCGAACCGCAACCGGCCGTGTGTCCGGCGGGCGAACCGCAACCGGCCTCCCAGTAGTCGTTGTCATACACCAGGCCGCAGTCGCCGTCGTAGCAGGTCGACTTGTGGCACGAACAACCAGCCACTCCTCCCAGCACCACCACGGCCATCAACAGCAAACCCGATTTCTTCAGCTTCCTGGCCATCACCGGTTGTCTCCGATCAATTCCGGCCTTCATTGCCGCCCCGACCACTTCAGCGCAGAACCTGCTCGGCCCGTAAGTGATATCGGACGTCGGATTGGGCGAACTTTACCGGTTCTGACAATTGTGACGGTCCTTTGACCGGCTCGTTGACGGGTTTCCCGGCTTCGCGGCCCCCGGCAGCCTCGGCATGACCTAGCCTTACTCGAGGCCCTTTCCGGCCCAAACCACCCCGATTCAACCAGTCTTCGCTTCGCGGAGGCCGTGTCGGGCCAACGACAGGAAAACCCACGATCGAGGCCGAACCGGACTCGGAGGACTACAGCAATGGCTCGCAAGGACACACTGCTGCGGCTCCACAAGCGTTTGATCGAGAAGCGTGACGCGTTGCGGACAAAATTCGGTGCCGACGATCACTCGTGGCAGGCCAATCCGCAGACCGGCGGAGACATCGGAGACGCCGCCAACAGCGGTGCATCTCACGAATTGAATACCCAACTGGCCGCGTTGGAGAGTCGCGAACTGCGGCAGGTGGAACTGGCCCTGCAGTTGATTCGCGAGGGCCGTTACGGCAAGTGCGAACACTGCAGCCACTCGATTCCGATCGCGCGTCTCCAGGCCGTGCCAACGACGATCCTCTGCGTGAGTTGCCAGCGCGAACTGGAATTGACCGGAAGCCTCGGTGATGACGGTGATGTCGACTGGAGCAACGCCCTGGACTTCGAGGGACGCATGAACCCGACCGAGGTGAGTCTTCGGGACATCGACGTCGACTGAGCAGCCCCTCGGCCCTGGCGACAGACCCATTCCTTACCCCCACAGTCGCGGTGCCCCGACCATGCCTGCACCAAGGTCATCCGCCCCGCGCTGCCACTGGCTGCTGGCCACCCTCGTCCCGTTGACGGTGGTGCTGGCCGGCCTCTACCCGATTCTCGCGGCCCGACAGGCCACCGGCTCGGCCTCGACAAGCGACGCCGAGGTGCTGGAAGCGGCTGGACGACAACTCTCCGACGTCACCACCCGCCTGATGCCCAGCGTCGTCAAGATCCGCTGCCGGACCCAGACCGATCGGCGGGGCGTGGTCGAGGAAACCGGATCGGGCGTGATCGTCAGCCACGGGCCGACCGGCCGACTGGTGGTGGTCACCAACGCCCACGTCATCGCCGGCCGCGCGCCCGCCGACCTCCAGATTCACCTCCATGACGGCCGCATCACGGCGCCCGGGCGGACCTGGTCGGACGCGGCCAGCGACGTGGCCGTCCTGTCACTGGACACCCCCGGCCTGATACCCGCCCGGTGGGGCGACAGCGACAGCCTGCGGATCGGCCACTTCGTGCTGGCCGCCGGAAGCCCCTTCGACCTCAGTCATTCGGTCTCGCTGGGAATCATCAGCGCCAAGGGGCGCCGTTCGCTGAAACTCGGGTCCAACGACGTGATCAACCAGGACTTCCTGCAGACCGATGCGGCGATCAACCCCGGCAACAGCGGTGGCCCGCTGCTGGACACCCGCGGACGGGTGGTGGGCATCAACACCGCCATCGCCACCACCTCCGGGACCGGCTCGGGGGTGGGCTTCAGCATCCCCAGCCGACTGGTCCGGCGGATCGTCGACGATCTCCTGCGGTACGGCCGTGTCCGCCGCGCCTACCTGGGCGTGGTACTCGATGCGAACTTCACCGCCGAGGAGGCCCGCCAACTGAGGCTGGATCGCAAGCGGGGTGCTCGCGTGATGAGCGTTTCGGGGGGCACCCCGGCCGCCCGGGCGCGAATGCAGGCCAACGACGTGGTGACCGAATTCCAGCGGCGACCCGTGATGGATTTCGACCACCTGATCAACCTCGTCAGCCTGCAGCCGATCGGCAGCACGGTCACGCTGGGCGTGTGGCGAGCGGGCCGACGGATCGAGATCCGGGTGTCGTTGAGCGACCGCAAGGTGATCGACGCGGTCCCACCGGGCCGCTAGGGCCCCGTCAGCAACCTCGACAGGTAATCGACCACCCCCTGCTCATCGACGTCGACACACACCTCGATGTTGGCCGGCGCCCCCACCTCGCGTCGGCGGTCAAACACCGTCATTCCCCGGGTCAGTTGTCCGGCCACCTCGACGTCGACCTGCATGTCCTGCCGCCGGAACAGCTGAGGCTGGGTCACCGAGGCCAGTGCCGTCACCGCGTGCAGCACCACCCTCTCGATCCCCAGCGTCTCGTGGTGCATGCGGAACCAGTGGGGCAGCAACCCGTCGAGCAATTCGGCAATCACCCCCGAGGTGAGTTGACGCAGCCGGCGGTACTGGTCGGGACTCAGTACCACGCGGCGGCTGACATCCAGGGGCACAAGTGTCTTGAGGGCCGACGAAGTCAACACCTGCCGGGCCGTCTCGACACTGGCCGTCACGTTGAACTCCGCCGCCGCCGTCACGTCGCCACCCACCCCGACCGCCCCGGCCAGGCAGACCAGATCGCCCACGAGATCGAAGAAGTCCGGGGCCATTTCGGCGGCCAACCCGACATTGGTCAGCGGGCCGAGCGTCAACAGCGTGATCTCGTGCGGGCGATCTCGGACGATCTCGACCAGCAACCGAGGCGACTCGTGGCGCCGGTGCAGTCCGACGACCGGCACGTCCCAATCACCCAGTCCGCTGAACCCATCCAGGGCCACCGGTGGCCGCAGGGCAGGGGACGTCCCGCTGCTGTGACCGATCCGAGGCCGCCTGGATGGATCCAGGCAATCGACCACCGACTGGATGTTCTGGGTAGCGACCAGTCCCGAAACCCGACCGGCGATCGCCGTCAGCCCGACGACGTCGATGTCGGGGTCCCGCAGGGCCAACACGATGGCCAGTGCATCACCGATCCCTGGATCCGCATCGATGACCAGTTTCTGGACCACCTGCCGCCGTGCCTCACAAACCGGAAACTGCCACCGGCGGCGACAGCATCCCCCGAGAGACCGCCCTCCGACCGATCTGCCGATGGTAGGACCGCCCGGAAGCGGGTGTCAATTGCCTTCTGCCCGATTCGCTCACCCGGCTATACTGCTCCTCCAACTGATCAACTCGCCGAACACCTCCCGGGTGCCGCCCCATGCACGAAGCAATCCAGGCCGTCGTCGAAGCGGCCATCCACGGCGAGGATTCGTCGCGTGAGGCCGTCGAGGCGGCCTTCGCCGCATTGATGGACGGCGAGGCCGACCCGGTCGACGTGGCGGCGCTGTTGACATCCCTGGCTGCCAAGGGCGAATCGGTCGACGACCTCGCCGCAGCCGCCTCGGTCATGGCCGAGCGGGTCACGCTGATCCACAGCCACCACCAACGGTTGCTGGACACCTGCGGAACCGGCGGTGACCGGCTGCACACCTTCAACATCAGCACCGCCACCGCACTCTTGGCCGCCGCATGCGGGGTCCCGGTCGCCAAGCACGGCAATCGCAGCGTCTCCAGTTCGAGTGGATCGTCCGACGTGCTGACGGCCCTGGGGGTGACCATCGACCTGCCCCCCGAATCCGTCGCCAGCTGTCTCGACGAGATCGGCATCGGCTTTTGCTTCGCGCCACTGTTCCACTCGGCCATGAAACACGCCGCCCCGGTCCGGCAACAACTGGGCCTGCGAACGATCTTCAACCTGGTCGGCCCGCTGACCAATCCGGCTGCCGCCGCCTGTCAACTTCTGGGCGGAAACAGCAACGCGACCGCCAGGCTGCTCGCCGGGGCCCTCGGTCGCCTCGGTCGTCCACGGGCCCTGGTCGTCTGCGGCAACAACGAACTCGACGAGGTCGCCCTGTGGGGCACCACGCTGGCCCTGGAAGTCGATGGCGCGACCGGGGAGATCACAGAGCACACGTGGACGGCCGAAGACTTCGGGCTGGCGCCGTGCGAGGTGTCATCGCTGCGGGTCGAGTCACCGGAGGCGAGTGCGGCGATGATCCGGGATGTGTTCGAGGGCCAGGCCGGACCGGGCCGCGATGTCGTGGTGGCCAATACCGCCGCGGCCCTGGTGGCCTACGATGAGACCACCGACCTGGCCGAGGCCGCTCGACGGGCCGAGGCGGCCATCGACCAGGGGCGGTCCGCCGAGCAGTTGGCGGCACTGGTCGAGGTGTCTCGGCGACTGGCCGGCTGAGGCTTGGCTTGCGTCGCTGAAAGACCGCGCTATAATTCACCTCGTCGCCCCGCCGGGTCGACACCACCGTGACAACAGTCATTCCACCGGGTTCGTCCCGGGGACAGGCAGCAGGTCGAACGGGATGCAGGGTTTTCGACGTTGGCGGCATGATGTCTGGCAGGCGATCAAGACGGTCGCCCTGGGCATGAAGACCACCGCCCGCGCGATGTTCAAGACCTACGATCGCGGGACGTTCACCGAGGTGTTCGAGTACCCCGAGGTGCCGGTGCCGGTGAAGGTTCGCTACCGCGGCTTCCACCGCTACGACCTGACCACCTGCATCGGCTGCGACAAGTGTGCCGTCGCCTGCCCGGTCGACTGCATCTACATCGACAAAGAAAAGAGTCCAGTCGGCAAGGGCTTTCGGCTCAACAGGTTCGCCATCGACTACACCAAGTGCATGTTCTGTGCGCTGTGTATCGATCCGTGTCCGGTCGACTGCATCTTCATGGGCTCCAACTTCGACCTCTCCTGCTACAGCCGGGACGGCTGCATCGTCGACTACGCCCGACTGCCACTGGAGACCGCGTGGGGCCGGGCGACGCTCAACCCGACCGCCGTCGCCCAGAGCAAAGTGCTCCACCAACCGGTCTGGGTCAAGGGGGAGCCGAGTCCGTTCGAATTTGCTGGCGAGGAGGCCGAGGCATGAGAGGTGGTGGCGAACAACCACGTCAGCTGTTCACCGTCGAGGAGGCCAACCAGCGGCTTCCGCTGGTCAAGGTGATCGTCAAGGACATCGTGACCCTCTTCACCGACCTTCACGACCGCAAGGAGCGACTCACCGAGCTCCGCAACCGGAGCGAGCAGAGCGAGTACCGGGACGAGGTCGAGGCGATGGAGGCCGATCTCGAAGCCGACATCGGGACACTCGACAACTTCGTCGCCGAACTGGCCAACCTCGGTGTCGAACTCAAGGACCCGGTGAGCGGGCTGGTCGACTTCCGGACACTCGTCGATGGACGCGAAGCCTACCTCTGCTGGAAACTCGAAGAGGACGAAATCGGCTGGTGGCACGAACTCGATACCGGCGTCGCCGGACGACGCCCCGTCTCCGAACTCCAGGAAGCCGTCCCCACCCCCTCGTCCGGATCACTCGACGCCCCCAACGACAGCGACGCTTCCTGATCATCCGCCATGGCCAACCTGCTCAACCACTTCCTGCTGTTCATCCTCGCCGGCATCGGCATGCTGCTGGTGCCGCTGATGATCGGCCGGTTGCTGCGTCCGAAGCTTCCCTCAGCCGAGAAGGACGCGATCTACGAGTGCGGGGAGCCGACCATCGGGTCCAGCTACATCCAGTTTGACCTCCGGTTCTACACCGTCGCGCTGCTGTTCATCATCTTCGATGTCGAGATCGCCTTCTTCTTCCCCTGGGCGCTGGTCTACGGCAACGCCATGCAACTGGCCGACAGAGGTCTGAGCGACGGGGCCCGCGAGGTGATCAGCGAGAGACTGCTGACGTCTCCGGGCGGATCCGAGTCGATCGACGCGGTGGCCGCCCAGACCCTGGGACTGACGGGGTTCTTCGACATCCTGGTCTTCTTCGGCGTGCTGATGGTCGGATTCGCATACGTCTGGAAGCGGGGTGACCTGGACTGGATCCGTGCGGTGGGGAGTTCGGAGATCAGCCCGGGGAGTGGAGCGGCCGAGTCGGGAGACGCGGCATGACCGGGGCATCCGACATCCAGCAGGCGCTGACCGAGTCGTTCAGCCGCGAGGCGATCCCCGGTGCGAATCTCGAGGCGATCGATCCCTGGATCGAGGTGGCAGCCGGATCGATCGTCGACGTCAGCACGTTCCTCCGCGACGACGAACGGTTCCTCTTTGACCACCTCAACAACCTCTGCGGGGCCGACTACCTGCAGCCGGACCCGAAGAAGGCCAAGACTTTCGAACACGAGCCGCACGTCGAGGTCGTCTACCACCTCTCCAGCTTCACTCACAAGCACCGCATCACCCTGAAAGTCAAGTTGCCCCGCTGGGCTGATGACGTCGAGGGCCAGTTGCCGGCGTGCCCGAGCGTGGTGGGCGTCTGGGCGGCGGCCGATTGGCACGAACGCGAGGCCTACGACCTGGTGGGTATCCGCTTCACCGGACACCCCAACCTCCGACGGATCCTCTGTCCCGAGGACTGGGAAGGACACGCGTTGCGGAAGGACTACGAGTTTCCACTGGAATACCACGGCATCCGCGGCAAGTAGACGGTCGGCGACCCGAACCACGCAGGCACACAGGTATGACGACCGAGCTGCAAGATCCCCGGATCGTCGAGTACGACGTTCGCACCGACGAGATGCTCGTCAACATGGGACCCCAGCACCCCAGTACCCACGGGGTGCTGCGTTTGCTGCTGCGGACCGACGGCGAGATCGTCCACGAGGTGACTCCACACCTGGGATACCTGCACCGCTGTGCCGAGAAGATCGGCGAGAACCTCGCACCACCACAGTGGGTGCCCTACACCGACCGGATGGACTACCTGGCCGGGATGAACATGAATCTCGGCATGTCGCTGGCGGTCGAGAAACTGGTGGGGATGGAACTGCCCGAGAAGGCCCAGGTCATCCGCGTGCTGATCGCCGAACTGGGACGCATTGCCAGCCACCTGGTCGGCATGGGGGCCTACGGGCTCGACCTGGGCACCTTCAGCCCCTTCCTGTGGGCGTTCCGCGAACGTGAGATCATCCTGGACCTCTTCGAGGAAGTGTGCGGGGCCCGGCTGACCTACAGCTACATCACCCCCGGCGGTGCCACCCACGACCTGCCCAGCTCGATCAACCTGCCCCCGGGACTCGCCGCCCTGACCGGTCACTCCCCCGACACCGCCGTCTCGTGGACCGACGCCCTGACACAGTTCCTCAACTGGCTCGAGCCGCGGATCGAGGAGTACCACACGCTGCTGACCCGAAACCAGATCTTCATCAAGCGGACCGCCGGCCTGGGGGTGCTTTCGCCGGAGATGGCCAAGAGCTTCGGCTGCACCGGCCCGGTGCTGCGGGGCAGTGGCGTCGACTGGGACCTCCGCCGTGACGGCGAGGAGATCTACACGGGGATGTACCAGGGGTACGAATTCGACATCCAGTTCGCCCCGTTCGACGCCGCTCCACCCGAGGCCGTGCTCGGTGACAACTGGTGCCGCTTCTACGTGAGGATGATGGAGGTGGTGCAGTCGATCGGGCTGGTGCGACAGGCCATCGAGAAATACGCCACCGCCGAGGGCAGCTACCGCGTACCGTTCAAACTGGCCACCAAGCTGCCGGCCGACGAGTGCTACCTGGAAACAGAGTGCCCGCGGGGACAGATGGGCTTCTACCTGGTGGGTGACGGCAGCAGCGAGCCGTTCCGGGCACGGGCCAAGAGTTCCTGTTTCTGCAACCTCGCCGTCACCTCGCCGCTCTCGGCAGGCTTCCTGATGGCCGACATCCCGGCGATCGTCGGTTCGCTCGATGTCGTCATGGGCGAGATCGACCGCTAGACGGCTTGCCGGCTCGACTGAAACTGCTGCATCCTCACCGCAACCCCCCGGACGACGGCTCATCCGAGTTGCAGTGGATCGAAGCCCACACTTCGAATACACTCGCTGCCGAGTCCCCACTTGCCCCCTCGGAGACCAGCATGAGCCGCTTGTTTGCGATTCCCCCGGTGTCCCCGAACCGTTCTCGCATCACCACCGGATTGGTGGCACTGCTGCTGGCACTGCTGCTGGCCCCCGCGGCCGCGGTTCTCGCCGCCGACAACGACGAGGCGAAGAAGAAGAAGAGCGGCCAGCCCAGCGAGGAGGAGATCCTGCTGTTGATGCGGATGTTCTCCGAGACCTTCGAGCAAATCGAACGCAACTACGTCAAGGGCGTCGACCGTCGTCGATTGGTCGAAGCGGCCATCCGCGGAATGCTCAAGGAACTCGACCAGTACTCCAACTACATCGGCCCCGACCAGATTTCGCGGTTCCAGCAAAGCGTCAGCCAGCAGTTCGGCGGGATCGGTATCCAGGTCCGGCCCGACCTGGTCGTCGCCACGCCACTGGCCGGCTCGCCGGCCTACAAGGCGGGGATCAAGGCCGGAGACCGGATCGTTGAAATCAACGGCAAGCAGGCCTCGACCTTCCCCGAGAACAGGAAGCTGGAAACCGCCGTGTCCATGATGAAGGGCAAGGCGGGGGAACCGGTCACGCTGGGCATCCGCCGTACCGGCGTCAAGGACGTGATCAAGATCACCGTCAAGCGGGCCATCGTCCAGTTGCCGACGGTGATGGGTGACGCCTACGGCAAGAACGACCAGTGGAGGTTCATGCTCGATGGCAAGCAGAAGATCGGTTACGTGCGATTGACGCACTTCGCCCGCCGCACCGCCGACGAACTCTCAACAGCCTTGGGCCAGCTCAAGAAGCAGGGCATGAAGGCCCTGATCATCGATCTCCGCTTCAATCCCGGGGGACTGCTCAGCCAGGCCACCCGCATCTCCGACATGTTCGTCGAGAAGGGGCGGATCGTCAGCACCAAGGGTCGCAACGTTCGCGAACGGGTCTGGGACGCGACCAAGCCGGGCACCCACACCGGGTTTCCCATAGCCGTCCTGGTCAACCACTTCAGCGCTTCGGCCAGCGAAATCCTCAGCGCCTGCCTCCAGGACCACAAGCGGGCCGTGATCATCGGTGAAAGGACCTGGGGCAAGGGAAGCGTCCAGAACGTGATCCAACTCGAAGGCGGCTCCAGTGCACTGAAACTGACCACCGCCAGCTACCATCGCCCCAGCGGACGCAACATCCACCGCTTCCCCAACAGCAAGCCGACCGATGTCTGGGGCGTGATGCCCGACAAGGGACTGGAAATCAAGATGTCCCGACTCGACATGATCCGCTACCAGGAATACCGGCGGCAACGTGACGTGATCCGGGACGACGGACCCCCCAAGAGCGACTTCGTCGACGTTCAACTGGCCAAGGCCGTCACTCACCTCAACGGAACACTCAACCCCAAGTCCAAGGACGACAAGAAGAAGCCCAAGGACAAGAAGAAAGGTGAGAAGAAAAAGGACGCCAAGAAGCCCAAGGACAAGCCCAAGAAGAAGGGTGAGAAGAAAAAGGACGCCAAGAAGCCCAAGGACAAGCCCAAGGACAAGCCCAAGGACAAGCCCAAGGACAAGCCCAAGGACAAGCCCAAGGACAAGCCCAAGGACAAGCCCAAGAAGAAGGGTGAGAAAAAGTCCGCCGACAACAAGGGCGACAAACCGGGGAAGAAGAAGTCGGACAAGGATTCCGAGCAGAGCCTGCGTTTCGGCCCGGCCGCCGCACCCTCGCGAATCCGCGGATTGCCGCTGTTCCGTCTCTCCGACCCGGTCGGCTAGAAGGGCCCCGCCTCTCGTGTCGGCTGCCTGTGACCATGGCCAGCTGCTGCTGGCGATCGAGTCGAGTTGTGACGAAACGGCTGCGGCGGTGATTGACCGCCGCTTGAGAGTCCTCTCCAACGTCGTTTCCTCCCAGGTCGATCTCCACGCCGAGTTCGGCGGGGTGGTCCCCGAGATCGCCTCGCGGGCGCACCTGGTCAACATCCTGCCGGTCCTCCAACGAGCCCTCTCCGAGGCCGCTGTCACGCTCGAGGACATCACCGCGGTGGCCGTGGTCACCGAGCCGGGCCTGGTCGGATCGCTGCTGGTGGGACTCACCGCCGCCAAGGCCATCTGCCTGGCCGGTGAGTTGCCGCTGGTGCCGGTGCATCACATCGAAGCTCACCTCTACGCCTGCAGGATGACGGCCGGCTGTGACGTCTACCCCGCGGTGGGCCTGGTCGTCAGCGGCGGCCACACCAGTCTCTACGACTGCCGCAGTCCGCTCGACAACGAACTCGTCGGATCCACGATCGATGACGCTGCCGGCGAGGCCTTCGACAAGGTCGCCCAGTTGCTGGACCTGGGTTATCCCGGGGGACCACACATCGAACGGGCCGCCCTCAAAGGTCGCCCCGACGCGATCGACCTGCCGCGGCCACTGATGGCCAACCCCGGACTCGACTTCAGCTTCAGCGGACTCAAGACCGCCGTTCGCTACCAGGTCCACGGCATCCCCGGCAGCGACCGCACCCCACCGGCAATGACACCCGAGCGGACCGCCGACCTCGCCGCATCGTTCCAGGCCGCCGTCGTGGAATGCCTGGTCCACCGCTGCCGGCGTGCTCTCGAACACCTCGAACACCCGCGTCTGCTCGTCGGCGGCGGCGTCGCCGCCAACCAGGTACTCCGCAGGGACCTGGCCGAGATGTGCCACTGCCAGGGCGTCGACTTGCACGTGGCAGCCCCCGAGTTGTGCACCGACAACGCCGCGATGGCCGCCCTGGGCTGGGAACGACTCGATGCCGGCCACGCCGCCGGACTCGACATCGATGTCACCCCCGGGTTGATCCGCCGCTAGCAGCCCGGATCAGGCCGTCTCCGCTCTCCTGCCGGCTCGTCTGTTCAGTTCAGGTGCGTGTCGATTAGAATCGAAGTATCCCGCTCGAACCGATCGGATCCTAAGAAGAAGACTGCCGTGACACGACGACTGGCCCTGATCATCACGCTGGCCCTGGCAATCCTGCTGGCCCCGCACGCCCTGCGGACGGCCCATGCCCAGAAACAGAAGCGGCGGCTCCCGGCCCGGTCGCTGGCCGGAGCCACCGGATGGCTCAACACCTCCCGCCCGATCGATCTTCGAGACCTCCGCGGCAAGATCGTGCTGCTGGACTTCTGGACCTACTGCTGCATCAACTGCATGCACATTCTGCCGATGTTGAAGCAACTCGAAGAGAAGTACCCCAACCAGCTGGTGGTCATCGGCGTGCACTCGCCGAAATTCGACACCGAAAAAGACATCGAGAACATCCGCCGCGCGGTCCTGCGTTACGAGATCTCGCACCCGGTCATCAACGACAGCGCCAAGGCGATCTGGCGGCGGTACAACGTCAACTTCTGGCCGACGATGATCCTGATCGATCCCGAGGGTTTCGTCTGCGGGATCCGGCGAGGCGAGGCGCCGTTCAAGGCGATCGACACGGCGATCGCCAAGCAGGTGAGGCTCCACAAGCAGAAGGGCACTCTCAACGAAACACCGATCCGCTGGGACCTCGAACTCAACAAGCAGCAACGCACCCCGCTGCGGTTTCCGGGCAAGGTGACCGTCGATTCGACCGGCCAACGGCTGATCATCGCTGACAGTGGCAATCACCGGCTGGTCATCACCGACCCGGCGGGACAGAAGACGACGGTGATCGGGTCGGGTCGACCGGGTCGGCAGGACGGCCCACTGGCCGGCGCTTCGTTCAATGACCCCCAGGGGATGGTGCTCGACGGAGACACGCTCTACGTCGCCGACAAGCTCAATCACCTCATCCGCAAGGTCGACCTCAAGGCCGGCCAGGTCACCACGATCGCCGGCACGGGCAAGATGCTGACCAGTTACGCCAAGCTGCGCCGCCGCAGCAACACTCCCACGCGTTACGCCCTGTCAAACCCCTGGGACCTGGCCCTGGTCAATCAACGACTCTACATCGCCATGGCCGGAACTCACCAACTGGTCGTGCTCAACCTCGCCACCAACACGATCGTCCCTTACTCGGGCAACGGAACCGAGGATGTCCGCGACGGCACGTTGGCCAAGAGCTGTCACGCTCAGCCCAGCGGCCTGGCCACCGACGGACGACACCTGTTCGTCGCCGACAGCGAGGGGAGTTCCCTGCGAGCGGTCTCATTGCCGCCGGGCAACAACGTGAGCACGCTGGTCGGGACCACCGGGCTGCCGATGTTCAAGAGCCTGTTCGCCTTCGGAGACCGCGATGGCCGGGGTTCGGATGTGCGGCTGCAACACCCGATTGGAGTGGCCTATGCCGACGGCAGGATCTATGTCGCCGACACCTACAACCACAAGATCAAGATGGTCGATCCCGGCTCGCGAAACTGCGTGACCGTGATCGGCCAATCGCGGCGTGGCAGTGGGCTCCAGCCGCTGCACCTTCACGAACCGGCCGGTGTCGCCGTCCACGGAAACACCCTCTACATCGCCGACACCAACAACCACCGCATCGTGACGGTCGATCTCGCCAGCCGCCAGGCCCGCGCGTTGACCGTCCCGGGGCTGCAACCTCCGCCGCCTCGAACAGCCGCCAAGTGACCATCGCGAGAGCTACCGCCTGAAGCTGAACGTCGCCACGTCGATGATGCTGCTGAAGAAGGCGTTGACGGTCAGGCGGACGTAGCGACGGTCACCCGATACGACCGCCAAGGTCGTGTTGGCCACGCCCTCGGAAATCATCGATATCACCGGCGTGTAACCGACCCTCCGACGGGTGCCTCGACGACCCGCACCGGTGGGTTGCTCGGATGAAGAGCCGAAACGGAACGGACGACCGCCACGACGCTTGTTGGTGCGAGCGGTGGCGAAATCGCCGCTGGCCCGGGGCAGAGGGTCCGAGAGCTTCTCGCGACGTCCCTTCTGCAGGCTCAACCGCACCACCTTGCGGCGGTCGTCGAAGACGACCGGGTGCGTGTGGGTTTGCTCGTGGTCGGTGCCGACGTAGCGGCGGATCGTCAATTGTGCCCGCTTGCCGACGATGTCGCCGTCGACGTGGTTGATCGAAAGCCGGTATTCCCCCGCTGCCGCAAACGCACAGACGTATTCCTCGTAACAGTTGCGTTGCACCGGCCCGAACCCGTCGTGGACCAACACGCCGCCCGACCGGGTCTGGCGATGATCGAAGTGACAAACCGTTCCCAGCGGCTCGTCGATCTGAAGATCGAGCTCTCCCTGTCCGTTCCACGAGAGTGTGACGATGAGGTCTCGTTGATGGGCGGCGGCCACGGCCATTTCCAGTTCTCCGGCCCGTTTCTCGTCCCCCGCCTTTCGCAGCGCCGCGGCGGCATCGGTCGCCGCGGCGGCGGCCGCCCGGTGACGACGCCGGTAATCGGCCGGCCAGGTGTAGGTCAGGATGCCCGTCGAGGCCCACTGGACCGCATCGTAATCCTCCAGCCGTTCGGCCAGCTTCAGTCCCAGCGCGTAGGGCTCGGGACGAGTCGGCGAGATCTTCGAGGCCTGCCGGTAGAGCATCAACGCACGGTCGTTGACGCCGAAACGTGACAGGTAGGCAGCCGAAAGCAGCATGTTGGTGACATCGGTGGCGGTGAAATCGACCCGCGAAAGCAACACTCGCTCGATGTCCGCCTTGGATCGCCCCACGATCTGCATCGACATCGCCAGCACGTCGTACATCCACGGCTGCGACTGTCCGGCGATCAACGCCTCGTTGATCGCTGCAATCACGTGTTCGTGCTTCCGCTTCCGGTGCAGCCTCAACACCAACTTCGTCAAGGCCGTGGGCGACGGACGATTCCCGGCAAAGAACGCCCGCCAGATCTCCTCCGGGGAGCCCGACTCGAGATCGATCTTGAGGTCGGATCGCGGACCGGCGGTCCGGACGGGTGGCCTTGGTCGCGACTTGGCGGCCGGGGAGGAAGTCGGAGCCGGCTGAGCCGACCGCTTCAGCGAAGAACGGTCACCCGTTTTTTTTTACCTGCCGACTGCTTCACGGACTTGTTGTTGAATACCGGCTTGCGAGCCTGGGCCGGGCGAGTTCGTGACTGCGGTGGCACACTGAACATGCCCATTCCGCCACCACCGCCACCCATGCCGCCGCCACCGCCACCCATGCCGCCGCCACCGCCACCCATGCCGCCGCCGCCACCGCCACCGCCACCCATCATCCCGCCGCCACCGCCACCGGAGGGCGTCTCGACTGGGATAACCAGGTCGCCAACCGGGTACACTCGCGTGCTCATCATCTCCTCGGCCTTTGCCTCGGTCGTGATTCGCATCACCTCATCCTGGATGACATAGGTCAGGCCAAGCGGCTCGAGAACGATCTTCAACCCACTGCGGAGCGAAACACCCGACAGCGACATATTGATCGGTTCGTCCGGCTGGATCCCCTCGTCGAGCAACGCCTGCTCGTCGAGAATGATCTGGATGTTGTGCTGCTGCTTGAGGTAGTCGACGACATCCGACAGCGGCAGATCGATGAACTCGAACTCGGTCTCGTCGTCCAGTGCCCGGAGAATCCGTTCCTCAACCTTGCTGTAGTTGTGCAGGTCGACGCTGGCCCACTTCTTGCGTTCCTCGGTCAGACGACGCCAGACGGCCGCGTCCGGATACCGGATCGGCGGTTCGTCGGGGAAGGGGACGTGTGAGAACTCGACCTGTTCGAGAACAGCCAGGAACCGGTCGGCGCGGAGCGCGCGGAGGTGATAGGCCATGTCCAACTGGTTGGCCGCCTCAGCAGAAAACCTCGCCGAGGTCGCTGTTCCGTCGCCGGGCCGCAGCTCGAGGGCCCGCTGGGCCACGTCCTCGGCCTCGGGAAACGCATCACGGTTTCCGCGAGCGCCTTCGACGAAGAGCAGGTGAGCCACCTGCTTGAGCAACTGCTTCATCCGCTCGTCGTCTCGCTCGAGATCCGTTTCGATCCGCAGCTGGCTCTCGCGAGCCGCCACCGACTGCTGGCGTTCCTGTCGCTTCTGCTCGAAGTGCTGCTCGGAGATCTCGACGAACCGCTTGAGGTTCGAGAGGCGTCGAATCAACTCGGTGCGGATGGCCGGGTCGATGTCGGTCGTGCCCCGAACCGTTCCCAGAGCACGCTTGATCTGGGTCAATGCGGCCCGAGGTTCGGTCGCCGCCCGCGCCCGAGACTCCTCGAGCAGACGTTCGACCTGCAACTGGAGCTTCTGCGTGCGGATCAGGATCGCTTCCTGGGCCTGTTGAATCGGGTCTGATTCCTCAACCGTACCGGGCTGAGCGGCTGGCTGTGCGTCCGGCTGAGCGGCTGCAGCAGGCTGTGCGTCCGGCTGAGCGGCTGCAGCTGGCTGTGCGGCAGCCAACGTGGTGTCGCCGATCCGGCCGGCGGTCTTGGCCTGCACCTTCTCACTGGCACCCAGCAACGCCGCAGCGCGGACGTTGTCGGGATCGAACCCGCGGACGACCAGGCCGATCCGCTCGGCTTCGTGGAAACTCCGACCTCTCAGCGCCTGTTCGCCTTGACGGAGCAGGCCGTCAAGGTGTGAATCGAATTCGTGGCGTGCTGTCTTGAGCAGCGCGCGACCGGCCAGCGCCACGGTGAATCCATCGGTCGACTCGGCACCGCGGAAAAGCATGGCCAGGAAGGCGTTGCCGGCCTCGGCCGACAACCGGCCGACCCGCCACTGCACATCCGCGGCTCCGTCGACGGTGGTCAACCAACCCGAAATGGTCGTGCCCGACTCGAGCTGACCACGTCCGATGTAGATCGTCTGGCGATCCGAACGCAGCGGCAGCGGCTGACTGGGCAACAGGGTGATCCCGTCGGGAACGGTCACCTTCGCCGGGTAAGTGACCCGGGCGTGAATCGCGGTGGTGATCTCGCGGCCCAGGCCGACCTCGTCGGACTTGCGGCCACGGTCAACCATCACCGTGCCACCGGTCTGCTGGGCCATCACGCCCAGGACCTGCAGGTCGAGCCGGGGGCCGACGCCGTAACTGTGAATCGGGACGTGACGGTTGCGGAACCGTGCGAGCACCTGCTTGAAATCATCGGCACTGATCAGTTCGGCACTGCTCATCCCGTCACCGATGTAGAGCACGCTTCCCGGACGCTTGCCGGCAAGGGCCCGGGCCGCGGCGTCCAGGGCCGGAACCAACCGCGTCGCACCCAGCGGAGCACGTCGACGCAGGCGGGTCACTCCCCGGCGAATCGTCTCCGAGTCGGCCGATGACCACTCGCTTGTCAGGGCGGTCGTCTGCACGTCGACGGCAAACAGCCGGACCCGGTCCGAACTGCCCAGTGACGCGAGGACATCCTCGAGAACGGCCAGTGCCTGCACGCGGTGCGAGCCGGTCTGGCTGGCCGAGGTGTCGACCAGAATAACCAGGTCCCGCGAAGAGGACGTCTTCTTGGCAGTCTCCGGTGCCACCAACGGCAGAGCGAAGTAGGTCTCGCCGTCCGGAGCCGTGTAACGCAGGACATCGACGGATTTCACCGCCTCCGCCTGCACCACCGACGTGGAGGTCACCAAGACCAGGGCTGCCAGGAACGCCCACAAGGCCAGAGCGCTTCTCAACCGCATGCCGAAACTCCCGAATTCAAAGGCGAGACCATCTCGATGTGTCATCGATTCCAGCAATGGGATCGAGCGAGATGCCTCAGAAATGTCAATCGGACGGGATGGCCCGCGGGGAGACCGACCCCGAACGGGTCCGAAACCTCCCCAGCCATTGTAACTCGTTTCTCGGAAGGTCGAGAGGAAAAATCCGTAACGCTTGCCGCCTTTCCCCCGATTCCAGCATTCAACCCGCCCCCACGCCCACCGTCCCAGAGCAATCGTTGTGTTCGGTCCTCGGGTCGTGCACGTCGTAACGACGCCCTGCGCCCTCTGTGGACTGCCACCGTTGAAGCGATTGCTCGGCTTCTACGGGTTTTGTGACAGATTGCCGGGGGACCAACCGGGCGGAGTCTCCACCGCCTGCCGACTCACCGCACGTCCCCTTCGAGACCGTATTCGGCGATCTTCTTGTGCAGCGTGTTGCGGTTGATCCCCAACTGCGCTGCGGCCTTCGTCTGCACCCCCTGGCAGGAGTGAAGCACCTGGCGGATCAGCTGGCGTTCGACCAGCGAAACGATCCGCGAATGAACACCGCTCTCCTGGCCCCCCTCCTCCCGCAGACCCAGCGACACCAGTTGGCTGCAGAGCCGGTCCAGATCCCCCTCTCCGGGACGGCCAATCCGGGGCGGGGCCAAGCCACGCAGGTGAGACGGGAAATCGCCGGGTCCCAGCGTGGTGCCGTCACCGAGCACCAGCGCCCGCTCGACGTAGTTCTCCAACTCCCGCACGTTCCCCGGCCAACCGTATCCGGCCAAAACCTCGAAAGTCTCGGACGAAACCGCCGGCAGCTGGGTCTCGCCACCGACGAATTGCCCCAGAAAATGCTCCACCAGCAGCGGGATGTCGGAGGGCCGTTCGCGCAACGGCGGCAGAATGATCTCGATCACGTTCAGCCGGTAGTACAGGTCCTCGCGGAATCGCCCCTCGTCGATCTCCTCGAGCAGATCTCGGTTGGTGGCGGCCACGATGCGACAATCGACCCGGATGGTCTTGGTGTCGCCGACTCGCTCGAATTCCTGCTCCTGCAGCACCCGCAACAACTTCACCTGCAACGTGTAGCTGACAGAGTCGATTTCATCGAGAAATACGGTGCCGCCGTGGGCCGCCTCAAACCGACCGGTGCGATTCTCGAAGGCACTGGTGAAGGCCCCTTTGACGTGCCCGAACAACTCGCTCTCCAGCAGACTCTCGCTCAATGCCCCGCAGTTGACTCGAACAAACGGACCGCTCGAGCGCGGGCTCAGGTAGTGGATCGCCTTGGCGATCAACTCCTTGCCGGTCCCGGTTTCACCGGTCAACAGCACCGTGGTCAGACGACCGGCAACCCGCCGCGTCAGTCGAAACACCTCCAGCATCGCCGGACTGCTTCCGATAACGCCCGCCAACCCACCGCCGTCGGTGCCCACGCCGATTTCCGTCGACTCCGAATTGCCCCTCGACACCGCCTTCAGCCTCCTGCCACACCTCTTCCGACCGAAACCCGTGCCAACGTCCGCCCATTCCCGAGCAGTTTCTGTCGAAATGCCCAGCAGCAGAAGATGATTATGCCGAGATTCTAAGCGAACAGGGCGACTTCCGAAAGCGCCGACTCCCACAAAACAGCACCAATCGGGATGATTGGCATCCGACATCTCTCGGCATGCCCATTCAACCACCACTGCTGCCATCAAACTGGGCGACAGCTTGCATTTTTCCGTCAATTCGGTGGCCAAGTGATGGGGCACCAGGGCCGCGACCGGCCGCCAAGGGGTCGGCGTGGGAGGAGATCGTGGGGGGGGTAAGCGGGAATTGTGGCCGAAGTCGAAGGCTGGACAGGGGCTCGGGGATGCGCCAGAATGCCCGCTCCAGTCTGGACGGGCGCATAGCTCAGTTGGTTAGAGCGCAGCTCTGATAAAGCTGAGGTCCGTGGTTCGAGTCCACGTGTGCCCACTGGAGCCGGCTGGGGGGCGCGGTTCTCTCCAGGACCGCGTCTCCCCCCGGACCGGCCCCTTCGACAGACACGACCGCCCACGGGGACGTAGCTCAACTGGGAGAGCGCCGGCTTTGCAAGCCGGAGGTTGCCGGTTCGAGCCCGGTCGTCTCCACTCGGTAAATACCGCCTCAAATGCACGTTTCGCTGCCGCCCGGGGGCGAGGGGTGGGGCGACCCAACTCGCCCCATCCATTGCCAGCCGCAGCACTCCATTCGGCTCGGCGGGCCCGGAGACGGCAACGCCGTGGCAGCCCCGTCGTTGCCATTCCCAGTGCTGCAAGGTTCTGCGCGATGACCCAACCATCACCCGACGCATCCTGTGCATCCCGATGGAGAAGAGCGGTCGTATTATCTGCAACCTGGGTGACGGTGGCATTTGCCGCACTGTCACCGGCTGCGGCACAGGTGCGTATCGTGAGTCAGGGAAAGCCCGAAGCGGTGGTGGTGACCGCCGATAGGGCTGCCATGGTGGCCACCTATGCCGCCCGGGAATTCGTACATCACATCGAGAAGGCAACGGGACAGCGGCTTCAGGTCGTCCCCGAAACAAAAATCCCTGCAGGCTATGTCAGTCGAGTTTTCATCGGTGTAACCGACGCCGCGCGGAAACAGGGCATCGATCCCAAGAAGATGAAGCCGGATGAGTTTGTCGTCCGCACGGTGGGACGCGACCTGTACCTGGTTGGCATGGAGGACAAGGGCCGCGATGTCGTGCTGGGCGAACCCACCGACAGCGACTGGAAACACAAAATTCTCCACGATGGCATCTACGGTTATCGCGGCCCGTCGAGCATCTCCCCCAACGGCACACTGTTCGGTGTCTACGAGATACTGGAGCGCTATGTGGGCGTCCGCTGGCTGTGGCCCGGCGAGTTGGGAACCTATGTGCCGCGTACCGGCGACGTTCGAATTGGGGAAGCCCTCGATGAATTCCACGTCCCCAGGATCGCCTGGCGACGTTTTGCATGGTTTCATCTCATCCACCCGCTGCGACGGCAAGATGCCTATGATCCGCGAACCGAGCGTCTCGCTTTTTCACGGCAAGGACTGCGCAATTTCTGGCAGGCGACGGGAATCTATCTTGGTCGTCACCGCATGGGTCATTCGTCGCACCCGCCCACCTTTCGGGAGGAGTTTGCCCGAAAGCCATGGAAAGGCGACGGTACGACATTGGCCCGGGAGCATCCGGACTTTTATGCGATGGACGCCGCCGGGCGACGTTGGGGACAACCTGGCTACACCTATGGTCGGCCGGATATGTGTGTATCCAATCCTGATCTGCACCGCTTCATTCTGGAAAAGGTCTGGGATGGAAAAGGGACCCTGAGACTGGGCCAGGTCAACACAATTCAATACTGCCATTGCAGCAGGTGCATGGCCTGGGACGGTCCTCAACCTCAACCGGGTGAGATCCCTGATTTTGAGCGTGGAGCCTACGGTCCGCGGGCGATTTCTTATCGCTACGCACGGTTCTGGAAGACCGTTTACGAGCTGGCTGCGAAACGCAATCCAAACACCAAAGCGACGGTCCTCATGTACCAGCGGACCCTTCCCTCGCCGGGTGCCATTCAACTGGATGGGAATATCTACGGTGAATATTGCCCCTGGACGGGTGCAGCGACCAATTTCCCCATGCCCAAGGCAGTGGACCAATGGTCTCGCCAGCAGTGGCTTGGCTGGAAGAAGGCGGGCATCAGTATGATTTGGCGGCCCAACCATTTGCACAATGGCTACACGATGCCGTACCTCAGTACCCGCCAGGTTGGA
>Ga0310123_10000707_pt1 | contig 29366 bp, 26 predicted proteins | sample CB6_AW_1057_MG_FD_203505 | JGI IMG/M metagenome (GOLD analysis project Ga0310123, IMG submission 203505) | Marine microbial communities from Western Arctic Ocean, Canada - CB6_AW_1057 | ecosystem: Environmental > Aquatic > Marine > Oceanic | place: Canada: Western Arctic Ocean | collected... | reverse complement strand
TCAAGATCGACTAGAGATCCGATGTGCTCATGCTCTAATTCATAGACGAAAATCTGAAAAGGCAAGTGTCAGCACTGCTGGCATTTGAGAGGATGCGGCTGCTCGATACGGCTACACATGCCTGAGTGTCACTGGAAAGCAGCCGGGGTGCTTCTCAGTAATCCCGGTCCTTGCAGATGGACGAACCGTACCACGGACGACAGCCACACCCGAAACATTGGTCGGATGCGACTGCACGTCGTGGCGATTTGTACGGGGGCAATTTGCATGGGATTCGCTGGCTCGAGACCACCTGAGTGCTAAAAGGGTACGTCACGATCGGCCATCGGTCAAATCAGCGGCCGTGGGCGGCGAATCCGAGGGTTGGATCGGTGATTTGGGATACGCGACTTTTGCTGCGTTGCCCAATATCTCTGCGTTGTGTTGAAATGTGGTCTCCACGCATGCCTTTGTATCCTACGTTTTAGCCGAGGGCCGATGCTGCGCGCTCAGACCGTGGGTTGACCTGAGAGGCATTCAGCGGAAATCGCTTACGATAGCACGAGGTAGAAATGTTCGACGACCAGAATGATTTGCCCTACCCATCTGTCCCCTTGGGTAGTTTGACATCCGGCTTGCCCGACAATTTCGCTGTGGGACCACCGTCGGCTAGCGATTCGTCGACGGTAGATTTCTCGACGGGTGCCTCACATGACAACGTGTCGTCGGGACCAACACCGAAATCGGAGAGGCAACATTGGAATGCGGGCAGCAACGACTTCCTCCCGCCTGAACCAAAATCGATGGAGGAGGCTAAGATTGGTTCGGGCGAGGTCGAGGAATTAATTCTCAAGTATTTGCATAGCCGAGGCGCCGCGACCGGACGGCAAATCACAGATCAGATTCTATTGCCCCCGCCACTGATTCGCGAGTCGCTCGATGGACTGAAAGATGGTTTGTTTGTGACGTATAAGGCTTCGGCCGGCATGGGGGACTTCGTCTATCAACTGACCGACGCCGGAATCGAGCGGGCTTTTCGCAGCGCGAAGCGATGTACCTACTTCGGGGCGGCACCGGTCGCATTCGAAGACTATGTCGAGAGCGTCCACCGGCAGTCGCTTACCCAGTCGCTTACCAAATTTCAGCCGAAGATTGTCGACCTTTGCCAGGCGTTTTCCGATCTAACGCTCAGTGCGGAAATGATCAGCCAACTGGCCCAGGCGATTACGGCTGGACGAGGTCTATTTCTTTACGGCTCACCGGGTAATGGGAAAACGAGTATCGCCGAGTGCATCACACGGGCATTTGGACAGAAGATTTGGATACCACGTACGCTCAGCGTGACGGGTGAAATGATACGCCTGTATGACCCGAGTAATCACGACATCGTGCCGATGGAGGAATTCGAGGGTTTGCGATACGACCGACGTTGGGTGTGCATTCGCCGTCCGACGATTGTCGTCGGCGGTGAGTTGACGCTTGAGCAACTCGATATTCGCTTCAATCCGGCAACCGGCATTAACGAAGCTCCGATTCATCTCAAGAGCAATTGCGGCATTCTGGTCATCGATGATTTTGGACGCCAGAGAGTGAGTTCCACCGAGCTGCTTAATCGATGGATTGTTCCATTGGATAAGCATTGCGACTTTCTGAATCTTTTGAGTGGTCGGCAGCTTGAGGTACCGTTTGAGCAGATGCTGGTGCTGTCGACGAATCTGGAACCACGCGATTTGGTTGACGAAGCATTTCTTCGTCGAATTCCGTATAAGATCTCGGTTCCCGATCCTACCGAAGAACAATTTTGTCAGCTTTTCTGTGATCTGTCGCAACCAATGGGCTTGCGCTATGACGAGAGCGCGGTGGAGTACCTGCTGCAGAAACACTATCGCGGAGAGGGTCGACCGATGCGGTTCTGTCATGTGCGTGATTTGCTGTTGCAAGTCCGAAACTTGTGCAAATCGCATGAATGCGAAATGGAAATCTCAGAAGCGAATTTTGACATAGCGGTGAAAAACTATTTCGCCGTGATGTAACGTCTCAGGCTGTGACGCGTGGGCCTCGTGGAACTCGGCCCACCCTACTTTCCGGGTTTCGACATTTGAGAGGCGAACTGCCGGGCCTGGGCCGCGATGTCGAGGCCAACGAGTTCGCTCCAGGCCGCAAGCAGACGTCGGTACACCGGCCCGGGTTCACCCGTTCCAACTGCCTGGCCATCTACGCTCACAACCGGCAGTACGCAAAACGACGTGTTGGTAAGCATCACTTCGTCCGCTTGACGAAGATCCTCGGCACGAAACGCTCGCTCTCGAAACGGCACACCGAGTTGGGTCGCCAGTTCGGTAAGTACGCCCAGGCTGATCCCGGACAGGATCCGATCTCGCGGGGGCGACACGATCCCTTCACTCTGGCGATAGATCACGACATTGGCCGTTGAGGCTTCCATGACAAAGCCCTCGTCGTCTAGCAGTACCGCACTGGATTGAGGGTCGACCGCTTGAGCACGCTTGTCGGCAAGGAAGTAGTGCATCCGGCTGCGACACTTAAGTTCTGGAGGCCAGCTTCGCGGCGATATCTGAACCACATCGCTGACCACCAATGCTTGGCCTGTTTCGAAACGATCGGCCCACGAATCGAACGGCAAGAGATACGGATGGACACAAACCGTTGGCCCGATGTCCGATCCATCAACAAATGGCGAACACCCACCAGGTGTGACAAAGATGCCCACGCCTAGGTCATCGCTCGGAGCCAACTGTGTGCGGTTTCGATCTGCTACCTCGTCGGCAATCGCCGCTATTTCATCTGCGGAATAACCTAATTCAACGTCGACGATTCGTAGCGAGCCAAACAGACGCTGTAGGTGTGCGTCGAGTCGGAACAACCGACCGCCAAACGTACGAATCCTTTCGGCGACCGTGGCGCCCATCGTGAACCCGGCATCCGAGATCGAGACATTCCACTCGGCGGGGCCCACCCACCGGCCGTTGAGGAATGCCTGAAATGCTTGCGACTGGTGCATTCCGATCATTATGACGCATAACGAGGCACCTCGATAGGTGCGGCGGCACCGTAACAACTCCGGCCGCTCGTTACGGCTCGTCGAGCTGGCCGCAATTAAGCGATTCCCACGCCAAGCTCATCAAACTTGGATTGAAGAGATAGAGCATGAAATCATGGGAGTGACCGATATCGCAACAGACGTCGAGTTGCTGGATCTTCTTGGCCTCGGCGCCAAGCGCAGAGAGAGACGCGACGCCGCGGTAGCCAAGCGCCGACGACGAGCCGCACCGAGCGAGGGCGCCATAGTGCCGCATGGCCGCATCACAGTGATTGTTCAAGAGCAGCATGGATTCGACCTGGCTCAACACCCGGCTGTGGTGGGCGTCGGGTTCGAGCCAGTCATCGTTGAGCGCCGCGGTCATCAGCACGACGCACATCGGTTTTCGTCTGGCATGGACCGGTCCACTCAGTTCCCATCCGTCGAGATCACCACCGGCCAGGATGTGCAAGCCGCCGGTGATGATGCGGGCGCCTAAGCTGTAACCGGTCAGAGAAACTTTCACCTCGGGATCGATCCGCCGGAGAAGATAGGCCAGATAGTATGCGGCCGGATCGGACCGCGTGGCCTTAAGTCGGGCGTCACGTAGAATCCCACGGGTGCGTGTCGAGGGCCAGGAAAAGATGACAAATCGTAGGCTCTGCCGGTGCTCGCGGGCCTGGGCGATCAGCGCACGATAAACTTGCAGGCCCCGCTGTTGCACCTCACCGGGCCCGACACGATTGCCATGCACGTAGATCAACGTCCGCTCGCATTCGTGCTGGGTCGCGAGAAACGCTTTTTCGTCATGAGAGTTCCATTGGCAATCGCCGGCGTATTGCTGGAACTCGAACGCGATGTTCTCATCGCAGGCCGCACTACCATAGGACAGATGCCGCGAGTCGACCAGCCAGATTTGATCGGCAGGGCGTATTTGTTGGTCGTCGCCGGCGGCGCACCTCGTGGCCGTGACAACCATGACGAAGAATGTCGACAGTATGAGCGCAAAGCGACACACTATCAGCGCACGGCTCGTCACAATTGGACGAATGTTGATCACGGCAGATGTTTCCCGGAAAATGCAGATTTGTGGACTATGTAAAATGTAGCATTTTTTCAGCACGCACGGCACCGCGAGGTGGTAAAAAATCGTCGGTTGCGTTTGCACATCGCCGTCGCGTGATGTAGAGTTCTTCGTCTAATCGGCTGGATCCTCACAAACGATCCCGCCCTTCCCCCACAGCCCCCTTATCACAATAGCGGAGACCAGATCATGAAGAAGCTGCTGATCTTGACGGCGGTAGTGATGCTTACGACGAGTTCCCTCGGTTGCAACCATTGCAGATCGGGCTGGTGGAATCGCGGTGCCGCTTGCAATACTTGCAATACTTGCAACACATATGCCACGGGACCGGCCATTATCGGTGAGAGCTATGTTACACCAGGTCCGTTGGTAACACCTTGATCAAACGCTTGGTGTGGGCATCTTCCCACGGTGTGTCGATTCATTCCGCTAAACACCGGTGCAAACGGTCCTCGCGCGAGGTGTGCGTTTCGGGCGACAATTCGCACGGCCTTCCACTTCTCAATCGATCCGCTCGGGCGTTTTGCGTCACGAATGTGTACGAAAGACAACGCCACGGCACTTCCCGATCAAACGGTGCCCAGGGCGTTTGACAGCCTACGGCCTCGAAGTATGGTTTAATTGCACTGGCGCCCCGGGGAGAGGCGCTGGGCACACGATGCAGCGGGGATAGCTGGGAGCTCGAGGGGACCCCGCTGCGTCCCTTTTTTTGCCCGACACGGTAAGGGCACATTCTCGGGGACGACACCCAAGTCGTATTTCTGAAAATCACGACGGGTGAGCCCACAACGTCGCGAGCAGGTGCCATGCGAATCCGTCCTATTCGACGCTCTGGCTGTGCGGAACGAGGATTTACGCTTTTCGAGGCGTTGATTTCGATAGCCCTTGCCGCGATCGCCGCAGCGGCACTGCTGCTGGGACTTATGAGTTCCAATCAAACCACGGAGTTCGGATACGAACAAGCCATTGCCCTGGGTATCGCCGAGCAGCTTGCGAACGAAATCGTCGGCAAGAGATACGTGGGTCGGCTTGAAGACCCTTATGGAACGAGCCTTGGTGCGAGTGTGATTGAAGAAAACGGGAATCGCATCGAATACGATGACATCGATGATTTTGACCAATTCACGGCCAAGCCGCCACAGAGCCCGATGAAGATGACACTCGGGGAGGACGACGGCGAAGGTCAGCTGCGGCATCCGAACTTTCGCTTGGCGCCACCTAACTTTGACCAGTGGCGAGAGTATGTCGAGGTGTACTTCGTGAGTGACAGCGATCCGGCGACGCGGCTTTCCGCCGGACAAACAAGTAGTCTGAAAGCGGTCGAGGTGCATGTTTTCAAGAAGGTCGGTGACGGTGTTGAAAAGGAACTAGCCAACGTACGGCGCGTGATCGGGTATATCCCGTCGCCGTGAACGTGAGGCGCGAAGCGATGATTGTGTCAAACCAACGTTTGGGAGTAACGATTCTTGAACTCATGATGGCGGTCGCTGTGGTGGCGATGCTGATGGTCGCCTTGGCCGGTCTATCAATGACCATCCAAGATGGCGCAAAATTCAACCAAGGGTATGGTGAGGCGGCTCAACATGCCCGCGTGGTGAAAGCACGCGTCACGCGGACCGTGAATGCGGCAACCGCGACCGAGGACTACCCTGGGGCGATTGTGGTCGACGAGACTGTCGGGGGATGGCAGTTTCCCGATACGCTGGTTGTCTGGTCGCCGGAGACTGGAAACCCGGCGGCGGCAACGATTGGCCCTCTGGTGAGTGAATTGGTGGTTTATATGCCTAATCCCGATGCGCCGAACGAGCTTTGGGAACTCACCGAACGGAGCAACACGGGTCGGGCACTGTCGGACACCGAGGCCAATGACTGGGTGACATCTAGCACCTTGACAGGCTGGAAAACAACGGTTGCTTCGATGGTCGCTAGTCCCGCGAGTCACAAAGTGGTACTAACGGATCTGCTGCGTATCGGATCGACGTCGCTGATCAACGAAACCGGTGAGGGTTTGTGGCGAGGATGTTTGCGGTTCGAATCGGCGATGAATCCGGCGCGGTGGGATTGGGATGGCTATCAGGGCGGCTCCTGGCCGTGGGAGGAAATTTCTTTCGCCCAAGGCATTCGCGGGTCGCAAACGGGGCTTCGTCAGGTTTGGGTGCGATTTGAATTCCAACTGCAGCCCGGGCATTCTTCTGGGGCAGGCGATTCGGCCGTGATGCCACCCTTGCTATTCTTTGGATCCGCGGCGATATACTACGAGATGCACCGCTAGTGCAGTTATCGTTCGTTGAAATACAAGCACGACGCGCCAGCAAGTGAGTTGGTGCGGCTGCCGTGGACTCGCTCGCTGGCGCGTCGTGCCTGTATCTTAGGCGTTTGTCCGATTTTTGGGGCGTCGTCACAATCGGCACGATCGTTTCGGGCTGCAATTGCCGATATCAAACGACGACTGACTTTTTTCTGGAAAACAAGACTCGAAAGGAAGGCTGACAATGGCAAAACATGTTTCTAGTCGCACCGCCGTATTGGCGTTGTGGGCCGCCGTATGTTGTTGCGTGCTAGGCTTTTATCAGACGACCGAGGCCGCGCCAAAGCCCACGGCCAAGCCGCCGCGTGCCATTGGCCAGCCCTTGGCCGATTTGGTGCGATTGCAAAGCGAGACGCTACGGGAACTGCAAGCGATCCGTGGTCTGATGGAAAAGCAAAACAAGATACTCGAACGTAGCGGCCACTCGGGTAACCAAGATAAATCTTAGACGGTGGGTGAGGGACACGATGCGACGTTACCGCGTAGCCGCCGGCTTCTCGTTTGTCGAGTTGCTGATCGTTCTCGTATTGATGACGATTGTGGCGGCGATGGTAATCCCGAACAGCAATCCAAACATTGTATCGCAACTGTCTAGCGCGGCCCAAGTGCTGCAGAGCGACTTGGCTTATTGCCAGTCATTGTCGGTAACCCACAATAGCACGTTTCACATTCAGTTTAATGGCGGCAGCGACGAATATTACCTGGAACATACGGGAACAGACACAACGCTCAACGCTCTGCCGAACTCCATTTACGGAGACAGCCCGAACGGTACGCGCCGCACGATGCGTTTTAGCGATCACCCTCACACGGGAGCGGGTGTGCGCGTCGAGCAGGTTCAGACGATCTCGTCCCCATCGACCACAGTAACCGGCGTCGAGTTTGGACCTTTGGGCGGAACCGCACGTACCGAAGGAACCGCCATCTGGCTTACGGCAGGTCAGTCGACGACACAACGCTATTTGCCGGTCTACATCGATGCCACGACTGGATTAACACGCGTTGGCGAGGTTGTTGCAATACCCTCGGTGAATTCGTTCTGACTATCGAATAGCAGTGGAACAAAGCCTTGTTACGAAAACGAGTGACTGTCACACAATCGGGCTATACGCGGATCCTTCAGCAAGCTGACTGATTTGTATTAAGAGAGACAACACAAATGGTCCGTTGGATATCACCAAAACGATTCGGTCCGATTGGAGTCGATCTTGACGACCGTTCGGTCAAACTCGTGCAGTTCGATGCTCAGCAGATGCGATTGGTCGAAGCGGTACGATGGGAACTGCGCATCGACGACAGCATGGACGACGTGGCACGCGAGGAATGTCTGGTCGAGGCATTGCGCCGCGGACGAAACGGTCGAGCTTTTCGCGGTCGCGACGCCGTGCTGTGCCTCGGCGCTGAACACCTGCTTGTTCAAAACGTGCGCGTTCCCAAAGCTCCCCGGGAGGATTTGACGCGATTTGTTTATCAAGAGGCGGCGGGCCGTATGCCCTATCCGGTCGACGAAGCGGAGGTCCGCTATTTTGAAACGGCCGATGTGCGGCAAGGTGATTCGACGATGCGTGAAGTGATTGTTTTTGCCTGCCACCGTCCGGAAATCAATCGCATGTTGGAGACGATCGTCCGATCTGGGTTGCGGCCGGTGGCTGTCGATGTGCAGCCCACGGCGTTACTGCGATGCTATGCGGGACAAGGCCGCCGCCATGAGGACCATCACATATGTGCCATGTATGTGCATATCGGCACCCGCAAAACCGCCGTGATCATTGCCGAAGGTGAGCGATTGTTGTTCGTCAAATATGTAGACGTAGGTGGTGACGAGATGGACACCGCCGTCGCACGTAATCTGAACATTGACTGGAAAGATGCCGCTGCGCTACGGCGACGCAACAGCGATCGACAGGCGGACCAACAGGACCGCGAAGTAGCTCGCAGTGTGAACGAATCGATTCGTCCGGTCATCAGCCGGTTGGTGAACGAGCTTTCGATGTGCTTGCGGTATCACAGCGTGACCTTTCGGAGAGAACCTGTAACGCGTGTTGTTTTCGGTGGCGGCGAAGCCAGCCGGTCGCTGGCCGAGACGCTCGGTCATGAACTAGGAGTAATTTGCGAACTAGGCGACCCGTTTCGCGACTATTCGCATCGTTCACCTGGTGGACGAAAAGGACAGTGGGACGTGGCGGCCGGCTTAGCACTGCGAAAGGTGAAATAGATCGATGGACGATGCCCATGCACAATCGATCGATGATCTTAATTTCCTGCCGTTAAAGTACCGGCAGCACCGAACGGGTCGTCGCGCCACGTCTCGGTGGTTGATCGCCATGGCCGGATGCACGGCCTTGCTAGCCGTGGTCTCTTCGCACCAGCACCAAGCACGGAAGCGGCTCGATGAGGAGGTCTTTGAGGTCCAAAGGCAACATCAATATGCGGTCGCACAGACACAGACATTGGCTACATTGGAAGCTGCGAAACGGACGCTTGACAGCGAGGCTGAGCTGGTTACGTACCTCAGGCACCCTTGGCCGCGGACGACTTTGTTGGCGGCTGTCGCCAGAGCCATGCCCGAATCGGTCGTATTGACCGAGGTAAAGGTTACGCGAATCCAGTCAGGGCGGCGGCCCACGGCAAATGTCTCGAAACCTGGCCGAGCGAACGAATCGCACGACGACAAATCGAATGATCTCGCCGAGCTACGATCGACATACGATCCGACAGAAGTGCATTTGGCGATCGAAGGGATAACACAAGACGTCGCCCAGTTGCACTCTCAGTTCATCGGACCTCTCGATGAGTCACCACTTTTCGAGACTTTGGGACCACCATTCGTAAAACTCGACGAAGCGCTGGGCGGTGGCGTCTCGCGTTTTCGCGTGAAATTTGTTGTTCGGCAAGGTTATGGACAGCCGAAAGGTCCGACCGCTTTCACACGAACCGTTGTTCCGGTTGCGCCCGACGCGAGGGAAGGCATCTCATGGAAAGAATAGGCTCGCGACAAACAAACTATATTTTGGCGGTTGTTCTGATCGGCATCGTGATGCTTTATGTCGTATTGGTTTTTCTTCCGAATCGTCGTGAGGCTGCCATGCTACGGCAACAAATGCGAACCGATCGTGCATTTATCGCCAAAACGGCCGGCTTGTCGGCAGCGATAGCCAAGGTCCAAAAAGAGCTGGAACAGGTCGAACACTACACCACGAAGTGGCGAGAAGAAATGCCCGCGAAGGCGGAGATCCCTCGATTGTTTGCCAAGTTGGATCGACTGGCGGCAGTGGCTGGTGTGTCAACGATTCGACTCGATCCGTTGCCGATCATCGAACACCAATCGATCCAGCAAGTACCGATAACGCTAGCAGTAGCAGGCACGTTTGCCGAGGTTTTCTCGCTTTTGAGCGGGATAGAAATGCTGACCGAACCGGTCTGGGTAGACGACGTAAAAATCGAACAACCCAGAGAAGCTGGGGGCTCTGTGAAGTGTGAGTTAAAGTTAGTAATGTTTGCGAGTAAATTGGAAGATTCCGATTAGGTAGAGACGGCCCGCAAACCGATAAACAGAGGGAGCCGAACCGTGGCAGACTGCGTCTGTCCGCATTCGGGAGATACGCAAAGTGGCGGCCGGAAAACTACAGCGACAACTTGTCCGGGAGATCAAAGCCAAGCCCGCAAAAGCGGCGATTCTGGGCGTTTCGCTGTTGATTGCGAGCTATTTTTGGGTCCCGTTACTTATCGGGCGCAGCGGTGCGGACGCCGCCACACAGAGCCCCACGATTGCGGCGGCGGCAACTGCGACAGACCAACCGCATCAGAAAAGCATGACGCCAGAGCAGTCGGTAGCCTTTTCATGGCGACAACTTGATAGCTGGATGAATGCCGATCGGATGATGACAGCAACGTCTCACATCGAACTCGTTCGAAATCCGTTCGCATCGAGCCTATTCGCTGGCGAGAAGAACTCAACCGAATCGAGCTTAGCGTCCCATAAATCGACTCCTGAGCACCTGAGCTTGGTACTCACCAGCACGGTGATCGGAGACAAACGAGCCACGGCACTTATTAGCGGCAAAGCGTACAAGGTCGGGCAACGCATCGAAAGAATGGCTGGAGGCACGATGATGGCTTTCACGCTGGCCGAGATTCATCCTCGACGCGTCGTATTAGAGCGGGGTGAACGGGGTGAACATCGTTACGAATTGCAACTCAGCCAAGCTTCCATGGATGGGGTGGTCGTGTTTAAGACTTCGAGCGATAGCGACCAAAGAGCGTCCAGAGAATAACTGCACGATTTCAGCACTCCGGCCGTTACGTCACGGATGACTTATGTACGGTTTTCTTCGGTTCATACTGGCAGTCGTTTTCGCCGGTGCAGGCGTTGCGCTGGCCGCGTACCTGATCAAATCCTCTGACAAGTCGTCCGACATACCCACAGCGAGCGCAAAGTCGGCCATCCATTCCACCGCTCGCCCGGTTTGTCTTCCAGCGTTGCCACTGGTCTTGCCAAATCGGCCGAGACCACTCCCGGTCCGGCCGGCCGAGTTGGGCTCGAATTCGACGGCCGCAGTGATTCCTGTGTCTCACATTGAGGCGTCCGAGTCGCCCAGCCTGTCTGCTCCGTCGTCCGGTCACGATGCCGATCTGGTGCGAGACCTGGTTGATTTGCTCAAGACGATGCAGAAAACGCCAGCGAAAAATTCGGCAGGCGACAGCGATGCTTCATCTCCGGACATCGACCGACTGACGACTCAATCGGGCGAAGGCAAATCCCAACCTCAGCGATCGTCACAGGCCCCCGTCACCTCACAGGCTCAAGTCACGAAGGTGCCCGGTGAGGGCGACGACCGGCTTCGGATTTCGATCCAGGGCGCGGACATCCGCGATGTCCTCCAACTGCTCAGCGAGCAGGGCGGCCTGAACATCCTGGCCAGCAGCAGCGTTCAAGGGACGGTGTCCGCCACGCTTTCCGGTGTGGACGTGTCAACTGCCTTGGACGCGATCTTGCAATCAAAGGGCTTCGTCTGGCGGCGAGAAGGGGAGTTTATCTACGTGGGCACGCCGGCCGACTTTGAGACCATGCGGCGCGTTCAAGACCGCATCGGCACGAAACTCTACCGCCCCGACTACGTGAGGGCGGCCGATATCGAGGCCCTCATTCTGCCTATCCTGACGCCCGGCGTAGGCGTGGTCAGCGTGACGAGCCCCTCACTAATCGGCATGGAAGAGGACACTACCAGCGCCGAGGGGGACGGCTATGCTGGCCAAGAGGCCCTGCTGGTACGCGATTACCAGGACGTATTGGCCCAAGTGGACCAAATTATTGAGCTGATTGACGTCTGTCCTATACAGGTGTCCATCGAGGCAATCATCCTGAGCGTCAAGCTCGACGACTCGAACGAGCTTGGCCTCGACTTTGAAATGTTTCGCGACCAAGGCACGGTTCGCGTGACCTCCGGCTCGCCACTCAGTGGTTTAGGCAGTATGAGCTTGACGGACGGCGGACTGAAATTCGGATTTCTCGACTCCAGTTTGGCGCTGTTCATCAACGCATTGGAAACGATCGGCGACACGAACGTGATTGCCACGCCACACCTGATGTGCCTGAACAAGCATCCTGCGCAGATAAAAATTGGCGCCGACTTGGGTTACGTCAGCCAGACACTCACCGCGGAAGGCACCATCGTGCCGGAAGTCCAGTTTCTTGACGTTGGCACACAGCTGCGCCTGCGTCCGTTCATATCGAGTGACGGCATGATTCGCATGGAAATCCATCCGGAGATTTCGAAGGGCAGTGTGCGTGTCGAAGACGGATTGACATTACCAGACAAGGAGACGACCGAAGTTACCACCAACATCATGGTTCGCGACGGGCAAACAGTCGTTATTGGCGGACTATTGCGTGACGAAACGACGCAATCAGCAAGCCAGATCCCATGGCTCGGCAGCCTTCCGATTGTCGGCCCTATTTTTCGCATCAATAAGGAAACCATCGAACGTCAAGAGATTTTGATATTGATTACCCCGCGGATCGTTTCTGACCCGGAAGAAAGTTATCTCGGCGATGCTTCGGCCGCCGAGTTCCATCAGCGCCACGCGATATACGCCGACCAGCAATCTGCCCTCGGTCGCCGATATTTGGGAAGAAAAAATCAACAGTTGGCGCGCGACGCATGGACCGTGGGCAAGAGCAAACGGGCACTTCGATTAGTGAATTTGGCGATTCATTTCGATCCGCTCAGTCGCGCTGCGATCCGCTTGCGAAACGACATCTGGGAAAGTATGGGATTGCACGGCGAAGACATTGCCGCCGGTTCAGCGCTAGAGGGAGATCACATCGCACCCTAGTTGCGTTCGGTGAATAACCGCACGATTTCAGCACCCCGTCTGCTAACAAATCAGTCGCAGAACCCTAAGTGACACAGCAGCCGGGGTGCTTCCTTATGCGACATTGGCGCAGAGGGTGCGGTGCTTGTGGCATCACGACGTGAACAACCGGAACAAACCGTTCAACTCCTTTGCGCGGCGGTTGACGGGTTTCCCGACTACTCACCGTCGTTTTCTACGCCAAGCGTCTCTCGCTCCCCAATAGGTGATCTCCAATGCGCGCAAAGTGCTCTGGGACTAGCACTTTCGTTGGACAACCAAGATGCTCTAACCTACTTTTTTAGTGGAGTTACGCATGAGCCGCTATTTGACAAACAACGCCTTCGCCCTGCTAACCGCTGGAAGCGCCCTGGTGTGGTTGAGCGCCTGGGTCACGGGCTTGTGCCTTGACCCCGGAACGTGGCCTGTTCGATACACGCTTTTTGGGATCGGATTTCTGGTAACGGCCCATGTCGTCTTGGCCTGGATGTGGCAATTGGCCAGCCAGCACCGGACTGCAACACACTACTTGGAAGCTCTCGCACGTCTCGATCCGAGTGATTCCGTGGCGGATAATGGTAAGCCCGATCTGCCTCCATTGCCAAGCAACAATCCATGGCACGCGGTGGCGACCTCGCTGACGGAGCTGATTCTTGATGCGCAGCGCCGCGCTCAGAACGCAGAGGATGGACGGACGGCTCTTGAAGTTCGTGCCAATAGGATGGCAGCGATTTACGAGCAGATTCAGTTGATCCTCGACGGGCTAACCGAACCGATCGTTGCCATCAATAATCTGGACGAGGTGGTGCTGGCAAACAATAGTGCCCAGACGTTGTTTGATTTTGATCTCACGAAAACCGAACAACATGCGGCCGACCAACTGTTGCGGTGCGATACCTTGATGGAGTTGTTAACGGAGACACGGCATCGATCCGGATCGAAGCGGCGTACCGGTGAGTTGCAATTGCAGAACGACGATGAGGGGCACTGGTATCGGGTAACGACGAGTGTCGTTCCCGGCCTGGGCGACCCGGCTGACGATTCGCACGAAGTCCACGGCGCGGTTGCCGTACTGCGCGATATCAATGCAACAAAGACCATCCAGAAACGTCATGCAGAATTCGTTTCCACAGTCAGCCACGAAATGAAGGCGCCGCTGGCCGGTATCAAGGCCTACGTCGAGTTACTGGCAGACGGCGATGTGGAAGACGAGGCCACGAGCGAACAGTTTCTCACCATCATCAATAGCCAAGCGGACCGCCTGCAGCGTTTGATCGATAATCTGCTCAACTTGGCGCGAATCGAGGCGGGCGTTGTTCGTGTCAGCAAAACCTCACGGTCACTCAACGAAATTCTGGACGAGGCGATCCACGTTACGACGCCGGCCGCCGAGACGAAGCGGATCGATATTCAATCCGATCCGAGTCCGATGTATTTGGGGGTATTGGTCGACCGCGACCTCATGCTGCAAGCTGCAATCAACTTACTCTCTAATGCGATTAAGTATACGGCGGAAGGCGGTAGAGTGAGTCTTCGCAGCCGAATGCGAGGAAGTGAGGCGGTGTTCGAGGTTGAGGATACCGGTGTAGGACTTAGCCGAGAGGACTGCGAACGTGTGTTCGACAAGTTTTATCGAGTGAACAAGAACCGTGATATGGCAGAAGGCACGGGATTGGGATTACCGCTGGCGCGTCACATTGTCGAGGATGTTCACGGAGGTCGCTTGGGCGTAAGTAGCGAATTGGGCGTTGGTAGCACGTTTTCCGTAAGTCTTCCGAGTGTCGGGCAAGTGAGCTAGAAGCATCCAAGGAATAACTGTACGACTCAGCACCCCGGCTGCGGATGAAGAAGTTACAAAATCTGTCGTGATACAGCAGCCGGGGTGCTTCCAAATAGGACAGCTATTGTTGGGCCGATCCCTAGCGACGTGTCTGAAAAGCGACGATCCTGAGGAGAACGTTATGCAACATACGGTCCTTTTGTGCGACGACGAACCACATATCCTCCGCGCCACGGAGATTAAGTTCCGCCGGGCGGGTTACATCGTGCGCTGTACCGCCGATGGCGAAGAAGCATGGCAGGATATCGAACGCGAGTGTCCTGACCTGCTCATTACAGACTACCAAATGCCCAAGCTTGATGGCTTGGAACTGGTCGAGAGAGTGCGATCCTGTTTAGCCACCCGCGACTTGCCGGTAATAATGCTCACCGCAAAGGGTTTCGAACTCAACAGCGAAGAGGTTATCAAGAAGTGGGGGATCGTGGCGGTGCTGCCCAAGCCGTTTAGCCCTCGCGAACTGGAAAGCCGGGCACGAGAGATTCTTAGCAAGGGTGTTTCTTCGACGTAGCAGCAGACTGCCCCAGCCACGAGTAGCGTGGCCACGGGTAATGTGCCACACCACGAGGTTAAACGGTTTATGAAGTGTCCGAGCGAAATATTTGGCGAAGTGGTTGTCGTCCACACGCCCGAAGAATTGGGTGACGACCAAGCCGAAGCGTTTGAGGCCCTTTTGACTCAACTCGACCGGCTCAATGTGGTCATCGACCTGGACTCTACCGAGTCGATCGATAGCAGAGGCCTGACCTCTCTGCTCAATGCTCGCGACGCATTATGCGAACTGGGCGGAGATGTCAAAGTGGCAACCACGAACCACTGCAATCGGAAAATTCTTGAGATAACGCGGCTCGACCAGCAACTGGAAGTGTTTGAAAGCATCACGGATGCCGCGAAGAGTTTCGATCATTTTGACTCCGAGTAATCTGATGTCCATCGCCTCGACACCCAAACGACTCGGCAACGTCCTCATCGAGCGAGGTTATCTCGCCATCGATGACCTCGAAGCCGTTCTGAGAGAGCAAAAGCAGCAGCGCGGCGGAGAAAATCGATTACTGGGCGAGATTCTTGTCGAATCGAAGCTGTGTACTGAAGATCAGGTGGTGGAATGTTTGGCGGCGGAATATGGCGTACCGTATGCCAAGCTAGAAGCTCGTCTTCATGATTCGAAAGTCGCCGACTTGCTTTCACGCGATTTTATTGAAAAGCACCTTGTGCTTCCGTTGTTTGTCGTGCGCGACGTGTTGACCGTGGCGGTCACGGAACCGGCGAACCTGTTTCTGGTCGACGAAATTCGAGCAACGGTCGGGATGGAGGTGCAGATTGTCGCCACAACGACCAAAGACGTCCGGCGGATGATCACGGCGCTGCCGAACTCGAAGGTGTTTGTCATCGACGACATCATCGAAGACTCGGAGCAGGCGGAAGTCACGCTGATCGAAGACGCAATCGAAGACATCGGTGACATCGAAGAGGTCGCCGGCCAGTCCCCGATCATTCGCTTGGTAAATTACATTATCTTCAATGCCGCCAAAGAAGGCGCCAGCGATATCCATATTGAACCGTCGGAACGTTGCATGCGTGTCCGGTACCGTGTGGACGGACGTTTGTACAAGGCACTCGAAGTGCCGCTGCATCTGCTTAGCGCGGTCACGAGCCGGATTAAGATCATGGCCTCGCTCGACATTAGCGAGCGACGACTACCCCAAGACGGGCGCATTCATGTGCTGCTCGACGGTCGCAAGATCGATATGCGGGTGAGCACGTTCCCCAGCAAGCAGGGTGAAAAAACAGTCATCCGCATATTGGACATGAAGGGTGGCTCTCTGTCGCTGGCCGATCTTGGTTTTGCCGAGGATATCTTGACCAGTTTACAACAGCACATCCGCCAACCCAACGGAATCGTCTTGGTAACGGGCCCAACCGGTAGCGGCAAGTCGACGACGCTTTACGCGGTCCTAAACGAAATCAGCTCGATGGAGAACAATATTTGCACGGTCGAAGATCCGGTGGAGTATAACCTTCCGCTAATCAACCAATTTCAAGTCCAGGAACGTGTCGGTTTGACATTTTCCAAAGCGCTGCGAACGTTGTTGCGGCAAGACCCGGATATCATCATGGTCGGCGAGATACGCGATGAAGAGACGGCGCGGACCGCAATTCAAGCGGCCCTGACGGGCCATCTTGTATTTAGCACTTTACACACGAACGATGCGGCGCTGGCGATCACACGGCTTATCAACATGGGTGTCGAATCATTTCTGATCGGTGCCGCGCTGCAAGCTGTGTTGGCGCAGCGACTTGTGCGGCGGATATGTAATCGGTGTCGTACCGAGTATGATCCTCCGCGCAACGTCCGCAAGGCGCTGGCGCGGATGGGCATGGAATTGGACCAGGTGTACAAGGGCGCCGGCTGCCGAGAATGTCGTAACACCGGATATCGAGGACGACTCGGCGTTCACGAGCTATTATCAGTCAATGACGAAATGCGTGACGCGATCATGGACGGCGCGACAGTAAGCAGGCTGCGTCAGATCGGAAAAGACAATGATATGATTACGCTTGCGGACGATGGATTCCGCAAGGTCCGCGAAGGCATCACCACGATTGAGGAAGTCTTCAACGTGGCCGGTACGTAGGGATTATAGGTGTTCTATGCCATCGTTCGACTATCGCGTCCGCGATTCACTCGGTCACGAGCACCGCGGAAGCATCGACGCCACGAATCTGGATGAAGCACAGGAGCGTTTGCGCAAGAACGGTCAACACGTGCTCGAAATAGCCGAGGACGAGGAAGTGACCGGGCTGTTCGCTCCGCGTGTCAGCCGTGCCGATATTATTTACGTGACGACGCAATTGGCGGTGATGGTCGACACGGGCATCTCCTTGGCAACGGCCCTGGATAGTATTACTCAGCAGACCGAGAACAGCACGTTGCGGCATGCCTTGAACGACATTCGGACAACCGTCGAGGGGGGCGGCGATTTTTCTCGGGCGCTTGAGAACTACCCGAAGTTGTTCGACAAAACTTATGTTTCACTTATTCGTGCCAGCGAGGCGACCGGTACCCTGGCGGAAATGCTGGACCGAATCGCCGCCTATTTGCGAAAGGAACTGGAAAACAGGCAAAAAGTTCGGGCGGCGATGGCCTATCCGATGGTGATGATGGTGCTGACCGTTGGCGTGACATTTTTTCTACTGACATTCGTGATGCCCAAGTTTGCGCCGATTTTCCAACGTCAGAATACAACACTGCCGATGCTGACGAGGTGGATGATGGCAATATCCTCATGCTTGATTGAGCACTGGTTTGCCTGCCTGCTTAGCACGGCCCTGTTTGTCGCAGGTGTCGTCTCCGGCCTACGGACCGATGCTGGCCGCCGAATGTGCGACTGGCTGAAAATCAATATTCCGATTATCGGCCCAATGTTTCGCAAAGTCGTGATCAGCCGCAGCATTCGTACCTTGGGAACCATGGTCGCGAGCGGTGTCTCCGTGCTGGATGCCATTCAACTTTCATCCGATGTTTCGGGCAACTCCTTCTACGAGAGCGTTTGGCAAAGTGTCCTAGCCAAAGTGACCTCGGGAAGCCAAATCCACGAAGCGCTTTCGATGAGTCCTCTTTTTCCGTCGACGTTGGTTCAGATGATTCGAGCGGGAGAGCAAACCGGAAAGCTCGACGTCGTGCTAGGCCGGGTAAGCTCGTTCTATGACAGTGAGGTTGAAAATGCAATCAAAACAACAACGAGCATGATCGAACCAATTATGATCGCAGTGATGGGGGTCGTTGTGGGCGGTATCGGGATGTCGATCCTCTTACCGATTTTCAGTCTGAGTCGGGGGCACTGACATGCAGCCCGGCTCAAGTGGCGTTCGCTGCTGCCGATGGTGATCGAGCCGGCCACAGGCTATAGTAAAACTTCCCGATTTGGCACCCCGGCTGCTGACATAGGAGCTTCGGGGTTCTTCCAGGTACAGCAGCCGGGGTGCTTCCGATTGTAGAGATTGGTTTGCGCGATGCACACTCCGGCACGAATACCAAAGATTCTCTTTCTCTGTACCGGCAATTCCTGCCGAAGCCAGATGGCGGAAGGTTGGGCACGGGCTCTGAAGGCTGAGGTCATCGAGCCCTATTCGGCGGGAATCGAGGCACACGGTTTGAATCCCCATGCAGTACGCGTCATGCAAGAGGCGGGTATCGATATTTCGAATCAACGGTCGCAACATGTGCAGGAACTCGGCCCCGTCGAGTTCGACGTCGTCGTCACCGTTTGCGGTCATGCCGACGGGCATTGCCCGAGCTTATCGGGCGCACCACGGATCATGCACGTCGGTTTTGACGATCCGCCTCGACTTGCCAAGTCGGCGGCAAACGAAGAGGAAGCGCTGGACAACTATCGGCGAGTCCGCGACGAAATCCGCGATTTCGTCATGACGTTACCCGAGGCGTTAGATCGCCGCGCAGAGTAATCGTCACGCTGCTATACGTACGTCTGAGCAACTTGCTCTAGATGCCAAAAAGCGTTCGGTTTCGCTTTGCGCGACGTTCGGCACGAAGACGCGACCGCCGTTTGATCTCGCTCGGCTTCTCATAATATTCGCGGCGGCGCATTTCCTTCTTGATGCCGCTTCGCTCAACCAGTTTTCGGAAACGGCGAACCGCTTCTTGAACCGACTCTCGATCACGCAATGTCAGCTTAACCACATTTCATCCTTTTTCCAAAACCATATCCTGGGACCACTCATCTTCTGGGAACCATCAACTCGACGTCTGGTCCTTCAGGCGGCCGTCCACGCCGGGGTGACGCGACACGGGCCAGGACGGCACACAACGGCCGAGCTGTTCAGTCTAGCCGGTCAGCATACGGTGCGTCTACCCAAATCGACACGATTCTCACCAAAATTATAGCTTCCGCAGGCGAGCGTAATTGTACGTTCCGGTCGACCCCAGTAACCGGAATGATCCGCTTCGCCGCTGAGGTTTTCCGCCTCAGATGGGCCTGTTTCCGGTATCACAGGATAAGGCGGAACGGTTTACCCAAATTTCAGCCCTCCGTCGTCAACCGGCCTGAAGTGGGATCAACCGCCGCTTGTTCAAACGCCGATGGTCTAGTTTACGCCCACTGAGCCCACGCGCGACGGAATGCAGGATCTCCAAAAAAATGCCCGAACTCTCCACACCCGAGTTGCTTTCCGAAATCGATGCTCGCCAAGACGAGGCGCTGCGAAAACTGGACGAACTTAACGATCGCATCGAACGGGCAATCCATTCCTTTGCCGGCACATCGCCTTCCCCACAGGTACCTTCTCAGCACTCGCCATCACTGCACGTGCCGGAAGCTGCCGCCGCTTAGGGTGCCGGGGTCGGAGCCTAAGCGACGGCCCCGCGGTGGTGGCTCCAAATCCGGGGCCGTCGCCTCAGACTCCTTCCCCGCCACCCGGCCGCTTTCGGGGTACTTTCTTCAACAGACGCCTATCGTCGCCGGTCAAGATGTCCCGACTTGCTGATCGCCCGCCATAGCCGGACTCCGAGCGCCAAGCTTGCCAACATTCCGATCATGCCCGGTATTGGAAAGCGGTATGAAAAAAGTTCGATGACGCCAACGCCTCGACTAATCATCAACGACGAACCGACAAAAAGGGCACTGGCAAGCATGCCGAGAACCAGTCGATTGACACTTGGCTCGAGCCCTCGATGATCGAGATGCACATCAAAACGGCCTGTCTGAATCTGTTGCAAGATCTCGCGTATGCGCCGCGGCAGCAGTTCGGCCAGTTGTTCCACCTCGTAGAAAACACGTTGCATTCGCTTCACCTGCCGTAACGGTGAGAGTCGCCGTCGCACCATTTTCTTTTGGTATGGCTCCATGACCTCGGTCAAATTGAAGCGGGGGTTGAGCAGTTGGGCCGTTCCCTCAAGCATAATCAAGACTTTGAGCAACATGGCCAGCGGCGCAGGAAGCATAATCCGATAGCGACGGACGATTTCAATCATCTCTCTCAGTGCGCCCGACAGATCAAACGATTCGAGAGGCAGGTTGCCAAAATGGGAGACGTAATCGGCCAGCTCTCCGCTGAGCGCCGTCTCGTCCATTTCCGACGGCACAGCACCAATCCGGGTAATCACGGAAGTTAGGCGTTCGGAATCTTCGCCGACGATCGCCATCAGCAGTTCTTCGAGATCATCACGCATCGATTCATCGATCCGGCCGACCATGCCGAAATCGAGCAGACCGATCACGCCACCTTCGAGCAGCACCATATTGCCCGGGTGCGGATCGGCGTGGTAAAAGCCGTTCTCGAAGATCATTTCCAAATACAATCTTGCACCGCGGCGGGCGATTTCATCGAGGTCGATCTCGGATGCGGCCAATCGTGTGGTTTCCGTAAGTTTGATACCATCGAGTCGTTGCATCGTGAGGACGCGCGGCGTGGAAAACTCGGTGTACGAGGTCGGAATCTGAACGGTTTCGTCGTCAGCAAAGTCACGAGCGAACTGCTGCATATTTCGTTCTTCCCGACCGAAGTCGAGCTCGCGGCGCAATGCTCGCTGGAACTCGGCAACCGTGGTCTTGGGGCGATAAACGGCCATCTCCGGAATCCGTTCGGCCAACTGGGCTAGGCCGGTAAGGATGTCGAGATCGACACGGATCTGTTGTTCGATATCATGGTGCTGCACTTTCACAACCACCTCGTCCCCGTTATGAAGCCGCGCCAGGTGGACCTGGCCTATCGATGCGGAGGCAAGTGGTTTCTCGTTAAACTCGGCAAACAGATCTTCGATCGGCTGCCCCATTTCCGTCTCGATCGTCGTCCGAACCACGTCGGGCGGATCGGCCGGAACATCGGTCTGTAATTTCTTGAGTTCATCTGCCAGGGCGATTCCCGCCAGGTCGGGACGCGTACTGAGTATCTGGCCAAGCTTAATGAACGTAGGCCCGAGTTCCTCGAGGGCAAGTCGAATACGGGTTTCGCGGCTGTGTTTCGCCAGGACCTCGCCGTTGCGGTTCTTGAGCAAGCCCTTGGCAAACGAAAGATCGAAACGGCTGATCCACCCGGCTAGCCCATATTTGCTCAGCGTGGAGAGAATCTCTCGCCAGCGGTTGGCGTTTCGGTAAATTTGAGGAACGGAGGTGATTTTCATCAGAACGACTTCTGTATTAGGAAGCACGGGCGGCGGCTGCCAAGGCAGACTACACCATATTACACTAGAAATCGAGCCATCGGTTGTGGCAGGAAGGTAGGCCGGAACGAGCGGTAGGGCTGTTCCGAGTGCTAGGTAGCACGTTTGGGTGGCACTGCTGGCTTGCCCAGCAGTGTGCGTCGCGATTCGTTTCAGTCGCGTAGGGTGGGTGGTTCTGTCGGCGGAGGCCATGGACCACATTGCTCAGCCTTAACCGCCGACAGGTTCACCCACCGCAACTTGATCGCTCTCTACAGTAGGTGGGTGAACCTGGCGGCGATTCGCCCTCCTGCCAGGCAATGTCTTGCTCGCCGCCAGAACCACCCACCCTACGCCTTGCGAATAGTCGGGAGGTTGATGCCTTCATGCAGCACAAAAGCGACGAGTTCCCGTTTGTTGCGCTAGTTGTCAGCCCACACCGCGTTTTTTTTAGTGAATCGTTAGTGTGTAGTACAACACCTCCTCATCGCCGTTTCGATTGGCCTTGGCCAACACTTTGCCGTCGGCGTCGAAGACCGCACATCCGCCCTGACAATCGTAGTCCCAGCTCATACCAACTCGATTGGTAACCAACATGGGTGCACCAATCTGTCGGGCATAGGCTCCGAAAACGGGGAAGTCCGGCAATCTCTCACGATTGTTGGGGTAAAAAACCACCTCTGGCCGCTCAAGCCGAGCACGTTCAAGGCAACGTGGCGCTACGCCGTCGGCACAGATAAAACACGTCGCGGTGATTCCGTCAATTTCAAATCGCTCTGGTCCCGTACCCGTGTCGTACCGCTCCCACTCATTGCGATATCCTTTGTCATCGTCCCGCCAGAGCCAGCTCTTACGATACTTGTACACCAGTCCCGCTGGGCCGACGAAGACTTGGGTTATATACCTTTTCGTTCCGTCGAGCTCGGACATACCGAAGCTCACGTAAGCATTCGCCTTCGCAGCCAAGAGCATCATTCGCCGGCACGAAGGCCCGTCCGGTACTGGCTCGGCCAATTTGTCCAGTTGCGGTGTATAATCGGTCAAACAGCCTTCATGAAACATCACCCAGCGGGCGCCGTTACCAATTGCGGTTTGGACGATTCGCTCCATCTGGTCCAGATTGTGGTCAGTCTGTTCGGGTACGGAATCGAATTGCACCAATGCCACTTTGATCATCCGAGGCTCTCCCGTGTCAGGTTTTTCTTGGTTAGTAAGCTCCGTCTCGCTCGCTATCGTGCAGCAAGCCAATCCGAGACTACTCAACAGTATCCAGACGCCCAACTGGCTAATTCAAGCCAACATCATATCCTCCTGTCTCACATCACTGCCCACGACGTTTCACTTAGCGCTCTCGGGGAGCAAGTCGCATGGTTGGTATCCTGCCGGAGATATGAGACCCAGGGCGTCATTATAGCAAGTTATTTCGGCTGAGCAGGGTAGCACCGACACTTGTCCGCAATTCGCACAGCCGGCTCCTTGGCAATGTCGGACATGTGTCGGTGTGCATAGCACAAGAGGTTTTCCGGCTTGGACGCGTATTCGCCTCCTGTAGTCCGCTCTGTGCCGCAATGACCGCGACACCGACACTCGTCCGCTCGTGCGAAAAAGTACCGCCAAGCGTATTCCGGACGAGTGTCGGTGCTACTGTTTCTCTGCGGCCCTCTGCGTCTCGTCGCTCTCTGCGTTTCATCCTGTTCCGGCCTACAAAAAATCGCAACATTTCGACTAGAAATCGGGCCACCAGTTGTGGTAGAAAGAGGCGTGGACAAATGACGAATGAGAGAATAACGAAATCCGAATAACGAAGGGAGGTATCATGTTAATTCCGCATTCCAACTTCCGCAATCCACAATCAAAACCGTTCGACTGTTCGAAAACCGTACCTTATCGAACGCTCCCGGGCCCCCCCCTATAAGGCGCGATCGAAAACGTCGCATTTGTCGAACACACACCAAACCAAATTCAATATGATTACGCAAGTGAATTCAGGAGAGTCCATCATGGATAAATTGGGTCGCGTTTTATGCTCGGCCGCCATGTTGGCCGTCTGCGGCGCGTCACCGGTCGATTTTGCCAGAGCGGATCATTGGCCCCAGTGGCGCGGCCCGAACAATGACGGTGTGAGCTTGGAAACGGGCATCGCAACACGATGGAGCCGGACGGAAAACATTGCATGGCGCGTGCCACTGCCGGGACCGGCGGCCGCCACACCCGTTGTCTGGGGCCAGCAGATCTTCTTGACGACGGTCGACGGCGACAACCTGGACCTGCTCTGCATCCGGACCGATGGCAAGCAACTTTGGCGACGGACTCTCGGGCAAGGTAATCGCAATGTGCGCGGAGACGAGGGCAATTCTGCATCGCCATCACCTTCCACCGATGGCAAATCCGTCTGGGCGTTTATGGGCAATGGCGAGTTTGCCTGCTATGACTTCAATGGCAATCTACGATGGAAGTTTAATGTCCAAGATCGATACGGCAAATTCAATATCCAGTTTGGCATGACATCGACTCCCGTATTAGACGGCGATCGATTGTATTTTCAACTAATTCATGGTGATGGTAATGCAAGCACTCGAGAAGCTTGCGTCGCCTGTCTTGATAAGGGAACGGGCCGCGCGATTTGGACCCATCAGCGGCAAAGCGATGCGCGCGCTGGATGTGAGCATTCGTATTCGTCGCCGACAATTTACCGTGGAGGCGGCCGCGAGTTTTTGATCACACACGGAGCCGACTACGTTATCGGCCATGATCTTAGCGACGGTACGGAACTCTGGCGCTGCGGCGGACTGAATCCGAAGGCAAGCTATAACGAGGCATTGCGATTTGTTGCCTCGCCCTTGGCGACCCAGAATCTAATTATCGTACCGACCGCCAAACGAGGACCTGTTGTGGCCATCAAACCGACGGCCGAAGGGGACGTGACCGATTCGCCAACCGCGATTCAGTGGAAGATGCCCCGCGATACGCCGGATGTGCCGTCCCCGCTGCTCGTGGACCAGCTCGTCTATCTCTGCCGTGAGAATGGGAATCTGATGTGCCTCGATGCTCAGACCGGTGACGAGGTATACCATGAACGGACCGAGCGCGACCGACACCGCGCGTCTCCTGTTTATGCGGATGGCAAGATCTATCTCACGGCCCGCAACGGCGTCGTTTCGGTGATTCGATCTGGCAGAAAGTTTGAACTTTTAGCCCAAAACGAGCTCGGCGAGCCGGTCTCCGCATCACCGGCTATTTCCGACGGCACACTTTATCTGCGAAGCTTTCATGCGCTGTACGCTATTCGTAAAAAACGATAGCATCAGGAAGCACCCCGGCTGCTGTATTACGAAAGATTTTGTGGCCTATTCATCAGCAGCCGGGGTGCTGGAATCAGTGACGGCCGCCGTTTCAATCAGCCGATGGCGAGCGTACGAGGTTGCCGCTTTGCATCCTCGCCACGCCGTCCACGATCTGAACACGCACGTCCGCCAGTGCATCCGCCTCCCGCTGATTATGGGTCACGTGCAAAGCCGTCACGCCCGTCTCGCGTTGAACACGCTTGAGCAATGCGATCATTTGGTCTCGGGTCTCGTCGTCAAGCGCGCTGAGAGGTTCGTCGAGACACAAGTTTGCTGGGCGAAAAGAGAGCGCCCGACCCAAAGCGACACGTTGTCTTTCCCCGCCCGAGAGACCCGGTGGCTTGCGATCGAGCAGGTGATCGATTTCCAACATATTCGCGAGCTGGCCAACGCGATGGTCGATTTCCGCCTTTGGCCAGCGACGCAATCGAACGGCAAACTCCAAATGGCGTCGCACGGTCATTGTTTCGAACAGCGCTCCATCTTGTGGCACAAATCCGATGCCACGCCCTGCCGGCTTCTGATCCGTGATATCTTGGCCTTCAAAGAGGATTCTTCCAGAAATCACCTGTTTAAGTCCGCAGATGGCCTCCAGCAAGGTCGTCTTCCCGCTGCCCGTTTTGCCCATCACCACGCCATAGGCGCCGCTGGGAATCAGGATATTGACGTCCTGCAGACAGAACGCGCCGGCGCGAATGGTGAGATTGCGTGTTTCGATCATCGGGTTATTTTGGGGAAAGGCTGCCGCCAACGAATACGCGGAACAAGATGAGTACGGCCAAGGCAATCACGATCATCATCAGCGAAACCACTACCGCGGCGTCCAGCCGTCCGGCAGCGTACTGCATATGCACGCTCAGCGACAACACCTCGGTTCGCAACGGCGTACTGCCGGCAAAGATCAGGATCGGTCCAAACTCTCCCAACGCTCGGGCCCAGGCCATGGTAGCCGCGGTAAGCATGCCACGTCGCGCTTCCGGAAGCACAACAGACCAAAAGGCCTGACTGCGGCTACAGCCCAGCGTGAGCGCAACCTGTTCGCGTCGCAGCGGGATCTCGTCGAATGTTGTCCGCAGTGTGCGAACAGCGAATGCACAGGCGACGCTGAATTGGGCGATAATCACCGCAGGTATATGCAGCGCGATAGGAAACACATCGTCAAGATGTTTGACAAACGTCTGTCGAAAAAGGATCAGGAGGCTCAGACCGATGACCAACGGCGGCAGTACGATCGGAATATCAAGGATCGCGTCGACAAGGTTTTTTCCGCGAAAGTTGTATCGCGACATGATATAACCGATGGGCGTCGCGATCCACAACGAAAGGATCGTCGTCACGGTGCATGAAACCAGGCTGAGTTTGATGGAGTACCGAATCTCGTCCGACGCCAAGAGCCCGGCGATGTTTTCGTTAGTGCCTGCGATGAAATAAACATCCGCAGCCAGCAGCGACAGGATGAACACGATGTACGAACCACCGAGAATGCAAAGCCCGATGACAAACAGACGATCGGTGCGCGGAGGCCGCCAACCGGTCGCGAGTGGTTCCGCTCCTGACGGCATGTCGGGCACTGGCCGCGACGCAGATTGATTCTCACTCATGGACCGTCTGACTCTCCGTACCCATCAAAGCCCAGCGCCTTGAACCCGCTGGCGGACCGCCGATTCGTTGAGACCGCCGCCATGAAAACTAATTTCCAGATTCTCTATCCAGAGGTCGCCGTCCACCACGTCGTAACCGGCCTCGGACAACACCTTCAGCCCCTCATCGGCCGCTGCGATGAATCGAGCCAGGCGGAGCGCGCTGGCGGGCCGCCGTGAAGTGCCAAGCACTCCAATCGTGATTAGGCTTCTCTCGACGGCGAACTCCGGCACTCGGATGAACTTTAGATCGGGGTATTGTCGGGCACTGGCATCCCAAATGATACCCGCCCCCGTTTTCTCCAGCACAATGCTGTTGGCGACCTGTGTCACGGTATCGCAACCCGCCATTCGACGCTGCCAGAGCGTCGCCCATTTTTCCTGGCCCAAATGTTTCTTGACAACTTTGCTGATAGCCGCAAGCTTTGGATCGGCTAGAAACAGACGGATACCGTCCTGTTTGAGATTCTCGACCGTTTCCATTTTGAGCGGGAAGTCCTTGCGCACAGCAATGACCGGCTGCTGAAAGGCGATCGGTATCGTTTCATGAATCTCGATGCCTGCCGTCCGGGCTTCGTCCATATAGGAGGCATCGGCCGCCAGATATAAATCACCCCGCCCGGAAACGATTATGGGATTGAAAAGTTTTTTCGATCCGTCGTAAACAACGTGTGTATGCACACCGTAACGCTTTTGGTACTGCTTGAGAATTTCACTGACAGGTTCGTTGACGCCCATGGCGCAATACAATTCAAGCTCGCCACCTGGTGTGCCAGCGCTTTCTCGCATCAGGGCCCATGCCCCGGCAATAACCAACACGGATAGGATAGCAGCGACTGGAAGCCCATTACGCATAGTGGTTCATTCTAGAGTACGTCCGAAATCGGTATAGCGTATTTTCGTCGATTTTGCTCGGGGTGTGGTGCAAGCTGAACGCTACATGTTTGTCCGACTCGGACTAGTGCGAGTCGCACGGACATGAGGTCATGCCGGTGAGGTATTTCAGCAGTATTATAGCAGTTTGGCCTGCGCGGTCATTCGAAAGTTACTCAATCGGTCGTGGCGAAGATGACCGGGTTCCAACGTCCCGAGATCTCGATCCGGAACTTCCGTATCACAGTGGGAGCGTCACCTGGCAGGTTTCGAAAAGATCGGTGACTAAGACCTCGCCCTAGTAGACGTAAGGTGTTGATATCACATGGATTAGGCACAGCGTGTTGCGCCTTGGTCTTGAGCTATAATTTTCATGGGGAAGTGCATATTACGCCGGTTTTGAAAGGATCAAATGATGCGACAACTATCGACGCTGTTGTCCTGGGCCTTGATGCTCGTGTTTGGTGTCATTGCCTTCGGCGCTCATCAATTCTATCTAAGCCCCGATGAACGTCTTTCCTACGTTGCCGATGTGATCGACCGTTACTATCCAACGGCCAGCTCCGCCACACCAACAGTTGAAACGCGCATAACAATTCTCCAGTCATGCGAGAACAAACTTTGGACGATCCTCACACGATATCACGGCCACTCGATTGGACAGCGTGTTACGGACGGCGACCATGTGGACACATTGATCGATAAAATAAACAATCACCGAACCAGCCTGCTTTCCGATGGAAATCTCACGGACACACAGTTTCGCGTGATCAAGTTACTGGATATGCGAGCACATTTTGTTGCTTCGCAAATTACCGTTGGCCGGTACAAAGAGCCTTTTTTGGCCCGGGCTCAGGCGGTTATCGAAGGACCGTCCGACAAAGAAGATGTTGCGTTGGCTGACTATCTCGTATTTCTCTGTCAGCACGAATACAACGCTTCTGCTTCAGCAGACTTGTTGCGAGAACTAAACGAGTTTGTCGAGCGCTATCCAAACGGGCACTTTGGGCCGCTGCTCTTTTCGACCGTTTCTCACCAATTCTGGCTGCATGGCCAAGGCGACTCGGCCACGAACGTACTCGAACTGGCTATCAAAACATTTCAGGGCCAAAGCTGTTTAGGCCTTTTGATCAATCAGATGGCCAACCAGCAGATCATAAAAGCATCGGAATCGCCATACGGGCAGATGGACTGGCAGGTGTTCGCCGACGGCCTGAAACGGCCTTCCTGAGACGATGGTCTTTAAGCTCTATCACATCGATTGTGTAAATTCGCATGGTTTCGTCCCGGGAACTTGATTTTCTAAATGGGCGATACTGGACTCGAACCAGTGACCCCTAGCTTGTCGAGCGATTCTTTTACTTGTTGAAAAACCCGTTATTTCCCGAGCGTTTTCAACATTCTACCCCTCTCCCCGACCATTGCAAGCCGTCGCATTCAATTGCATTGTTTCTCGGTGAATAGCGGTATTCGCGCTGACTCGGTGGCGCGCAAAGCGGTATATACCGCTTTGGCAAATTGGCTAGATCGGCGAGCAGTGATACCCAGATAGGGTTACCGGCGCACAAAAATCCCCACGCCGATTTGAGTGATCGACGTGGGGAAGGTTTCAAACCCCCAGACGCCGGCCGCCAGATGCCTCAGCCGGCACTGGGGACGGGTAGGTTACGTTTCAGGCCAGCGCCCAAGCAGTTCCAAGTCGCGATAATCCTCGTGGTCGAGAGGACTCGTCGGGCCGCCCACGTCCGGGT
>Ga0310123_10000706_pt1 | contig 29387 bp, 24 predicted proteins | sample CB6_AW_1057_MG_FD_203505 | JGI IMG/M metagenome (GOLD analysis project Ga0310123, IMG submission 203505) | Marine microbial communities from Western Arctic Ocean, Canada - CB6_AW_1057 | ecosystem: Environmental > Aquatic > Marine > Oceanic | place: Canada: Western Arctic Ocean | collected... | reverse complement strand
TGCTGTCCCGACGAGGCCCGCTCGAAGGAGCCGGACACTGGTCTCACATGTACGCCGACGCGGCCAACACCGTCTGCAGCGACGACCAGCACGTCTCCGGTCCACTCGAGCTGCAGTGGTTCGGCCCCCCGGGACCCCGGCAGATGATCGACCGACACCACCGCACGGTCGCCCCGCTGTTCGTGGCCGGGCGATTGTTCGTCCCGGGCAACAACCGCGTGATCGCCGTCGACGGGTACAACGGCACGGTGCTGTGGAACAATCCCGTGCCCGGCTCGCTAAGAATCGGAGCCTTCCGCGACTGCAGCTACCTGGCCGCCACCTCCGACTCGATCTACATCGCCACCCAGGGAAAGTGCCTGAGGATGGATGGCGACACCGGCAAGACCCTAAAGACCTTTTCTGTCCCCCCGGCCGCTGATGGCAAGCCCAGGGACTGGGGCTATCTGGCCGTCGTCGGCGACACGCTGGTCGGTTCGGCCGTGTCACCGGGCGCGTCGCGACGCAAGCACTCTCGCGAGGCAATCCAGGAGGGCACCTACTACGACCGCCGGCCACTGGTGGGCAGCGAGTACCTGTTTGCCTTCGACCGCCGCAGCGGGCGGCACCTCTGGAGCTACCACACCGGAGCGGGACTGTTGCCCAACCCGGCCATCGCGATCAGCAACGGAGCGGTGAGCCTGATCGAGAGTGACAACAAACAGACGGTCACCTCGGCCACCGGCCGCGCCACTCCCAAGGACCTCTTCTCAAAGGGCGCAAGGCTCGTGTCACTGGACCTCAAGACCGGCAGCGTCCGCTTCAGCCGGCCCCACGACTTCTCCGCCATCCAGCACTCGGTCTACCTGGCGGCCAGCAAGGGTCGCCTGGTGGTGGTCGGGTCGAGGAACGACGGCGAGGATCCCAAGGCGTCGCGGGTCTGGTACGACATACAGGTCTTCGACGACTCCGAGGGCGACCGGCTGTGGGCGGCCAGCCAGAAACAGGGAACCCAGATCGGCGGCTCGCACGGCGAACAGGATCATCACCCGGTGATCGTCGGCTCGACGCTCTACTGCGAACCGTTTGCTTGGAACCTGGGCACCGGCAAGCGGATCGCCGGGTTCGGCTGGAACAACAAGCACCGGCGGGGCTGCGGCACGCTGACCGCGTCGGCCTCGACCGTCTTCTTCCGAGACAGCACGGCCAGCATGTTCGATCTCGAATCGAACACCTACCGCAAGGTGACCACCACCACGCGACCCGGCTGCTGGATCAACATGATCCCGGCCGGAGGACTACTGCTGGTTCCGGAGGCCAGTTCCGGATGCACCTGCAACTTCGCCATCCAGACGTCGCTCGCGTTTCGGCCCCGAAAGCCGTAGCCGCTCAGTCCGCTGCGACCACTTCCACTTCCAGGGCCTGCTCGCGCTGGATCGCTTCGTAGACTTCCTTGCGATGGACGGCGACGTCCGAGGGAGCCTCGATGCCCAGCCTCACCCTGTCGCCGCGAATGTCAACAACCAGCAACGAGATCTCGTCACCGATCATGATGCGTTCGTCTCGTTTTCGGGTCAGTACCAGCATCGTCTCACCTCCGGTGCATGGGCCCTTGGCGAGCCAACTCGCCGGGCATCTTCAACCGAAGCCTAGCCCCTGTAGGCGACGGCAACCGGTGCCGAATCGATCCCCAGCAGGCTTGGGATGTCGATCGCAACGGTCGTGTCGGGTCAGACGGCCTCGACCATCTCGAGCAGCCGATCCAGCAGCAGTGACGGGTCGGTTTCCAGGACGAACAGACGACGATTCTTCTCCGTCATGAAACCCTCACTCACCGAGGTCTCGATCGTCTGCAGGAACGGGCCGAAGAAGCCCCGCACGTCGAGCACTCCGATCGGGCTAGAATGGATCTTCAGTTGCCGCCAGGCCAGTACCTCGAACAGTTCCTCGAATGTCCCCACGCCTCCGGGCATTGCGATGTAGGCGTCGGAGAGCTCATGCATCAGGGACTTGCGGTGATGCATGTCGGGCACCACCCGCATGTCGGCCACTCCCAGGTGCATCACCTCCTCGACGGCCAACCCGTCGGGAATCACCCCGATCACCTCTCCGCCGGCCTGCAGCACCGAGTCGGCGACAACGCCCATCAATCCGATCCCGCCTCCGCCGTAAACCAGACCGACGCCCAGTTCGGCCATCCGCCGACCCAGCACCTGGGCCATCTCGGCGTACAACGGATCGCTCCCGGTCTTCGAACCACAAAACACGCAGATGCGACGCACTCTCAATGGGCTCCCCAAAAACACACGCAGGTCAGCAGATCCTGCAGACTCTGGCCGGTTCACAGCCCGCCATCAAGCCCGACGCCGCGGAACAAGTTTGCAGGGCAGGGGAGTGCCGACTACGATGACGCCACGCAACTCCCCAACGAAAGCCGACCTGATGACCGAGCAACTCACTCGACGCGGTTTCACCACCAGGACACTCGGGGCGCTCTTGACTTACACTTTGCTCGAGGACCTGGCCAACCAAGACCTGTTCGCCGCCGAGGTCAAGCCGATCACCCGCAAGTGGCTGACCGACGTCAATGACCTGGCCCGTTCGGTCAAGAACAAGAAGATCAAGCAGGTCGACTGGCAGAAGCAGGTCGAGGCACTCTTCGACAAGGTCGAGCTGGCCGACCTGCTGAAGATGGTTGACTTCAAAAAGCTGGCCAAGGGGGCCAAGTTCGTCGAACACGGGGCAAAGAGCCTGAGGTTCGAGTTCCCCAAGATCGAGGGGCTGCCGACCCAGTACGTCTTTGGACGCCAGATCTTCGCCCTCAAGAAGGATCGCTCAGTCGTGCCCCATGGACACGACAACATGGCCACCGCCTTCCTGATCCTCGACGGCAAGCTCAGAGGCCGCCACTACGACCGGATCGAGGACCGTGAGAAGGAATACGTGATCCGACCCACGATTGACAAGACGTTCACAGCCGGGGGCCACTCCTCGATTAGTGACTACAAGGACAACGTGCACTGGTTCAAGGCACTCAGTGACAGGGCCTTCATCTTCAACATCCACGTGCTCGACGTCACACAGGGGGCCAAGCGGACCGGGCGGATCTACATCGACCCCAACGGCGAAAAGCTCAAGGGCGGATTGATCCGAGCCCGCAAGATCGCCTACAAGGAAGCACACGACCTCTACGGCTAGCCGCGACACCTGCGGGACGTCACACGCCCCCAGGTCGCCAGGAGACCAGATCCGGTGCACCCTCGACCGCTGTCGGGCCTGCGGGTCCTGGACCTGACCCGCGTGTTGGCGGGTCCCTATTGCACGCTGCTGCTGGCCGACCTCGGGGCCGAGGTGGTCAAGGTCGAACGGCCCGATGGGGGTGACGACGCCCGCGCTTTCGGCCCGTTCCTCGACAACGGACAAAGCGCCTACTTCGCCAGCATCAATCGCGGTAAGAAGAGCATCGCGCTGGACCTGAAGCTCGAAAGCGACCGCGAGACGTTTCTGCAGCTCCTCGACCACGCCGACGTGCTCGTCGAGAACTACCGCGCCGGGACGATGCAGAAACTGAACCTGGCTGCCGAAACTCTCTGCCGGCAGAATCCTCGCCTGATCTACGCCTCGCTCTCGGGATTCGGTCACGCCGGCAGCGATACCGACCGGGCAGCCTACGACGTGGTCGTGCAGGCACTCAGCGGCCTGATGAGCATCACCGGTTCCGGGCCCGGTCAATCGGTCCGTGTCGGCACCTCGATCAGCGACATCCTGACCGGCATCTTCGGTGCCGTGGCGATCGTCTCGGCCGTTCACGGCCGGACCACATCGGGGCAGGGGACCGTGATCGACCTCGCAATGCTCGACTGCACCGTCGCGGCCTTGGAAAACGCAATCAGCCGCTTCACAACCTCGGGGGTCTCGCCGGAACCCCTGGGCACCCGCCACCCCTCGATCACTCCCTTCCAGGCCGTCCCCACCGCCGATGCTCCGATTGTGATCGCCGCGGGCAATGACGCGCTGTGGGCCGCATTGTGCGAATGCCTCGACCGACACGACCTCGCAGTCGACCCGCGTTTTGCCACCAACGGTGACCGCACAACTCATCACCAGGACCTCGAGGCCGAACTCACGGCGGTCTTTTCCAGTCGCCCGGCCGCCGAGTGGCTCGATCGGCTCGCCGCAGCCGGTATCCCCTCAGCACCAATCCGCTCGATCGACCAGGTCGTCGCCGACCCGCATCTGGCCAGCCGAGGGATGTGGCACATGATGGACGACCGGCAGGGAGGCACATTGCTGACAGCCGGGTCGCCGTTCCGCATGAACGACACACCGCCACCACTGTCGAACTCGATTCCCGGTCTCGACGAGCACCACCAGGAGATCCTCGCCCAATGGCTGGCGACCGAGTCGTCCTGAGAACCGCCTCCCTCAACGACGTCGACGAATTGGCTCGATTGGAAGCGGCCTGCTGGCCCGACGGCCTGGCCGCCGACACGCTACAGATCGAAGCCCGGATTGCCGCCTACCGCGACGGACAGTGGGTGGCCGAACTCGACGGGAGGCTGTGGGGCTACAGCTCCGCACAACGCATCCAGCCCGGACTGCTCGATGCCGTCCCGCTGAACTACGAAACGGTGACCGACCGGGACCGCTTCACCAACACGCATGACGGCACCGGCGAGATCTATCAACTGGTGGGAGTCTCGAGCCATCCCGAGACCCGGGGCCAGGGGATCGGCCGCCGACTGGTCGACCACCAGGTCGCCCTGGCCTGGACGCTCACCGGCATCCGACGGGTCCTGGGCTTTACCCGCCCCACCGGCCGCCACCTCGCACCCCATCAATCGCTCAGCGAACACCTTAAACACCACGCCCAGGGCTCCGCACCCGACAAGACACTCGCCTTTCACCTCGACGCGGGTGCCCGGATCGTGTCGAGCCACGACGAATTCCGAGCCGCCGACCTCCAGTGCCTCGGAGCAGGCGTGCTGATCGAATACCTCCGGTGATTCGCCACCAGTCTCTGGTGAACCGGTCGTATCGGGTTACGATGAGGGCCGCACAGAAGAACGGCACTGGCCGGTGCGACATGCGGATGTCGGTGGTCCAGACCGAGCCAGTCACACACGAGGTCCTGCACGGTGTCGATGAGCCCCGAACAAGATGATGCGGCGATTCAGAACGCTGCGAAGAAAGCCGCCTCGGGACTCGCAGCGGGACGCCCCCGCACAGCGGTGGCCCAGGACCTCGTGGCCGATGGCTGGAGCCAGGAGGAGGCCCATGCACTGGTGGCGTCCGTCGAGGATGCCAGGCAGGAGATCTCCTCGTCAGGTGGCAGGAGCGCGGTGAGAGGCTGGATGTTCTGGATCGGACTACTGGTCGTCTTCAACCTGCTCAGCTGGCTCTTCGGATGGCCGATCTTCCTCTTCTAGGTTCCTCGGCACACGTCGACAGGAGACGTTCACCACGCCACACCCTCCTCGCATATTCGAAGTGCTGCTGGGAATCTCGGTAATCCTCAGCGCCATCATCTCATTACAGAGCGGGACTCCCGAACGGGCCCTGGCGGGGATCTTGCAGCTGAGCGTCGGCTGTTTGCTGCTGCTGAGCCGGCCGCTGCACCGTACCGCCAGCCCCGCTCAGGTCGCCTCGAGCCTGCCGTCACTCGCCACTGGAGGAATTGGGTTGGCCATCGCCGCGCCTTGGGGCGATTGGAACCTCGCCAGTGCCGCCGTGTTCACCACGGGAATCGTCCTCACGGTCGTCTCGCTGCTGACACTGGGCCGCAGCTTTGGTGTCCTGCCGGCCGCCCGAAAGCCGGTCTGCATCGGAGTGTATCGGTGGGTGCGACACCCCGCCTACGTCGGTCAACTACTGATGCTGGCCGCGTGCGGACTCAGCAGCTCGCCGCTGCTGGGACTGCTGATCCCGCTGGTCTGTCTGCCATTACTCGCCCTAAGAATCCGGGCCGAAGAAAAACTGCTCGGTGACACCTGGCACGAGTACCGTCGCTATACGCAACGCGTCCGCTGGCGGATCTGCCCGCTGCTCTGGTAACAGCCACACCGCAGCCACACCGTAGCCACACCGCAGCCACACCGCAGCAGAATCGCAGCAGAACCGCAGTTGTCGCACCTCGAACGCCGAAGTAGACTAATGGAGGCTGAGGGGCAGGTCCGCACCTGTTTAGGCGGTCGGTGACGGCCGTTTTTCTCGGCGGATCCTTCGACAACGGGCTACTGAAGGGACTTGGACGTGAGCGAAGTCCACACTCCGTATCAGGCACCGGCACAGGAGGCCGACGGTGCAGCCGGACTGGTGACTCCCAAGGAGCGTCCTGCCTGGGTCATGAGCCTGGTCTTTCACATCGGCATCCTGCTGGTGCTCTACAGCATCACGCAGGTGACCTATTCAGGCCAGGATGCCACGCCGCTGGACAGCCTGTTCCAGGAATTCGATCCGGACAACTACAGCTTCGACACGGCGGTTGTCGAGTCGATGGGGAACCAGAGCGATCTCAACGAGCCCTCGCCCTCCCAGGCCGCCTCGACCAGCCTCAGCACCACGCCGCAGGAAGAAGTTCAGAAACGGCTCGATGAGAAGGTGCTGAAGATCGAGTCGCCCGAGACGGCCGAGATTCCCCTGCCGCCTGAGAACGAATTTGCCGACGTGATCAACATCCAGGGCCAGACCGAGAACCCCGGTGGGATCGAGGGGGCAGTGGATCGGATGTCCGTCGAAATTGACCGGTCTCTACAGAACCGCAAGACGCTGGTCATCTGGCTCTTCGACGAGTCCGGTTCGATGGCCCCCCGCCGTAAGGCGATCGCCGATCGATTCGAGAGCATCTACAAGCAACTGGGTGCTCTGAAGTCTGGCGACTCCGACGCCCAGCGCAGGCCTCTCAAGACCGCCGTCGTCGGATTCAGCGACAAGACCAACTTCTACACTCCACAGCCTGTCGACGATGTCGCGGAGATCGTCACGACGATCCGCAACATCAAGCCGGCCGAGTCGCCCGACGAAAACGTCTTCACCGCCGTCACGCAGGTCACCCGCAAGTGGCTCAACTACCGTCGCAAGATGCGATACAACGTGATGGTCGTGATCGTGACTGACGAGCGAGGCAGTGACTACGGTGACGATGGAGCGGCGCTCGAAAAAGTGATCCAGCTGACTCGCGCCAACGGGATCCGCGTCTACTGCATCGGCAACGCCGCCGTCTTCGGCCGTGAGAAGGGCTGGGTGCTCTACAAATACCCCGACGGCTACACCCAGGAATGGGACGTCGACCAGGGACCGGAAACCGTGATGATGGAGCGGCTGAACCTGCCGTTCTGGGGCGCGCGGGGCTTCGGCAAATACCAGATGTCCTCCGGCTACGGCCCCTACGCCCTCAATCGTCTCTGCGCAGAATCCAAGGGCATCTACCTGATCGCCGACAACGGCCGGGGCCAGAAGTTCAACCAGGAGGTGATGCGGGGATACCGACCCGATTACCGCCCGATCCGCACCTACCTCAAGGACATCGAAACCAACTCCGCCAAGCGGAGCCTGCTGCGGGCGGCGCTGTTGACCCGTGAGCGGCGGATCCCGGTGCTCGCACTCTCCTTCAACGCCCCCAACGACAACGTGCTCCGCACCGTGCTCAACGACGCCCAGAAACCGGTCGCCGAACTCGACTTCCGGCTCAGGGAACTACAGGTCGAACTCGAGGCCGGAGAAGAGGATCGTGGCAAGCTGGCCGATTCTCGCTGGCAGGCCGGCTACGACCTCGCCCTGGGTCGTGTGCTGGCGATGAGAGTCCGAGCCTATGGCTACAACGTTGTGCTGGCCCAGATGAAGAGCCAACCCAAGACGTTTCAGAAAAAGGACAGCAACCTCTGGCGACTGACCCCCAATCGCGGCATCACCTCCGGAGGCGCCGTCAAACGGCTCCATAAGAAGGCACTCGAATACCTCAACCGCGTCGTCGATGACCACGCCGGCACCCCGTGGGCCCTGCTGGCCGAACGGGAACTCAGCACCCCGATGGGATGGGACTGGATCGAAAGCCACCGCGCGGCAACCACCTCGGGCAGTCGAGGCGCCGCGGACAACCAGACCCGGGTGCTGTTTGTCACCGACCCCAAGACCGGCAAGAAGAAACGCATGGTGGTCAGCACCAAGAAACGACCTCGCCCGCCACTCTGACTCGAACACACAAGACTTCAACCCAACCGTCAAACCGCACGCATGCACTCCCAATTCCGCAACCTCTCGGCACTCTCGACGTCGATCCTGGTCCACGTCACCGTGATCGTCGTGCTGTGGCTGCTGAGAATCGATCTGCTGCCGGCGATCCCCGATGTCGTCGTCGAAACGTTCTTCAACGAAGAACAGACGCAGGAACGTTTCGTCAAGGAACTTGACGAGCAGACCGAGATTTCCGAGACACAGAACATCAACGCTGGTGGAGTTGTTTCGACCACCATCGGTGGCTCGGGCTCGGTCCAGATCGCACAGACCAAGATCGAGACCTCCCAGTCACTCAAGGACCCCGAGATCGAGATCAACGTCTCCGACGTCAGTCTGCCCGGACAGGAATTCCTCGGCGATGACCTCGGGGTGGGCGAAGTCAACGGCGAAGTCGGCGCGATGGTCGAAGGCTACGGTGCCGCACTCTCGCGGATCACCCAGGAACTGATCCGCCTGATGCGAGAACGCAAGGTGATGGCCGTCTGGCTCTTCGACGAGTCCGAGAGCATGAAAGACGACCAGCAGGAGATCGCAACTGAGTTCCACAAGGTGTACGAGGAACTCGGAATTCAGCAGATGCAGGACGAGACGATTAAGAAGAAGGGCGAGGTGCTGATGACCTCGATCATCGGCTTCGGCGACCAGATCAACGTGCTGACCAAGACTCCCACCGGTGACGTAAAGAAGATCCAGCAGGCGATTCAACGCATCGGCATCGACCGCACCGGCCACGAGAACATGTGCAAGTCGATCGGCAGGGTGCTCGATACGTTTACCCCACTAGCCCGAAAGCAGAAACGGCAACTGGTCGTGATTGTCGTCAGCGACGAGTCTCCCACCGATCACATCCAGATCGAACAAGCCATCCTGCGGGCCAAAAAGGCCCAGGCCCCCATCTATATTCTCGGCCGCGAAGCGATCTTCGGGTACCCCTACGCGCGACTGCGTTGGAAGGACCCGGTCTATGGCCTGACTCACTGGGTCCAAATCGACCGTGGACCCGAAACAGCCTTTCCCGAGTGCCTACAGTACGACGGCATGCAACGCCGCTGGGATTCATTCTCCAGTGGTTTTGGACCCTACAGCCAGGTTCGACTTGCCAAGCACAGCGGTGGCATCTTCTTCATGCTGCCGGGCGAGGAAGAACAGCTCGACGGCCCGGGTGCCCACGAGGACCGGCGATTTGCCGCTTTGGCAATGAAGGAGTACGAACCACTGCTGTTGGCTCGCCGCGAGTACGCCCAGCAGGTCACAGCACGCCCGTTTCGAGTGGCGGTCTCGGGCATCATCGCCCGCCTCAATCCCAACGAGTATCCGCTGATCCCGACACACGACCCCAAGCTGAACATCCAGCGGACGCACTACTCGGTCGATGTCACCACGTTCCGGCAGCAGGCGGTCGAGGCCGGCCAGCGCACCTTCAGGGCGATGGGACTGTTCAGCCAGGCGATTGCGATCCTGGACAAGAACCACCCGTTACGGGACGGAGAGAATTCCCAGAGGTGGCGAGCCAATTTCGACCTGATCCGGGCTCAGTGCTACGCCTACCGCGTGCGGCTGTTCCAGTTCCTGCTTGTCCTCGACAAGCACGCCGTCAACTTTCCGGCACTCAAGAATCCCAAGAACAATCGCTGGCACTTCCAGCGATCACGCAACATGGTTGTTCCTGATCAGGCCCAGTACAAGCGGGTGCAACTCCAGCTCAAGATCAAGGCCAAGCGCGAGAGTTTTCTGGCCGAGATGAAAGAACAGCAGGACCAGGCCAACCGCCTGTTCCAGGTCGTGCTGACCGAACACCCCGGCACCCCCTGGGCCCGTAGGGCCGAATGGGAACTCGGCCACGGCTACGGCATGCAGGTCAACGAGGGCTTCCACGACCCGCGGTACCGCGACGTCGGCACCCGGATCAAGGTCCCCAAGTTCTAACCCGACCCTGCTTCCTTCGGTTCCTCAGCCTCGCTCGACACGGCCTCCTTGGCAGCGATCCTCGCGGCGATAATCGTATCGACGAACAACTGCGTGGCGTGGAACATCAGCATCGGAAACACCGCAAACGGGCACACCGCCGCGATCCCGAACTTCGGATCAGTCGCCAGCAAGACCCCGATCGGCAACGTCTTCTGGCTGCTGCCAAAAAGTACCGCGATCCGGTCCTCGCGCGAAAAGTTCATCAACCGGGCCCCGAGGGCCCCGAGCAACATCGCCGCCAGGTGAATCGCCAGGCAACAGCCCCACACGATCGCGATTGCACCCAGGCCCAGGCTCCCGGACTTCAACTGAGGCCCTGCCTTCAACGCGGCCGCCGAGAAGACCAGCACCAGGATCAGGCCCTGGGCGAAGATACCGATCCGAGCCTTGTGGGCGACAGCAAGCCGTCCGACCGCCGGGATTGCCCTGGCCAACTGGCCCAGTATCGACGGAATCAAGACGACGTAGAGCAACCGCTCCATCATCGCCACGACTCCTAGCTCCGCCGAGCTGCCGACCAGATCTGCGGTGGCCAGGTTCAGCCAGAAGGGCGTGACCACAAAGCAGAGGGAGTTGGTCAACAGGGTCGTCAACAGACTCACCGCGTCGTTGCCCCCCGCCTTGCGGGTCCAAACCGATACCGCCGCCATCGTGCACGGAACACTCGTGGCAATCACCAACCCCACCGCGAAACTCTGGTTGCCCTGCAACCCCATCAGCCCCCAGCCGGCCAACGGGATGGCGACGGTGTTGACCAGCGAGGCCCACAGCACCGGCAGCGGGAATCTTAACGCCTCTCGTAACTTGCCGCTGTCGAGGCTGAAGGCCATCAGGAACAGCACGATCCGCGTGATCCAGCCCGGCGCGGCCGCGACCAGCCCACCGACTCCCTGCTGGCTGTCTAACGCGTCGACCGTTTCCTGTGAAAGAGACAGCCCCAGGACCAGGCCACCGCCAACCAACGCAACCAGGCTGACCAGGAACCAGTGTTTCCTGAAAAACGTGAGTGAGGCGATCGACATAGACCGACACGTTAGCGAGTGCCCCGGTCGTCGTCACCTCACTCCTTGGCGGCCGGCGTAGCGGCCTTGGAGGGATCCGGCTTGGGCGCGGCTGTGGCCAGCGGCTTCCACCTCATCAGTAGCACATGGGCCCCCGCCCGGTGAGGATCCAGCTCGGTAATCATCTCGAGCACCGCAACCGCCTGGGCCCATTGTCCCAGTTCGCCCCGCCACAGCCCCTCGAGCCACATGGCTCCGGATTTCCATTCATGAGGTCCGCTGCGGTTGCGATATTCGCGGAGCGCGTCAGCGGCCGATTCGACCTGCCCCTGTTCGTACTGGCAGACGGCCGTCCAGAATGCCGCATCGTCAGCCGCCTCCTCGTGGACCAACCGCATACGCGTTGGCAACAGTGCCTTAAACCCCGCCTGCTCGCGTCGGTTGATAAAGCCGACTTCCTTGGGCAACGGGGGAACGTCACGCCACATGCGGACCTTCAGAAACGTCGTCACCGCCGTCTTCCACTCGCCCAGTAACTGCCGATTCCTCGCCATCCGATGTCGGAACTGGCCTCTCTCGGCTACCTGCAACTGGATCTCCCGCGTCTCGCGATTGGTCAGGATCTGCATGATCGGGATCGGTGACTCAAAGGCTCGGGAACGCAACAAGAAGACCTGCAGTTGCTGCGTCGTGAACGAGGAATTTCCGTCAAGCCGCTCTTCGGGGTAGTCCCAGATCGCAATCGCCGCCTCCTCAAAACCCTTGACCTCGACCTTCGCCACTCGTGCCAAGGCCCCCTCGGGCACGATCTCGTCAGCCTCCAGGGGATGCCACAACAACACGTCGTTGGCGCTCGAAAGAGCCAACTGCAGTCTCCGCATGCGTGGTGCCCAGAAACTGCTGGCACCGACAAGAGACACGCGGACCTCGGCCAGCGAGGCCGCCGTGAACGGGTAGGGGGAGACTTTCGGCTCACCCAGAGAAGACAACAGCGAGGGGTCACGCGTCACGTCGGCCAACGTCGCAGGACGACTGATTACCGCAGCCGCCTCCGTCGCCGGCCCGGCGGGCACCGGCAACCCCAGCACGGGATCGTAGAGGTAGACCTTACCATCGAGCAAAACACCGACCAGGACTCGCGACGGCGAATCACCCGCCTGCAAGATCACCGCGTCGATCCGCAATTGACCCAGCAGATTGATGAACAACCAGGAACGATCGCGAGAGTTGCCTTCACCGAACATCCCGATGCCAAACGGAGCCATGGGCAACTGGGTGTCTTCGTCGGTCCGCAGCACGATGTTCCGCATGACGTAGTAGAACAGCCGGTTTGAGCGTTCGAGATCGGTCTTGGCCGGAGCAGCCACCAGCTTGCTGATCCGGGCATACCACAACGCATCGCGAATGTGAGTCACATCGCGAGTGGAAAACCGGCTGGCACGAACCCTTGCGATCAGGTCCTTGTCGAGACGACCGACGTAGGCCTCGTCGATCGACTCGCGATCGTCACCCGCCTCAACCCCCTCACCACTCATCGACACCCAATCGTTGAGCAGACTGACGACGGTTTCGCGTCGAGTGCGGATCCGCAGCGTCTGCGGTTCCGACATATCGATCAGTGTCTTAAGCACATCGCTGCGGCGACGCTTCCGGTTGGCAGCCGTCTCGACCGTCCCGCCGCCCGAATCCACCTCGGCGTCGCCCGAGCACCCGCAACACAAGAACGCGATCATCGACACGACGATCACGCGCCCCACCACAATCGATGACCGTCCCAGCCCATCCTTCAGCAATGGCTGATCCTCTCGCGACCTGGCCTGTCCACTCCTCATCGTCTCCAGCCTCCTCACCGCAAAACACCCTGTCAACCGCCGATTTCACCAGCCGTTCACCCACCGATTACCCGCCGCTGTCTCGTACTGCCTCGCGAATCCTCAACAGCCCAACCCAGAACTGTTCCAATTCCTCCAGCGGGATCATGTTGGGGCCGTCACTGCGAGCCGAATCGGGGTCGGGGTGGGTCTCGGCGAACACGCCATCACACCCTGCCGCCACGGCCGCACGAGCCAACAACGGCACCATCTCCCGCTGCCCTCCGGTACTGCTGCCACCGGGCAACTGCACGCTGTGTGTTGCATCAAAGACCACCGCCGCCCCGGTCTGCTGCATCACCGGTATCGCCCTCATGTCGTTGACCAGACGCCCGTAGCCAAACGTCGTGCCCCGCTCGGTCAACAGCACGCGAGGGTTGCCCGACTGGACACACTTGGTCACGATGTGCCCGGTGTCCTCGGGAGCCAGGAACTGCGGCTTCTTGATGTTGACCACGCCTCCGTGTCGCGCCGTGGCGACGGCGGCGGCCACAACGAGGTCGGTCTGTCGGGCCAGGAAGGCGGGGATCTGCAGGATCCCGCAGACTTCAGCAGCAGGTTCCGCCTGGTCGGGCAGGTGGATGTCGGTGGTCACGACCAGCCCGGTCTCGTCGCGGACACGCGCCAGGGTGGCTAACCCCTCGTCCAAACCCGGGCCCCGGAAACTGTCGATGCTGGTCCGGTTGGCCTTGTCGAAACTGGCCTTGAACACCAGCGGAGCACCCAACCGGTCAGCCATCTCGGCCAATTTACCGGCGATCTCTCGAGTCAACCCGTCCGACTCAATCACGCACGGACCGGCGATCAGCAGTAGCTGTGCCCCCCGTCCGCAGGCGGTTTCTCCCACGGGCACCGGATTCTCAACCACGAAGGCCTCCCTGTGGCTCGCCCCGCACAAACACCTCCAGCGAACTAGGCAGGCACTCGAGTTCCACCGGAACCTCACCGGCCGGATCACCATCCACCTGGAAGGGCACCGGGCCCTCGCCGGAATCCGCCGCAGCGATCCGCACCCTCCTGGCCGTCACCACGCGAACATCGCGTGCCCGTTCGTGAGTACCACGCCACAACTTGATCGCGTAGCGGATCATTTGCAACGCCGATCCACGCTGCATCACCGTCACCACGAACTGGCCGTCGTCGGCAGACGCCGACTGACCTACCTTCAGCCTCATCCCATATGCCGGCAGATTCGACACCATCACCTCGATGCACTCGATCGGCTCGGGGTCACTGTCCAGGTACACGTGCATCCGCGGATACCGGTACGTACGAAGAGCCGTCCAGATCGGTTGGGCGTAAGTCCAATGGGTGATGTGGCCCGATCGCCTTCGATCCATCTCGTGAGCGATGAAGGCGTCAAACCCGGCGCTGGCCACCAGCGTGAACAACTGGCCATTGGCACGACCGATGTCGATCCTACGGGTGCATCCCCCGGCGATCAGCTCCCCCAATTCCCGACCACTCCGCGGCAGGCCCAGGAACCGGGCCAACAGGTTCTCGGTACCCATCGGCAGCACCGCCAGCGGCAACTCGGGGTGCCGGTTGACCACGTCGACCACCGTCCCATCACCACCCGCGGCGACCACCGCGACCACGTGCTGACGCGACGTCGGTTCACTGACCCGTTCGTCCAGCTCTTTTCGCACGGAGAACAACCGAGGCGTGAGGTTGTGGCCACGCAGCGTGCTGCACAAGTCCACCAGCTCGCGACGGCGACGCCCCGATCCCGACCGGGGGTTGCGCTGGATGGCTACCCAGGGACTGGTCATTGTCACCGTCACCGGTACCACGCCTCCAACTCGCTCAGGGAACCGATCACCGAGGGTCGGGACACCGAGCCCCAGTCAGTAGGACCTGTCACAGCCGCCAGTGAACGGTCCACATGCACCGCCTGCAGGCCGCTCGAAACCGCCCCCTCGACGTCGTTGACCGCGTCGTCACCGACCATCAACACCTCCTCGGCACGGCACCCGCACGCGCTGACCAGTGCCTCGAAGAACCCCCGACCCGGCTTCCTGCAACCAACCTCCGAAGACACCACCACCGCCAGCACAGATCGCAGCACCGGCCACCCCGCACACACGGTGTGCAACCGCCGATCAAAATTCGACGCGATCACCATCCCCAGCCCCAACTGTTCGATCCGCGACACCGTGGCCTCGACGTCGTCATAACACCTCCATGATGACGCCTGTCCAAAGTGTTCAAACAGCTCCTCGAAGCACCGGTCCACTGCTCCAACCGACCCCAGTTCCTGGAATACCTCGCCGACAATCCACCTCCAACGCGTCCACTCCAATTCCTCGCTGGTCACCAACCCGCTTGCTCCACCCTCACGGTCCCTCTCGCTACACGTCGCGAACGCCCTGGACAGCCGCCTTGAGACCTCATCCCGGTCCAGTCCACTGCCATGGCGACGACCCGCCTCGGCGTAGGCATCGACGACGGGCGGATTTGCTTCGATCAGGGTGCCGACCGCATCCACGGCAACACAGCGAATCACCGCTCGGACCGCCGGTTGGCCCGGTCCGCCCGAAGGTGCCGCCGACTGCAGGGGGCCTTCGTTCACGCCGTCACCTGCGATGCCACCCGCCAGTCCCGACGCGACACCTCCACCCGCGACAGCGAGCCCCGGTCAATCGTCACTCCCAGACCCGGACCGGGCAGGGCCCGGGCATAACCACCGCGACCAAATGTCAGGTCCTCTACGGTCAGACGCTCAGAGACCAGGTACCGATCGAAACTCCCCTCAAGATACCGGATGCCACCCACAGAGGTCGCGAAATGTCGGCCGGCGGCCGAGAGGATTCCGGTTTCCCCGACCTGGCAGCCCAGTTGATAGCCGAGCGCCGCCTGGTGCGCCACGGCGGCGATTTCGAGAGAATTCAGGAATCCGCCGCACTTGGACAGCCGAATGTTGAACAGGTCGCAGCTGCGCGACTCGATCGCCCGCCGGGCATCTCCCACACTGCACAGCGACTCGTCGAGCATGATCGGGACGTCGAGTTCGCGACGAACTGCCGCCAGGCCGCTGACTTCAGCATGAGGCACCGGCTGCTCAAGAGACGTCACGTCGTGGGGAAGCAGTGGAGCCATCTTCCCAACCACCTCGTCACAGCACCAAGCTTCGTTTGCATCAAGCCTCAGGTCCACCCTCGGACCGACAGAACGCCGAACCAGTCCCAGCAGGCTCGCGTCATCGACACCCTCAACTCCCACCTTGACCTTGGCCTGGTGGAATCCAAATGCCCGCATCAACCAGCCACGGCACCGAACCTTCCAGCGGCGGGTCGGGGTGAAGGCCAGGCTGTAACGGGCCCGAATCGATGGCTCACGAATTGCCATCGCCGGCGCAAATAGCCCGGTGAGGTCCGACAACGGGACTCCTGCCCATCGGGTCGCGGCATCTAGAACCGACAGCTCCAGCGCACACCGCGCCGAATGTCCAAAGCAGTCCCGCCGCTGCGCAGCCGGGATCGTGAGCTCCTCGGCAGGATCAGAGAGCTCCAATCGGCGACAGGCGGCAATGACTGATTCCAGACCGTCGAAGGAGTCCCCGAGTTGAGCGGTCAAATCGGTGGCTTCGAGTTGTGCAATCGCCGTCTCGATCGTTTCACCAGTGACGTATTCACGCGGCAGCCCCTCACCCCAGCCCTCGCTCCCATCGTCCAACCGACAGCGGATAACAATCGAATCGGTTTCGTGGCGGGTATGAGACGCATGTCGGATCGTGGTCTTTAGCGGGATCCGCACATGCCAGGCTGTCAGGTCGTTGATCCGCATCAAACTGTTCCGCCTCGCCGAACTCCCGCACCCTCATCACCAATCTCCAGCGCGGGTTTACCCGAAGCTGACCCAACCGACAAGCCCACCTCGACTGCCATTTGCCCGTGACAATCGCATGGCTTCGTGTTATCAAACCGGCCGTTCACCGCCGGAGGTTCCACTCCACCCACTGCGGTGCTTCCCGAGGATCCAGCAATGGGTACCGTTGTTTCACTGCTTCATGTGATCACGACCTGCTGTCACGCTCGCGGGCCGCGGCGACAGACTGAGACCGGTGTACTGAGATGAGCAGTACGTCAGAGCGGATCGCCGAGAACGTCGGCCGGGTCAGAGCCAGAATTGCCGAGGCGTGCTCACAGGGCGGCCGTGAAACACTGGACGTGCAGCTGGTCTGTGTGACCAAGTACGCTCGGACCGAGTGGATCGAGGGGCTGCTCGAATGCGGCCAGGCAGTGCTCGGGGAAAGTCGGCCCCAACAATTGGAGCAGCGTGCGGCGGAGTTCTCCGATCACGTGCAGTGGCACCTGCTCGGACAACTACAACGCAACAAGGTCCGCCGCACCCTCGCCGCCGCCGCATTGGTGCACTCGGTCGACAGCCTCAGGCTGCTCGAGCGGATCGAAGCGATTGCCATCGACGAGGGGCGACGGCCACCCGTTCTGCTGCAGATCAACAGCTCGAATGACGCCACCCGGACCGGATTCACCTCCGATTCGCTGCGGGCGGCCTGGCCCCGCATATGCGAGCTTACGCAGACGGACGTACGAGGCCTGATGACCATGGCGCCGCCTTCGGACGATCCCCTTGCTACTCGCGCCGCCTTTGACTCGATCCGTGACCTCGCCCGTGAACTTGGAGAGATCCGGGTCGAGCAGGGCGGAGCAGCACTGCAGGAGCTGTCGATGGGGATGAGCAACGACTACGAAGTTGCCATCGAGGCGGGTGCCACCATGGTCCGACTTGGCCGGACCCTCTTCGAGGGCCTGGACGACTGAGACTCTTGGCCGAGGCTACAACCCAAGTATCGGACTCGAGTCGGTCGACGCGGGGACCAGTTGCGGCACCTCGTGGTCCGTCTCCACATCAACAGCCCAATCCGAATTATCTTCGACGCCCAGAGACACCGGGTGCACTGCTTCGGTTTCCAGGCGAAACCGCGTGTCGGAGATCGGTGACAGGAACTGGCGAAACCAGATCATCTGTCGAACCCGCTCGCACGGATCGTCGAGGTGAATCCTCGCACCCTGTTCGCTCCAATCGAACAGCATGCCGAAGAATCCGCTGGGCACGTACTTCACGTACGACATGTCCACACCGATCCGCGTCACACCGTCACGTTCGACCAACCGCGACAGCGTCTCACGTAACAACGCCAGATCCGAACCGTCCCAGATCTCCATCGGTCCAAGTTTAATCAACTGGTAACCGTGACGGGTCTCGATCATCATTCGATGCTTGCGAGCCATTCGATATTCCTCAGGTAGGGGGATGATTCGTGTTCAAGGTGCCTGCTTGTGCAAGCAAACGGCATCTCGTGTTGCACTTGCACACCAGCGACACTCAGCTACTGCATTCCCCGGACCAAACGTCAGAAAACGGAGCCCGACAGCCTAACTGCGTCTAGCAACCGGACTTGCGGTCTCTGGCGGTTGGCTACGCCTGCCCCCGGCTGTTGCGTTGAGGCAACACGCGTTGCGTGAATGCAACACGCCGCCGTAAACGGCCCGAAACGGCGATCAGCTCGAAGATCCGCTCGCGATCACTCGCCAGATTCTTCGGCGAGGTAGAGCAGGCGACCGCAGTTGTTGCACGAGACAATTTGGCCCAGCGTGAGTTCCACCACGAGCTGTTGCGAGAGCCTGATCGAGCACGAGGTACATGATCCCTCGACGACTTCGGCCATCGCGCCGGGGCCGTGCGCCCTGACCAGCCTCTGGTAGCGTTCGGCGACATCCTGCGACAGGATCGACTCGGCCTCGGAGATCGCCTGCTCGAGCTTCTCGCGATTCTGATTCAGTCCCGGCTCGGCGGCCGTCACCTCCGCCACGGACTGCTGGTACTGCGTCTGTGCCGCCTCTCGCTCGGTTTCGATCTCGCTCATTCGAGTCTGTGCGGTATCTACTCGTTCGAACAGCTCGAGGATTTCGTCCTCGAGCACTCCATTGGCAGCAACATCGGCTTCGATCTGCCCCTTGATGATGTCGAATTCCTTATTCGAGGAGGCTGCGTTGAGCTTGGAGCGGAGGTCTATGAGCCGGGTTTCGTTGGTCTTCAGCTGCAAGGTCCGCTCATCGGACGCCTTCCTGAGATCGGTCACAGCCTTTTGCTCGACCTCCGCCTCGCTCTGCTTCTTGACCGTCAACGCCTCGCGGGCTCGCACCCGCCGTGGCCCGACCTCGAGTTGCTCCAGCACTTGGGTGTGCTCGACGTGCAACTGGTGGAGTTCTCGCAGTCCACTTGCAGCCGTCGTCATCCTGTCATCTCCTGGCATGCCGCTCTTGGCAATCTCATAAAAAAAGCCGGTCGAAACTCGACCGGCTCAAGGCATCAGTTTGTGGTGCCCGTCAGAACCCCTTCGAGGAATCCCTTCAGTTGGCGGCTGCGGACCGGGTGTTGCAGTTTCCTCACGGCCTTCGCCTCGATCTGCCTGACCCGTTCGCGAGTCACCTTGAAGATCCGTCCAACTTCTTCGAGCGTGTAGGTGTATCCGTCGCCGAGCCCGTACCGCAACTTGATGATTTCGCGTTCGCGATAGGTCAACGTCTTCAGGACCGAGTCGATCTTGTCCTTGAGCATCTCCTGCGTGGCGGAATTGACGGGACTGTCGGTGCTGTGGTCTTCGATGAAATCACCGAAGTAACTGTCCTCGCTCTCACCCACCGGGCGGTCCAAGCTAATCGGATGGCGTGAGATCTTCAAGACCCGCTGAGTCTCTTCGAGACTCACGTCGGCCGCTTCGGCCGTCTCCTCCATCGTCGGCTCGCGGCCCTTTTCCTGCAACAGTTGCTTGCTGACCTTCCGCAACTTCGACATCGTCTCGATCATGTGGACCGGGATGCGAATCGTGCGGGCCTGGTCGGCGATCGCGCGTGTGATCGCCTGCCGGATCCACCAGGTGGCGTACGTCGAGAACTTGTAGCCGCGACGGTACTCGTACTTGTCAACGGCCCGCATCAGGCCGGTGTTTCCTTCCTGGATTAGGTCCAGAAAACTCAGGCCCCGGTTGCGGTATTTCTTGGCAATCGAAACGACCAACCTCAGGTTGCCACCCGAGAGTTCTCTCATGGCCTGCTCGTAATCGGCAAACCGCCCCTCGATGATCTCCATCCGCTTCCGTAGCGTCTCGGGCAACTCGAGCGTCAGCAAGACCAGGTCCTGCAACTCCCGCTGCAGGTTGGCCCGCTCGTCCTTGGCTGACTTCAGGCGACGGATGCTCTTGAGGTGTCGTTGGATCTCGGTCATCCGTTCGCAAATCTGCTCGAGCCGCTTCATCACCGGCTGCATCCGCTGGGTGCGAACACTTAACTCCTCGACCAGCGTCACCATCTTTCGCCGTCGACGGTCGATCTCGGGCAACAGCTTACCGCGGGTGATATCGCCCACCCGCGGGTTGACCATCTTCTCGGCGTCGGGCAGGTACTCCTGCCTCAGCAGGTCGATCGTCCTGAGGTTGTGTGGCATCCGACCCAGGATCTGCGTCTTCTCGAGCCCCTCGGTGACCGAGACCTTGATCGTGCGGTCAAAGGGCAACTCGCCATGATGCACCTTGCGGAGGATCTCGATCGCAGTCCGCAACGGGAAGTCGCTCTCGAGCAACGACCTGCGGAACCGTTTGCGAGTCACCTCGATTTTCTTGGCCAGCGCGATCTCTTCGACGCGGGTCAGCAGCGGAATCTCACCCATTTGCGTCAGGTACATCCGCACCGGGTCGTCGATCCGCCGCGAGCGATCCTCGCCGATCGGCGATTTCAGTCTCGAGTTGCGGCTCTTGCGTTTCGCAAGGTCTTCGGGTGGGTTCTTGTCGGCGACGACATCGAGCCCCAATTCCTCGGCACACATCAGGAGTGCATCGAGTTTTTCCGGAGTGGCGGCCTCGTCAGGCAGATAGGCATTCACCTGCGAATAGGTGAGGTACCCCTGGGCCTGGCCCGCTTCGATGACTGCTCTGAGTTCTTCAATCAATCGGTACACGATTCCAACCTCCCGCAGATCAACGAATCACGCCCTGGCGTGTTCGTTTCTGGTGGTGCTCGAACGCCCGTCTCAGACGGGCCTTGTCTTCGTCATCCAGTCCCCCGGTCGCTCCATCGCCACCGGCCCGGCCGCTCCGCTCAGTCTCAAACTTCTCTCGCTCGCGACGCCACTTCAACACCTGTACGGTTTCCTCGACGAGATCGAATTCCGAGTCATTCAATCGCTGCGACGTCGCCTTCGACCTCGCCTCCTCGTCGATCTTGACCAGCAACCGCTTCAATTCCGGATCCTCCATCGACGACGCCACTCGGTCAAACGTCGGCACGTCCCCGTTGTCGTGAATCTGGTAGCAGACTTCCAGCAACTGTCTCAGAAAAGCGTCACGAATCTCCTCGGCCCGCACCTGCTTGCGGATCCGTTCGATCAGTTCCGGAGCCGAAAGCAGGATCTCGATCAGTTCCCGCTCGGCCCGCTCGACCCGCGTCGTACTCCCGCTCTTCCTCTGATTCGAATCTGCAACGCCATCCCCTTCGGGTCCCACATCACCCGGGGTACCCACGTCGACACGTCGCGCGACGCCATCGGGCACCGAGTCGGCGGCAGCAGGGGACTGGCGTTGCTGCTGGTTCCTCAGCACGTTGCGTTGTTTCTTCAGAGCCGACCGCAATTCCGTTTCGGAAATCCCCAATCGCTGGCTGACCAGGCCCAGGATCACAGCCTCACGTGGTGTCCCCGCCAGCCGAGGCGCGGTGACGATCAGATCCATCATCTCGGTAAGCAGCCGCTGGCGCGAATCGACCGTCGCGGTGCCGATGCGATTCATCGAGGCCTGCCACTTGAAATCGAGTGCCTCGGCCGCCTGGTCACACAACTCGCGGAAGGCGGTCTCACCGTGCCGTTCAAGAAATTCGGCCGGATCCAAGCTCTCGGGCAAGGTCAACACGCGGAGGTCGACGTCCTGGGACAGGAAGCGGGGCAGGGCCCGCTCAGCGGCCTGCTGGCCGGCCTGGTCACCATCGTAGACCAGTACGACCTTGTCCGAGAGCCGCTTCAACGCGGTCACGTGCTCGTCGGTCAGAGCCGTCCCCAGCGTGCCGACCACGTGGTCGACGCCGTACTGATGAGCTGTCACGCAGTCGGTGTAGCCCTCGACCACCACCGCCGACTTTTCGCGACGAATCCCGTCCCGGGCCATCCCCAGCCCATACAGCAGGCTCTTCTTGGAAAACACCGGGTTCTCTGAACTGTTGAGATACTTGGGGGCGTCGGCGTAGGCATGATCCGGCAGGATCCGTCCTCCGAAACCGACCGTACGGCCACGCAGGTCGTGGATCGGAAACAGTACGCGGTCGACGAAGTCGTCGCGAAGTCCCGAGCCGTCCTGTCTCTGACGCACCAGCCCGGCCGCCTCGAGTTCGCTGCTGCGGTAACGCCCGTGTGCCCGCACCAGCAGCCAGTCCCAGACGGGAGGGTGAAAGCCGACGCGGAACTTCGAGACCACGTCGGAGCCGAGGCGGCGTTGATCAGACAGGTATTCGCGAGCACGAGCCGCGGCGGGATCATCCAGCAAGAAGCGGTGGAATTGCTCCTCGGCCCATTCCAGCACCTGGTACAGCCGAGTCCTCTCGTCGCGAGCCGGGCCCGCCGGGCCACGTCGGCGAGGCACCTCGAGATTGGCTCGGGCGGCTAATTGCTCAAGAGCCTCTCGAAACTCGACGTGTTCGAAGTGCATCACCCAAGAAAAACAGTCGCCTCCGGCATCGCACACCCAGCATCGGTACGTCTGCCGGTCGGCATAGACGTGCATCGACGGGTTGTGATCCTCATGGAAGGGACACAATCCCACATGATCGCCGCGCCCACCGCGCGCCGTCAACGAGACTGTTTCACCGACCAACGAGACGAGGTCCGTATGGGAACGAACCTGCTCCTTGAAATCACTCGGGGAGCCACTTGTCACAGGACACTCCTGCGATGCCTGTTCCGGCTACCCGCCCCGTGACAACCACGCGACGAACTGCCAAACCCCGCTCGCCAGCGAACCCAGGGACCGTAATGGCCTCCAAATCCACGCGAGACACGACAATACTAGCTGACCGGATCGGCGGGTCAAGTTACCGCGAGAGGCTCTGCGGAGTCTTCGACCTGCACAACCGATACGGCCGGTCATGGCGGGCGCGATCGGATCGACCCACGCCCCGACAACTCACTCGCTGTTGTCCCCGGACGCGTCCTCGCCATTCGCTTCGTCGTCGACAGCAGCCTGCTCATCGACAGCAGCCTGCTCATCGACAGCAGCCTGCTCATCGACAGCAGCCTGCTCATCGACAGCAGCCTGCTCATCGACAGCAGCCTGCTCATCGGCAGCAGTCTGCTCATCGGCAGCAGTCTGCTCATCGACAGCCGAATCGCTGTCAACCGGCCCCTCGACGGCCGGCGATTCGTCCGGGGCCTCATCCTCACCAGCCGCCTCGTCGGATCCCACCAATCTGATCTCATGCAACGCGTTGTGCCCAAAGACCCGCTTGCACTTGGGACACACCGCCTTGGCAATCCCCTTGCCCGACTTGCCGCCAATCTTCTCCTTTTTCCGGGCATCCTCGCTGACGATCAGACCGCAGCCTCCGCAGCGGTACCCGACGCAGGTCACTTCGTAGGCCTCGTCGACCTCGTAGTACATCGCGTCCTCGACGACCGTCATCGTCGTCTCTTCATTGTAATGGCAGGTCACTTCCTTCAGGGAATCCTCCAGCGGCACGCCCACATCGGCTCCGAACTTGACGATCCCATAGAGCTCTTCGAATCGCTGGGAGACCCGTCGGAATTGGCTCAATGACAGCGAGATGAAATCGATCGTCTTGGACTCGGGATCCTCGGGCAACCGGATGCCGATTTTCCCCTCGCCGAAGACATCAATCCCGGCGAACATCGATTCGTGGGCGTACGGTGCTGGCTGGACAATCCGCATCATCTCGCAGGTCTCGGCTGCAAGGCTGATGAATTCCGCCGCCGGCAAGCCCTCGGTGGCCTGGACCTCCTCGAGATATTCTCGAACCTCCTCCCGCACCTGGGGAGCCTTCTTGTCGCCTCCGCCGCCAAACAGCCCGCCACTCTTGACCAGCTTGACCAGCACCACGGTCTCGGCCGAGAGCCCCAGGTCGACGGCTTCGAACTTGACGGCCAGGCTGCCGACCTTCAGCTTCAAGGAACTCGGGTCCACCTGGTGCAGGTGTACGTCGTCCAACCACTCGACAAACAGCTTTTCGGCCACCGATTCATCGACCTGTTCCTCGGATTCCGCTGCGGCCTGCGACGGATCCCAGTTCTGTTGCGGGACCAGGAAGGAAGAATGACACTTGGGGCACTTGCCCGACTTGCCGCGGTGCCGCTCCTTCACCTCAATGGGATGCCCATTGGGACAGAACACGATGAAGCCCCCGGTCTTGGCCGTGGCCCGGGCCCCACCGCGGGTGACCGATGCGGGGCCCTGCCGGCGGCGGGTTCGCGTCTCGGCCTCCTCGCTCATCGCAATGTCCAGCAACGCATCGGCACTCTCGGCCAGGGGATGGGTCGTGTCGTCGGACTTACCCGATCCAGCAGAGGACTCGGGCTCTGCCACGGCATCCGATGCGGCAGGTTCGGCCGGCTGAGTGTGCTTGAGTAATTCGTCGTCGATTTCAAAATCGGCGCTGTCGGACATGTTGACACCGTCAGCGAGTTCGAAGTCCTCTTCCTCCACCAAGGTCTTCACAACGCCGGTTGAGGTGCTTGATTGCTGAGCCAAGACGAGGGCAGTATCCTCATCTCCACGGGCTCCATGATCCTGGCTGTACATTACCGGCGAGGGATTCCGTTGCATCTCCTGATAACGCGCCGCGATCTCGGGTCGCAGAAATGCGCCACATCGCCAGCAGCGGACAAGTTCAGGGCGTACCACCTCGCCGCAGTCGGAACACTCGATTCCACTCTTCCGATCCTCGACAACCAGCACCTCGGGCAGTTCGTCCGCGAATTGCTCGGCCGCCTCCGAGTCCACCACGTGCTGACACAGCGGGCACTGAACCGTATCGGTCAGCAGCAGCGTCCGACAGGACGGGCAGGATTGAATCGAGACACTCATGATAACAACACGCAGGTGACCGACGTCCACAGACCGACATCTCGGTCTCTGCCTCCACAATAACACACGTTTCGCCCTCTTGGCAGGGTTTCTGATGCCCACCGCCAGGGCACTTTCCATCAAAAAACACCGCCAACGCCTACTTCGGTCATCGGCATCCGAGTCCCGCTTCTGAAACCACGGCTCCACGGCCCATCCCACACACCGCTACGACCCGGATCATCCGTATGAACTCACCCGTTGCCGCCCTCCTTGCTGATGCCGAGGACCTGCACGCCGAGGGTGTGCCGGACGTCGTCGACGGACTGCTGGATGCCGCACGACAGCGCAGTGCCAGCGACCTGCACCTCGTCCCCACCGAAACCGGCCTCGAGGTCTCCTGGCGGGTCGATGGCGTGCTGCAACACGTCGGACAATTGCCTCGACGTGTCGCCGGCAACGTCGTGGCCCGCCTGAAGGTGCTCGCCGAATTGCTGACCTATCGGACCGACGTGCCTCAGGAAGGCCGCATCCGCTCCGGTGACACGACGCTCGACATGCGGGTCAGCACCTTCCCCACACTCTTCGGAGAAAAAACCGTCGTCCGACTGCTCCGCACCAGCGATCGGCTCACACTCGTCGACGAACTCGGACTGTCGCAGACCATCGCCGAGCGACTGCGTGAGACACTGGGCCGCCGCAGCGGTGTGCTGCTGGTCACCGGACCCGCCGGTAGCGGCAAAACCACCACGCTGTATGCCTGCCTGCGGGAACTCGTTGGCGAAGGGGACCAGCCGCTGAGCCTGGTCAGCCTCGAGGACCCCATCGAATCGGTTGTCACCGGAGTCGCCCAATCACAAATCAACCCCGCTGCAGGATTCGACTACGCTACCGGCTTGCGGTCGCTGATGAGACAGGATCCTGAGGTCATCATGGTCGGAGAAATCCGCGACCGTGAGACCGCTGAAACCGTGTTGCAGGCGTCGTTGACCGGACATCTGGTCCTGACCACCTTTCACGCCGGCAGCGGGACCGAGGCGATCGGGCGACTGGCCGACATGGGAATTGAACCCTACCTGCTCCGCAGCGGGCTCATCGCCATCCTCTGCCAACGACTGCTCAGGCGACTCTGCTCCTGCAACCAACCAGCCACCCCCAAAACCGCGACACCCCCGCACCCGGATGCGTCCCTCCGCACCGCAAACGGGTGCACCTGCTGTCACGGCAGCGGTTACCTCGGCCGGGGTGTCATCGCCGAGTGGCTGGACCCGGCGGAACCGGCCATCGCCGACGGCATCCTCCAGCAACTCGACAGCCGGTCCCTACACCAAGTCGCACTGTCAACCGGGCACGCCGATCTCGCCACAGCAGCACGCGATGCGATCGACGCCGGGTGGACGACATCCGAGGAGGTCGTCCGCGTGCTGGGGTTGAGATTTTCCGAACCTCCAGCGGGACCGGGTCCCGGAGACGAGCGATGAGTTCCGGGAATCAGCCACGCCTGACACTCGAAGATCTTGCCGTACTCAACGATGAAATCTGCGCACTCACCCGGGCCCGTCTGCCGCTGGAACTGGGATTGAAGTCCGCCACGAGTGGACTCAAACGGCAGGTCGCCGGTGTCGTCGAATCGCTCGCCGAACGACTCGCAGCGGGAGTCTCCCTTGAAGAGGCTCTCGACGACCCGCAGCAGTCGTTTCCACCGGTCTACCGGGCCCTGGTCACCGCCGGTCTCAAGACCGGTCGCCTCGACCAGGCCCTCGAATCGCTCTCGGGCTTCTCCCGTTCGCTCGAAGAACTCCGCCAGAAGATCGGCCAGGCGTTGATCTACCCCATGCTGGTGTTCGTGCTCGCCTGGGGCCTGTGGTCGCTGTTCCTGGTCTCCCTGTTTCCAACTTTCGATCGGGTGCTGGTCGACTTCGGGGCGGGCGAAGGCCTGATGCAGCGAATCATGAGGACCGCGTCGGTGACCATGCCGTTCTGGATCCCGGTGTTGCCGTTGCTGCTGCTCGTGGTCGGAAGCTCGTGGTGGATGTCCCGGAAATGGCTGCTGCATCCCTCCGGAGGCGGCAACACCTGGCACCCGGGGCGTCTCGCGGCAACCGTGCTCCGCCGATTGCCCTGGATCGGCTCGGTACTGATGAACTTTCACCGCGGCAACTTCACCGAACTGCTGGCGATGCTTCTGGAGCACGAAGTGCCGCTGGCCGAAGCCGTGCCGCTGGCCATCGACGCCAGTGGTGACCCACAACTCTCGGCACATCGTTTCGAGATCGGTGCAAAACTCGAAGCTGGTGCCACCCTCGGCGACGCCTTGCAATCGGCTCGGTCCACCACTCCATTTATCCGCTGGATGATCCAGGCGGCCGAATCGCAGGGAGCACTGCAGCCGGCACTGGTGCACGCCAGCACGATCCTGCGTCGGCGGGCCGACTACCAGGCCGAGTGGTTTCAGATGGCATTCCCTGTCCTGATGCTGGCCGTCGTCGGCGGAGGGGCCGTACTCGTCTACAGCCTCTCGTTGTTTCTCCCCGTCGTCGACCTCCTCGATGTCCTCTCGAAACCCTAGTCCCTCACTTCAGCACCAGATGACCGAGCATGCCCCGGTTTCGTTACAAGGCCACCGACGCGAACGATCAACCCGTTGAGGAGGGGACGATCGAGGCGGAAAACCGCTACGTCGCCGTCGCGCGACTGCTGCAGGACGGGCTGCACGTTGAGCAGCTCGAGGAAATCGAGGAGGGGGCCGGGGCGGAACTGCCGGTTGAGGACCTCCTGGAGACGGAGCGTGTCCGGATGGCCGAGGATCGACGGATTGCGGTCGTCGACGGCATGGCTGAGGTCGTCCGCGGCGGCCTGCCGTTGGCAGCCGGGCTGAGGGCGCTGGCCTCCGAACTGCCCTCCCGGCGGGTGCGACGGGCACTGGACACCATCTCGAGTCGACTCGAGCAGGGTGTCTCGATCGACGAAGCCGTGGCCGGACAAATCGACATCGTCCCGCGTCACCTCAAGGTGCTTCTGCGAGCGGGCGTGAACACCGGTCGGCTCGGGGAACTGCTGGAACATTACCTGCATTTCGCACGCACCAGCCTCGACACCCGCCGCCGCAGCATCCTGGCACTGTTCTACCCGCTGCTGTTGATCCTGGTGACGATAATGGTCGTCGGGGCACTGCTGGCCTTCGTGGTGCCACCCTTTGAGAACATCTTCCTTGACTTCGGTATGCAGATTCCCGACCTGACGCTGGCGGTACTGTGGCTCGCCAAGGCGGTCAGCGGCTGGCGACTGGCCATTCTTCCGGTGCTCCTGCTCGTGTTGGTGTTGGCCTGGATTCTGATTGGCCGCCTGGCCGGACCGCTGCAGCGCAAGTGGCTCTACTACGTCCCGGCACTGGGTCGGATGATCCGACTCAGTGCCATTTCTCGCTTCTGCCATCTGCTGGCGATCGGCATCGATCATCGCGTTCCACTTCCCGAGGCGTTGCGACTGGCCGGCAACGGGAGCGGCGACGCCTACATCGGTCAGGCCACCAGCCGGATGGCCACCGACGTCGCAGCAGGACACTCGCTGAGCCAGGCCGCCTCGACCCACAGGATGGTCCCCGAAATCACACACGTCTTCGGATGGGAAGGCCGAGACGACGCCCTTTCTGATGTACTCCGCGCCACCGGCGACATCTGTGCCGCACAGGCCCGCGTGCAGTCAGGACTGATCCGAGTCCTGATCGAACCCATGGCCGTGTTCGGAGTGGCCCTGATCGTCGGATTCGTCGCCATCTCGCTTCTGTTGCCAATGACCAGACTGCTCAACGGACTTTCCTGATCCGTGTTCATTTCTTTGAACGCTTGAGACTCCCCGTATCACTCACCGACTGATCTCCACTGTATTTCGAGCCAGGCCGTGAACTCAGACATCACTCTCGCCTACGCGATGTTCACGATCCTGCTGGTGCCGCTGGGCGGCGCCACGCTGCTGGTCGTGTCCGGCCGGTTGCGGAAGCGTCAACGACCACGACTGCTGGCCATAACGCGGGTGCTGTTGTCGCTGGTCTCCCTGGCAACACTGCTCGCCTCGCTCAGCGGTATGATCGCAATCGTCGGCTGGGGCCTGTTCTCGCGAGGAACTCCCGCACAGTCGATTCCCTCCATGATGGCCGATTCGATGATGCTGTTTCTGCTCGCGGTCATCGGCTGGGCGGCGGTGATGGCGCTGCGACTGGGCATGAAGGCACGGCCCGAGATGTCTCCATCG